>Ga0007867_1000197_pt1 | contig 24635 bp, 30 predicted proteins | sample CryBogCBH25Aug08_FD_71224 | JGI IMG/M metagenome (GOLD analysis project Ga0007867, IMG submission 71224) | Freshwater microbial communities from Crystal Bog, Wisconsin, USA - CBH25Aug08 | ecosystem: Environmental > Aquatic > Freshwater > Lake | place: Crystal Bog, Wisconsin, USA | collected... | reverse complement strand
GTTCTTCAGCCCGTTTGCGCTCCGATACTTCAAAGCGCGAGTCAGCAAAGAACTGTTCGGGACACTCGGAAACGTGTTCGTGACCTCGGAGCGCATGGAGATGCCGTACAGCGACCCAGAGCCCCGGAAATTCACGGTGCGCTACATTGACCCGTTCTCTGGAAACATTGGGGATTTGAGCAAGTTTCAGGAGTTCGAGACGCGCTACAAGGCGTTCAAGTTCGCGGAGTCAGCGGCCAAGGCGCAGGACGTGGCTTTAGGAGTGGCTAAATGACGCTCCTAGACAACGGCAATTGGTTTATGACCGAAGCGCCAACAAACGCAAACGCGAGCATTAGGGACAATTTCGAGGCCTTTCACGCGGCCAACCCTCGCGTGTATCTCGAACTCCGGCGGCTCGCGCTGACGCTCTGGGAGCGCGGCCACAAGCAAATCGGCATCGCGATGCTATTCGAGCAGATGCGGTGGGAATGGTACGCCCGGACCACCGACACCAGCGGATTCAAACTCAACAACAACTATCGGGCCTACTACGCCCGCCTGCTCATGGAGCGGGAGCCAGAATTAGCAGGATTCTTTACAACAAGGGAGACAAAATGAAGTATGAAGTAATGGGCTGGGTAGACCAGATGACCCACGAGCAATGGCTTGACGCCCGCTCCACCGGAATCGGCGGCAGTGACCTAGCCAGTATTTACAACGAAAGTCCTTGGACCTCGGCCTACACGTTGTGGGCTGAAAAGTCCGGGCGCGTACCTCGGGAGAACACGACCAACGATGCGATGGAATGGGGAAGTCTGCTGGAGGATGTCGTAGCCCAGCGATTCGCCACCGAATGCGACGCGGCCGTAGTCAAGTGGCCGGTAATGCTCCGGAGCCTGACGCACCCGTTCATGCTGGCAAACTTGGATTTCCTGCTCGTCGAGCCCGATGACCAATTCAAGCCGGGGACAGTGACGCTCTGGACGGAATCCACCCCGCCGCCAACGTGGCACAGCATCTTGGAAATCAAAACGACAGGAATTGTTGGCCGCGGAAGCGCCGACCAGTGGCGCGACAACCACGTGCCGCGCGGCTATGAACTCCAAGGCCTCCACTATTCGGCCGTGACCGGGTGCGACGCGGTGGTGTTTGCTTGCCTCGTGGCTGGCGAAGGGCTCGTGGTCCGAGGCCGCTTGTACGGAGACAGTGAGATTCGTGACGCTATTGACCGCGAAACAGCGTTCTGGGAATCGGTCAAGACCGGGACAGAACCAGCATTAGACGGCACTACGAGCACCTCAGAAACCATCGGCAAGATGTTTCCGCGCCACGTGGAAGGCGTCACTGTTGAGGCATATGATTTCTTGATGGATACGCTGGCCGACTACCGAGCGGCCAAGGAGCGACAGAAGGCGCTTGACGAGGAGGTCCAGCGGCTCCGAAGCCAGTTGGAGTTGGCGCTTGGCGAGGCCGAAGCGATGACCCACGAGGGTCAGACCTTGTTCACCTATAAGGCCACGAAGGACAGCGAGACGTTTGACGCCAAGGCCTTCAAGGAGGCCCACCCGGACCTTGCCGCCAAGTTCATGAAGCCCAAGCCCGGCTATCGGGTACTGCGACTGAAGGGTGAATGATGAGCGCGTACTACAGAGTGACGCTGAGCAATTCGCAGTACGCAACGATGATGGTTGCCCTTGCGATTGCCCGCGTGTACGCCAATTCGGGCGGCCTCCCGGAGCGCGCCGAGGCGCTGATGGAGCACTGCTCCAACACGTTTGACCTCGTGCTGATTGACGATGCGAACCCGTCCGCGGAGCCCGCGGAGCCCGAGAACTGCGCTCACGGGAGCGACCGAGATGAGTGGCAAGACTGCTCACGAGGACACGCCGACTGCTACCAAGCGGTGTGCGGAGTCTGCTTCAAGGTGACGTGGCGTGACTGCGACGGGCCAGCCGTGCTCGTCGAAAGTGAGCCGGAGGAGGTGGCAAAATGACGCTCGCATTCTTTGGAATCGTGATTTTGTTTTGTATCTACATCATGACGGAGAGACACCTATAATGCCGCCTAAGCAATTCACCCCAAGTTCGGTGACGAGTAATCAAACATTGCCGACAATCCAAGCAAGCGGACACCTGCCGGTACAGGTGAGCGTGGCCGTCGATTTGGATTCGTATGGCGATTCGTTGGCCCGGGCAATCTACGAAATCGCAACAGAAATTATGGACTTTAGAAAGTGGCCGAAATGAGCAAAAAGCAGAGGCAAATTACACGCAAAATCACCCTCGCGTTGGCTGTCGCGAGCGCCGCGGCGGCCCTAGTGAAATGGAGCAAACGATGAACCATTTAGGTCATTTGAGCAAATTCCTGCTCATTTACGGAGCAATTGTCGGGTACTTTGGTCTGAGTTTCCGATGGTGGTGGAAGCGTAAATGTGATTTCGATTCACCAATTGACGTGTGGATGAACGTGCTGGTTCAAACCCTCGTTGCGGCCCCAATTCTGCTCATCACAGTCTTTGTCTGGTGGGTGACGCGATGAAATGGTATGACGCCACTCTGCTGTTCTGCGCCGGGTATTGGTTCAGTATCTTGGTGAATCGAGGCCGCCGATGAACGCGGCCGAAATCGAGCGCCTCAAGGACGCCCACCGAGGTGAATACAACGGCTGGGCCGATTACTGCGTCAAGTGCTACACGGAGGACGAGTGCGACGCGATGGTGATTCTTGGGGCCTATGAGCGGCTGGTAGCCCGGCTCCGCTCCGAGCACCTTGAAATCCTGTCGGACTCCGGAGAAGGGACGTGCTGTATGGCGGACCTTGAGCCCTATCCCTGCCCGACCATCGTGGCCCTAGATTCCCCAGAAATTACAGAATGAAATGCGTCAATTGCGGAGCGTTGGTGGACCGGCCGAATCTCTGGCCCGGTATGCCTTTGAGACACGCCGAAACCAAGCAGATTCGATGCCACAATGTCCCCGGTTGTCCGCATTTAGTAGAGGTGACTAATGCCCAAGAGTGAGGGGTGGCGGCTGTCCTGCGACAAATGCGCCACGTCAGAATTTGTATCGTCCATAAATACTGGTAAAAGGCTGGGCTGGCTCCTCAACCGCCAAAACGTGCTCTGCGTAGAGTGCCGCCCGCCCATCGAGGTCAAGGAAGGGGTCCCTCACGGGACTTGGAACGCCTACGCAAACCACGGCTGTCGGTGCGACGAGTGCCGAGCCGCGGCCTCCGATTACACCAAAACCCAGCGGCATGGTGGATTCGCAAAGTGGTAGCCGAATCGCCCACCCGGGTTGGGAGATAGCAACTATCTCTAAAAAATGCCCGTTTCCCGGGCGCGAGCGAGTAAGGTATTTGTATTGGCGGCGAAGCCCAGTAGCCCCAAGAAAGTTGGGAAATCCCATGAATGAAGTGATTTACAAGCACAAGTGCCTCACCTGCGGGGCCACGTTCTCATCACTTGAGAACGCCAAGCGTCACCTCGCCAAGCGCCACCCGCGGGGAGCCGTCTGGGCCGATGGCAACAAGGCCGTCTGGGCCGAGGAGATTGACGGCAAGCGTGAGTACCTGCTCACCTGCGAAACTCACAACTCCTGCGTGAACTTCACGAACAAGGACTTGGCCACGGACTGGTGCCGCAAGGCCGACACCGAGGAGTTCTGCGAGCCCTGCCGCCAGCCGGAGCGCGTCTGCCCCGTCTGCGAGGACATCATCGAGTCATACTGCGCTGACTTGGAGGACCACATGAAGATGCGCGCCGAATACTCGCCAGCCCACGCCGAGGCCCTGACTGCGGCGGTGGCGTAATGGCTGGACGCCCCAAATCACAGGCAACCCTGAGGCTGGAGGCCCTGAGCGCGCTCCGGGAGGAGTTCGAGGCCGCCAGCGTGGCGATGGAGAACGCCGCCCACATGCTTGACCTACTCACTGAAATTGACGGCAACACTGGATTCCTGCGGGTGCTGAACTCCGCGGCCGAAATCATCCAGCAAGCCGCGGACCGACAAATGACCCGTCTGACCCGGGAAGGAGCAAAATGAGGTACATCATCAAAGACTGGACCGGCAAGGTGTGTTTCTTTGGAAAGACATTCAAGACGTTCGAGGACGGCTGGGCCTACATCTGGGAGCGCGACCCGGAGCCGGAGCCGGACTCATCTGTCTGGAAGGATGGCTGGTTTGACGATTACTACGTGACCGCGGTGGAGATGAAGTGCCGTCACTGCGGCAAGGCCGTCAAGCGCAACCCTGACTACGGGTACAGGGATGTGTGGCCTTGGCTCCACGTCAAGGGTGGCGAGACGTGCGACAACGTGGTCTGGTACGCGAGCGCGGAGCCTACGGAGGTGTTCAATGACTGAGCAGGCCCTCGCAGAGATTCAGGACGAACTGCGCGTCGCATTCTTTGCGGCCGCAAACTCGTTGTCCCTCCTAGCCAATCTCGGGCCTGAGCGTGGCGAATGGCTTGGGGGAATAGATGCGAGCATCCTAGATGCCGCTAGGTGTCTTAGAAAGCAAATAGACGCAATCGACAGAGAACTGGGGAGGGCCGAATAGCCAGCGGGAGCGGCCAAGACAAACCGGGCCTGTAAATGTTGGGAGATAGCAACTATCTCTAGATTTCTGCCCGTTCGGCGGGCGGATTCGCTATACTTCATTCTGTTGGAGGCGAAGCAAAGTAGCCACCGAGACAAGGAAAACCCAGAAATGCCAAGCAAAACCGCAAACATTGAGCAGTACGGACAGTTGGCCGCAGACGTCATCGAAACGGCCGCACGTTTGAATCTCCAAGTAATCATTGAGGACGTGTCTGACCAAGACTTTGAGCAGGTGCGCTTCATCGTGAAGCCGGAGGCCCGCGAAATTGAGAATGCGCTGGACCTGTTTGAGTGCGGCAGTGAAGTTTGGTTCACCACGATGCGCCTGCGCCTGCGAGGGGGCGGCCGCCGCAACCGCAACCGCCGCGTAATTGCCCAGCGATACATCCCGCTGGTGGGTTGCGAGCCCATCGCCGCCAAGCACGTGCTGATGAACGTCCGCATGCTGGCCTTGACCTCGAAGGCGGGTGCGTGATGTCGTACACAGCACGAGACAACAACCACCTCATCGAGTTCCCTGCGGCGTACGAGGAGGCAATCCAAGGCCGCATCGCTGAAGGTGCGCGTCGCAAGTGGGTGGCGTTCTGCGAGGCTCGTCCGGAGATTGACTGGGAGGCGGTTCAGCGGGGCAACGAGTTTCTGCGAGGCCTTTGGGAGTCCGGCATAAAGTACGGCAAGTTGTCCGACAAGCAGGTGGAGTGCGTCATCAAGGCGCAAGCCGCCCGGGAGGAGCGGGAGGCCGCCCGGGAGGCCGCCCGGGAGGCCGAGCGCGCGGCGCTCCTCGAATCCGGCGTGGAGGTCCCGATGGGCCGCAACACCGTCCGCGGTGAGGTGTTGGCCGTCAAGGAGTACGAGAATGACTACGGCGTCACTAGCAAGTTGCTGGTCCGCGATGACCGCGGCTTCAAGGTGTGGGTGACCAGCCCCACCATCAAGGTTGCCTGCGACCACGAGGAGCGTTGCCGCAACCGCTACGAAGACAGCAAGGGCAACATCTACCACGAAACCCAAGCAGAGAAGGGTGATTTCATTGAGTTCAGCGCCAACCTTGAGCCCTCAGGTGACCCGCTGTTCGCAAAGGCCAGCCGCCCAACCAAGGCCGCACTCGTCGCGCTGGCGTTGCCAGCCCCGGAGCCGGAGGAGGTGAACTGATGGCCGCCAAGCAAATCCATTGGGTAGCCAACTCCGCTGGGACGTTGGACCCGTTCTGTACGTGGTGTAAGTCCAACACGCTTGGCGGAGCCAAGGTGGTCAAAGTCACGCGCGGCTCCGCGGAGCCCGTGGAGTGCTACTACTGCGGGACGAATCTCACCAAGTAGCGCCTGTTTGCCGTATAGTGGCCCTAGAGCACTAGGAGGACACTATGACGCTATCCATCCAACAGACCCCCATCAACGACATTCACCCGCACCCGCGCAACGTTAGGCAGGGGGACGTTGGGGCCATCGCGGAATCTCTGCGAGCCCACGGCCAGTACCGGCCAATTGTCGTACAAAAGTCCAGCGGGGACATACTCGCGGGCAACCACACGTGGAAGGCGGCAAAGGCCCTCGGCTGGACACAGGTGGATGTGACGTTTGTTGATGTTGATGACGATGAGGCGGCCCGAATCCTGCTAATCGACAACCGGGCCAATGACCTCGCCACCTACGATGACGAAGGGCTGGCAGAACTGCTCCAAGAACTGGCCGCCAGCGAACTTTCGTTGGACGGAACAGGATTCGATGGCGATGACCTCGATGACCTCCTGTTCAAACTCAATGGCGGGCTTGGGAATCTTGGTGAGGGGAAATCGGCCGCCGAGCGGCTGGAGGAGTTTGAGTCACGCGGCGTCAAGTCATTCATTCTGCCTTTCCCGGAGTACGAGTATGACGAAATGGTTGGCCTACTCAAGAAGATGCGCGAACACACGGGCCACGACAACAACAGCGACAGCCTGAAGCACCTCCTGCTGGAGATGGGCTGGTGAAGATTATCGAGGCCCGTAAGGCAGACTGGAAGCGGCGGGACCGACACCACCAAGCGCCGGACCTCGTTGGCGTGGATGAGTCACTTCACGTCATTGACGCCGACACTGGCGAGGTAATCGCGTTTCAGGTCCAAATTCCCGCCACCTACGATGCCCTTAGACGCCAGTTAGTCCGTCATCTCAGGTATTCGGTCAAGTTTCAGGGCGGAGATGCTAAGAGCAAAGCAGAGCCACGTCTGAGCGGCATGGTGTATAAATCCAGAACTTTCGGATTCACGGCCCCGCAACCGCTCCGGCGGCGCTACGGCATCAGCGCGGCCTCATTCAACAACGAGGAGCCAGATACCTACAAGATGCTGGAGGAAATTACCAAAGTCTGTTGGGAAACCTTCATGGCCGAGGCCCCGGAGGCCGCGACACGTCACCTGAGCCTTGTCGAGGGTCAGATTCACGATGACTGGCTAATCGGCGGCGCTCCATTCACGAGCGGGATTATCAACAACACGGCGGCGCTCCCGTACCACCAAGACTCCGGAAACATCAAGGGGACGTGGAACAACATGCTCTGCCTCCGCTCGCACGTCACCGGCGGCGGCCTCCACCTCCCGGAGTACGGGCTCACGCTCGGAATCCCGGACGGCTCAATCAGCGGATTTGACGGGCAGGGCGCGTGGCACGGCGTCACTCCATTCGTCAAGCACCGGCCTGACGCCTATCGTTTCACCCTCGTCTGGTACACGAAGCAACGCATGCTCGGGTCCGGCTCGGCCGCGGAGGAGTTCGCGAAGGCGAAGGTCAGGGCAACCAAGAGCCAAAATGACTCAGCCGACTGACTGGCGGCGGCCCGAATACCGGGAGCAAGTATTTCTGGATTTCTACGAGTTCCATCTGAAGTACCGCTCGCACCCCGGCGGGGACTATTACCTGTTCCCCCATCTAATACAGCACTTTGGTTGGGACGAGGACCAAAGTTTCTGGCTAGCGTTCTTGACGGGAAACACCCAGTCTGTCGTAGCCGCATACGTCATGATGACGCTGGCGGGGACGCGCCCGGCCGATGTTGCGAAAACAGTGAGATTCTGGGAAGAAAATTATTCACGGCTTGAGTTCGATACTGACCGCCGACACCATAAAAAGCACTTTGGAGATGCCGCGAGAGCATACGAAAAAATAATTCAGGGGAACGCGCCAGAACTCTGGGCCAAGGCCGCGAGAGGTGGATTTAGGGGTGTATACGAGCAAAGTAGCAGAATCCCAACGTTTGGCCGACTCTCGGCGTTTAGCCTTGCCGAATACCTGAACCTTGCTGGGCTTTCGTTCGAGTGCGACACGCTCCTCCTCGATGACATCGACGGGAGCAAATCGCACCGCAACGGGCTCGCCATCGTCTGCGGGCTCGACAACCTTGATTGGCACAAATCAAATCCAAAGTTCGATGGCTCGTATTCCAAGGGAACCCTGAGATTTCTGTCCTCCCGGGCTGACGAACTGCTCGCAAAGGCCAAATTGCGCGCCAAAGGTCAAACTTGGGAAGGTGACGTGGGGTATTTCACGCTGGAATCCGCACTCTGTACCTACAAGGGCTGGCACAGGGTGAATCGCCGCTACCCCAACATTTACAACGACATGGTGTATGACCGCATCCGAAAGAATGAGAAACTCTGGCCCGAGGTTGATTTCACGCCACTCTGGGAGGCCCGGGCCGCCGCCGCTCCTGACTACCTGCTCCTTGAGAAGTCACCGCTGGACCCGGGCTGTGTCCCCGTCAAGCAAAACCACTACCGGCTGACTGGCGAAGTAATCATGATGGAGCGCGATTACCCTGTCTACGCCAACTCGTTCAGGGAGAACCTCGACGCGGGCAAATACCAACACTTGAGGCGTTTGTGAAACTTGTCTATTTCATCGGTGAGCCCGGAGCCGGGAAATCAACGTTGATACGCCACGCGCTCAAATTGTACGATTCGACCAGCGAGCGCAAGCCGTTCGCCCACCTGCTCTACCGAAAACCCAACGAGGACAAGGTGCGCTTGGTCCAGTTAGGTGACGATGACCCGCTATTCCCGGGTACAGATAGGTTGTCTATGTCTGTCCTGCCGTTAGCGGTGGCCTACGTTGTCTCTAGTGACGTTGAGGTCATAATCGGAGAAGGAGACAGGCTCGCCACCTTCAAGTTCTTAGAGCAAGCGCGGGCCACGCGAGAAGTCACGCTAGTTCTGTGCCACGCCTCGCGGGCGCTCCTCGATGAACGCCGGGCCGCCCGCGGGACTGAGCAGAACGCAAATTGGCTGAAGGGCCGCCGCACGAAGGTCCAGAACTTATGGGAGAAATGGCCCGGTGCTAAAGTGAGGCTAAACATGGCAAATCCGCTGGACGCGCTGGTCTATCAGGTGCGAGAACTACTAGATACATGAGCAATAGAAATCCAAGCCCCGAAGTAGCAGACAAGGAGCGTCAGGCGCTCGAACTCCGGCGCGCCGGTGCGACCTATGACGAAATCGCTCAGGCTATTGGCTACGCCACGGCTCAGGGCGCTTATCTGGCCTATAACCGCGCGCTCAAGCGGGCTCTGCTCGAAGCCGGAGCCGATGAAGTGCGGGAGATGGAATTGGACCGGCTCGACCGGCTCCAGCGGGCCTATTGGCCGAAGGCGCTTGGCGGAGATGGGAAGGCGGCCGACCGGGTGCTCAAGATTATGGAGCATCGCGCCAAGTATTTAGGCCTGTATCAGCCCACTAAAGTCCAGATGGAGAGTGTCGTTTATGACGCAGGAACAATCGAAGGGGAAGTCCAGCGGCTCAGACTCCTCCTTGAAGCAGATAGCGGCCAGCCGGTTGTATTGGACGGACAAGAAGGCGCGCCCGGAGCAACTGCCGACTGACGAGGACGAATGGCTGGTCTGGCTGTACCTAGCGGGCCGCGGAGCCGGTAAGACCCGCACCGCCGCCGAGTGGGTGGCTTGGGAGGCCATCACGAAGCCCGGAACACGTTGGGCCGTTGTCGCGGCCACGTTTGGAGACGCCCGCGACACGTGCGCCGAGGGTGAGTCAGGACTGGTGGCCATCCTGCGGCGTTATGGAGTTCTCAAGCATTTCAACCGCTCGATGGGTGAGATGCGGCTCAGCAACGGGTCACTTATCAAATTGTTCTCCGCGGACGAGCCCGACCGCTTGCGAGGCCCACAGTTTCACGGCGCTTGGTGCGACGAGTTGGCCGCGTGGCGATACCCGGAGACATACGACCAACTCCAATTCACGTTGCGTCTTGGTACGCGGCCGCGGACGATTATCACCACGACGCCACGACCGACCAAGATTATCAAGGACTTAGTGGCCGACTCAGAAACCGGGAAGGTGAAAGTGGTCCGGGGCTCAACGTTTGATAACGCCGCCAACCTTGCCCCGGCCGCGCTGGAGCAACTCCGGAATCGCTATGAAGGGACACGATTAGGCCGTCAGGAATTGGCCGGTGAGATTCTCGATGACGTACCCGGAGCCCTTTGGACGCTCAAAATGGTTGAGGACGCCCGGGTCCAGAAACTCCCAGAGATGACTCGCATCGTCGTGGCTATCGACCCAGCGGCTACAAGCAACGAGGATTCCGACGAAACGGGCATTGTCGTGGTTGGGCGCGGGATGGACGGCCGCGGCTACGTCCTCGCGGACCGCACGTGCCGCCTGTCCCCGGCAGGCTGGGCGCGCCGGGCCATCGACGCCTATGACGAGTTTCAGGCCAACCGAATCGTGGGCGAGACAAACATGGGCGGAGACATGATTGAGACAATTATCCGCCAGATACGGCCAAGCATCCCCTATCGCGGCGTAGTGGCCAAGCGCGGCAAATTGCTCCGCGCAGAGCCAATTTCGGCCCTGTACGAGCAAGGCCGAATCTCGCACCACGGGCCGTTCCCGGAGTTGGAGAACCAGATGACCACTTGGGTTGCTGGCGAATCGGATTTCAGCCCGGACCGGCTTGACGCACTCGTTCATGGCCTCACGTCACTCAACATCGGCTCCGAGGGTGGCGCGGACAGATTCTTTGCCTCCATCGCGCCGCGCTGTCCGTCCTGCGATTTACCCAACGCCGTTGGGGAGTCTCGTTGCTCGGGTTGTGGGACCGCACTAACATGAGGCAAGGCTGAATCGGGAGCGTAATGGGAATCTTCAACCGCAAGAACAAAACAGACGATTTAGTGGAGCGGCTGGTCGCGGAGGTAGTGAAGGCCCAGAACTCCATGTCTGCTACGCCGCTGGCGAATAGCGGCTACTCGACGGCCACGGCGGCCCAGCCCGCCCAGATGTCCGGTGTCGGCGGTCAAGGCCTGATTCAGACTCCCGGCGCTCAGGCCAACCCGCTCCCGCGCCCGGGCTCCTCATTCGGCTCGCAGTTAGGCCCGGCGGCCCCATTCCTCCCGGCTCCGCTTGACCCCGTGTTCGATGACTCCGGCCGCGCGCTACCGCGCATCTGGGAGTACCCCGTTGCTTGGAACCTCGACCTGAACCAGCGCGCTACTCCTTGGACAGTCCTGCGTTCTATGGCCGACCAGATAGACATCATTCACCGGGCCATCGAAATCAAGATTGCCGAAATTACCAAGATGGGCTGGTCTTTCGAGATTGAGGACGCCACTATCACCGCGATTATGGCCGAGCAGAACTGCTCTCACGCGAAGGCCTCGCGAATCGCACGACAGGACTACAGCGACAAGATTGCCGCGCTCAGGGAGTTCTGGGAGAATCCGTACCCGCAGTTGGGCCGGACCTTTACCGAGTGGATGACTGAATTTCTCTGGCAACACTTTGTATTTGATGGGACTCCGGTGTATCCGCGCTACAACCTCGGCCGCGAAGTTGTTGGATTCGAGATTATTGACGCACCGACCATCAAGGTGCTCCTCGACAACCGCGGCGCTATCCCGGAGCCGCCCGCGCCTGCGTTTCAACAGGTCCTCTGGGGATTCCCGCGCGGTGAATACCAATTCACGCCCAATAGCGATGGCGAGTTCTTTGTAAACGCTGGTAAAAACAACGAGTTTCTGCGCGACCAGTTGGCCTACTTTGTCCGGAACAGAAGGACTTGGAGCCCCTACGGATTCTCAGCCGTGGAGGAATCAGTACCGGCCGCGACCTTGTACCTTGAGCGCCAGCAGTGGATGAAATCAGAGTATCGTGACGGGGCCACGCCTTTAGCATTCTTTGAGACTGACTCGGAGGAGATGGACCCAACGCACTTGGCCGCGTTCGAGCGCGTGTTCAACGACCGCCTGATGGGCTCGACCACCGAGCGCCACCGGATGAAGGTGCTCCCGCGCGGGTTCAAGCCCGTGTTCGCGCCAACTGTCGATGAGCGATACAAGAATGAGTATGACGAGTTTCTCATCATGCGCGTAGCCACAGTCTTTGGGGTGGCCCCGTCCGCGCTAGGCATCGTGCCGCGCTCCGGCCTCGGAGGCTCCGGTGAGCGCAAAGGTGAGGCGCAGGCCGCGCTCACGACCAGCCAGAAGCCGCTGGAGTCATTCCTCGTGGAAACTATCAACACCCTTTCACGCCGATTTCTTGGCGCGGACAAGAATCTCACGTTCGCATTCGACGATGACCAAGGCGATGTAGCGCAACTAGCCGCTAAAGCCCAAGCGTTCCAAGTGTCGCTGGCCTCCGGGCAGATGACTGTAAATGACGTTCGTGGCGAACTCAACATGCCGCTGTACGAGATTCCGGAAGCGGACGAGCCATTTATCATGGCCGGAAACACAATTCAGTTCTTGACCGGGCTCCTCGAACAGGACGAATCCGGCGAAGTAGTAGGCATGAAAGGACAGGAGAATGGCGAGCAATTGGGTGGGGCCGGTAGTGGCGATTCCGTCCCCCAAAAAGGCCAAGGGGGCAAAGAAAGCCAAGGGAGCCAAGAAGGCGTCGCTGAAGTCAAGCCGTCGCAAAATCCGGTAAAGGCCCCTCCGACTGCTGAGACGGCACAGAAGTCTCAGGTTGTCTCAGAGCCAAACCAAGTGGCGATGCTCACCGAAGCACGTGATTTCGCCAAGTTTGTCAAAGCCCGACACAAGACCGGAAAGTGGCGCGCGTTCGAGTTCGAGGCCATCCCGGAGGATGTGCGGGACATTCTGAACGAACGTGGGTATTTCATAGCCAAGGGTGTCGCAACAATGCCGGAATCCCTGACGGAATGGGCTGTTTCGGAGGTTGAGCGCGCGCTCGGTGATACCCCAAAAGGCCGTTTGGCTACTAAGGCATCTCTGGCTGACCTGCCCGGGATTCAGCACAAACTAGCCATCGAGAAGCACTACGCGCCTGTAATCGACAAGGCTCTCTCAGAGTCCGTCACAGGAATCAACAGCGCCATTTCTGCGGCCCTGACGGCGGCGGGCTCCAAGGCGGCGGGCTCCGGGATTGACGTGACGATTCGGCAAGAACTGAAGTTCAACGCCACTCCGCTCGTAAATGCTCTCAGAGGTGTCTATTCTGACGCCTCGTACATCGGGACCGCCTACGCTGTACGCGACTTGGGGGATGGGGCGTCACTCTCATACGAGATGGCTAAGGCCGCCGCCGGGATTGACTGGTCATCGTGGGAGCCGGGCTCACCCGAGGCCGCCGCGCTCCTCGACAACGGCGCGCTCGATTCCCGGTTGGCGCAACTCGGCATTACCATTCAGGGCCTCCCGGACCTTGCCGACGCTATCGGCCAGACAACCCTCGACCGCGTGGGCAACGCTATTTCTGACGGAGTGGCCGCAGGTTTGCCGTCTCGGACAATCGCGAGCAACATAACACCGTTGGTACAGAACCCGGCCCGGGCGATGGTTATAGCCACCACGGAGACCAACCGCGCGTACAACCAAGCGGCCACGGACCAGTATGCGGCCGCTGGAATCTCCCAGTACGAGTGGGTGGCCTTTGACGATGAGAGCACCTGCCGGGAGTGCTCCGACAACGCCGGGCCTCACGACATCGGCGGGGACCTCGCGCCGCCGCCCGCTCACCCGAATTGCCGCTGTACTGTGGACGCAGTAATCTCTACTCAAGCGGCAACCCAGTAAAGACAGGAATCGCACTATGGACGAAATCACTTACGTTGGACTAGGGGACTTGACCTATAAGTCCACCGACGATGGCTCTCTCATTGTCTATGGCAAGGCCACCGGACCAGACCTCGACTTGGACCAGCAAATCTGCGACCCTGAGTGGCTCAAGACAGCAATGCCGCAGTGGATGGCTACCGGGGCAAATCTGCGCGAGATGCACCAGAGCATCGCCGCGGGCGTAGGCCTCGAACTTTCAGCGGACGGCTCCGACTGGATGCTCAAGGGCGAAGTGGTGGACGAGAACACGGCCCGCAAGGTCAAGAAGGGCGTGCTCAAGGGCTACTCCATCGGCATCAAGCAGGCCCGCGTAGTCAAGTCTGACGATGCTCCTAATGGGCGAATCGTGGGAGGCCAGATTGTCGAAGTCAGTCTGGTAGACCGGCCCGCTAACCCAACCGCGACAGTGACTATCGCGAAGGCGTACAACGGCGGTGAATTGGAAATCGCCAAGGGAATCGACCTCCAGCCGCTCATCCCCGACACCCAGCAGAGCCACGACGAGGTGGCGAACTTGGTCCCGCAATTACAGGTCCATGACGCAATCGTTCAGGCCAAGGACGGCGATGAGGCCTATCCGAGCGCGGAGCCCTGCCCGAAATGTAATGGCCTCGGCTCGATGCCTGACGATAACAGCCCTTGCTCGTACTGCGGCGGCTCCGGGAAGTTCCCCGCTGAAGGCGAAGCCCACACTGACGCAGACATGCCTTATACGCGCACTCGTGTTGGCGATAAGGCCGCCGACGCCGACGCCCAGACACCCCGGGTTGAGGCCGTTAGGGCGCTGATTAGCCAACTATCCGGTGACGTATCAAAAATGGAGCACGACCCCGCCGCGCTCGCCAGCGTTCGAGACGGCCTGATTGCCCTCGTCAAGGCCGAACTTGACGAAATGGTCGCAGGCGAGGAGAATGAAATCGCAGACGTGGCTCAACTGTTGTCGGCGCTGGACCTTTACTTGGACTGGTGGACCTCAGAAGCCTCGGAGAACGAGACAACCCCGCCATTCTCAGGCTGGGAGGAACAAGGAGACACCATGAGTTATGTCGGACTAGGCGTGAGCGCGGACCTCATCAAGGCCGCCGCCGCCGATGACGCGACCCCGGAAGTCAAGGATGACCTCCGCAACGAAATCGTCAAGGCCCTTGGCCTTGAGGAAGCCATCACCGCTAAGGCGGAGTTGAGCAAGGCAGTAGAGCAGATTGACCTGCTAAAGGCCGCGCTTGACGAAGTAAGGGAAATGGCAACGCCAGGAGGCCCACACCTCCGGGCAACTCAGAGTCAGACCGCGAAAGCGGCCGACGCTGAACGGCTCCAAGCGGAGGCTGGCTATTACAAGCGTTTGGCCTCCGAGGTGTTCGACCCCGCAATGAAATCTGGGTATTTGACTAAGGCGGCCGACCTCGAAGCCGACGCCAAGGCATTACTCCGCAACTAATTCCCAACCCTTACAAGGAGAAACCATGGCTTTCACAGCCCCCGCAATTGACGAACTGTTTGGCGGCATCCCCGCTGAGCAACGTCTCGACCGATTCGAGGCATTCAAGTCCGCTCTGAGTCTCTGCCACAAGCGCACCGCCGCTGGCGAGTTCTCGTTCAACGGCAAAAACCTCGTGAAGAACACGACCGTGGCTGACCGCGTTGGCGAGATTCGCGACTTGGTCACCAAGGGCATGGCCCCGGACCAGATTGCCGACATCTCGACGGCGCTCGACCGCGTTCAGGACCTCGCAAAGGCTCCCGGCTCCGGCTGGAACCTGACCACCCCGTTGAACAACAGCACCTCCGGCGTCACTGGTCTGGTCCCCTATGACCTCGACCCCGCGCTGTCGATGCTGGTCCCCCGCTCGTTCATCCTCCGCAACTCGACCAGCCGTATTGGTGGAATCGGTCAGGCGTATGAATTCCGCCGCATTCTTGGCGTGAGCAACTCGGGCTCGGGCTCAGTCCCCAACATCAACACGTTCTTCAGCCCAACTAGCCAGCAGGCAACTTTCGGCTCGCTGTCGCTGAACCGCCCGGCTCGCATCTCGTATGCCGCCGACAAGATTGTGCTTAGCCACGTAAATCAGGGTGTTTCGGACGAGGTTGATTTGACGGCGCAGTTCGCCGGTCAGGGCTACACCGACCTCCGTCAGTTGAGCCACACCTCGGCCATCTGGGCGCACATGCTCGGTGAGGAGCGCAACATGCTCAACGGCTCCGCTACGCAGTTGTCGGTATCAGGCATCACGGCAACCGCCGCGGCCGCCTCAATCACCGGCTCCGGCCTCCCGGCGGGCGCTACCTCGGGCATCCTCGTGACGTTCAGCACCTCGCTGGGCGAATCGCAGGCCGTCTCGGTGGCCTCGACCCCAACGCTGACCGCAGGACAGGGCTTGACCTTGACCATCTCGGGAACTGTCCCTAGCCGCGCTCTCGCCACGAACATTTACGTTGTCTCGGGCGGTGCGTACTACAAGGGAACCACCACCTACACCAACGGCACGTCACCAACCACATTCACGTCAGTCACCTCGGCCGCCTACAACGCGGTTTCGACCAGCGCGGACAACGGTTCATACGTGTCAAATGGCTACGATGGTTTCGTGAGCACCCTGTCGGGCTCAAGCGCGGGATACACCAACGCTCTGAACTCGGCGCTCTCGACGTCCATCCCGGGCAACGAATTCCAGAGTGCGTTCTACAGCCTTTACACCTCGGTCATCGCGGACCCGGACTACATCCTGACCACCGCGTCAATCCGTAAGGAATTGGCTAACGCCATTCAGCAGCAGGCTACCGGCGCTAACACGGGCTACCGCCTCAACTACCAGACCGGCGCTGACGGCATCACTATCGGCTCCGTGGTCACGGCGATTCAGAACGAATCAACCGGCAAGATGGTGGACGTAATCCCCCACCCCTACATGCCCGCTGGTGTCGCTCTGATTCACTCCAAGACCCTGCCATTCCCAGACAGCGGTGTCTCGGAGACTGTCCAGGTGGTGAACGTACAGGACATGATTGTCCTCGAATGGCCGCAGATTCAGATGTCGTGGGACATCAGCACGTACCAGTACGGAACGCTGGCTTTCCGCGCTCCGGCTTGGTCCGCCGCCATCACCAACATTGCGTAAGCAAGCCCAAAATCTCCACTAGGAGATAACAGCGGCGCTCTGGCTAGTCCCCCGGCCGGAGCGCCGCTGTTTGCTTTCTAACATGGCTAGAATTGTCTCGGAGGTGGATTATGAAATTAGTTGGAAGCGACGCTGGCCTGAAGCAAGTGGAAGTTGCTGGGCGCGTCATCAACCGGAGTGCTGACGGCACATTCAACGTATCGGGAGCCGAGGCCGTCCTGCTCAAGAAGTCTGGAGACTTTGGGGTTGTCGGCACTCACTTTCAGGGAACTCGTGGATTTCGTTGCGCTTGCGGCTTTGTAGCAGTCATCAAGGATTCTTGCGGCCGGTGCGGCTCGACGGAACTGACGCCTGAATGAAGTACCTACTAACCAACGGGAACAGAGAACTAGCCAAGGACGGCGTATTCACGTGGAGCCTCCCGGCGCTCTCAGCGCGGCTCTCGTCCGGCCAACGGGTGACTACCTGCCCTAACGCCGGAGCCTGCGCCCGTCTCTGCTACGCGCGCTCTGGAACCTACAATTTCAGCAACGTCAAGGCCGCGCACGTCCGCAATTTAGAGATGACCCTAGATGACCTAGACGGCTGGCGCGAGCAAATGCTGGCCGAACTACAGGGCAAACGCTACCGGCCCGGGAAATGGGTGCGTATCCACGATTCTGGCGATTTCTACAGCGAGCCATACTTTCTGGCTTGGAAATCCATAGCGGAGGCCACGCCTGACGTGAATTTCTACGCCTACACCAAGGAGGTAGTCATGGTAAAACGCCACGAATTACCCAAGAACTTCACGGTGATTTTCAGTATGGGCGGCAAGCAGGACCGCCGCATCGACAAGGACCGCGACCGCCACGCGGAAGTATTCCCGACCATGGAGGACCTTGTAGAAGCTGGCTATACGGACCAAGAGGACAGCGACATTTTGGCCGCCACCCTCCCCACCACGCGCATCGGAATCGTTGTAAATAACATCAAACACCTCGTCAAGCGTCAGGGCCGGTCCACATTCGGAGAACTCCAGCAGGACCGCTATGAGCGGGCCGCGGCCCTCGGTGCTAAATTTGTGGAAATCCGCGTGAAAGGGAACGAATGACCGCCACCGCATCTTGGACGCAACAGGGCGGCCGCATCGAGCCTTACGTCAGCATCAACGAGGTGTTGTTCAGCGCCTCGGCCGCCGCGGTGGATTTCTCTAACCTCATCGAGAACGGCTCTCAGGCTGTTCAGAACAGGGCTTTGTATGAACTTATCGTGCGCGCCTCGGCTATGGCGGACCGCTTTACAATGGGCCAATACGGCACTCTAAACGCCACGACTAACAAGGAAAACGGACGCTACCGGCCCAACCGCTACGGCCAAATCATCGTCAATCCCTACTACACCCCCATCATCGCGGTCACGGATTTCCAGATTGGCTGGGGACCCGGAGCCGGGCTAAATGACGTGGAGATTACAAACGATTCTTGCTCCATCGAGCGTGAGGAGTTCATCGTCACTTACTCCTCCTCCGTGGGCCTCCAGACCGGGCCGCTCACTATCGCTGGCGGCGGCTGGGCTCCGGACCGGGAGATGTTCGCCCAATACACCTACGTCAATGGATACGCCAATTCTTTCACGACCGCTCCGGCCAGCGTTGGCTCTACGACACTTAGTTTGACCGACGCGACAGGCGTTGTCGCGGGCCAATACCTAACCATTTGGGACGGGATGAATGACGAATACGTACAGGTAGCCAGCGTAGCGGGCAACGTACTGACGCTCACGGCTCCGCTCGGATTCAATCACGGGACCGGCGTGAATGTGAGCGCGCTCCCGGCCGACGCCAAGCAGGCCGTCATCCATTTCGTCGTTGGCCTCGTCAAGCAACGAGGTCAGGGCGGCATCGTCATCTCCGAGACCGGCGAGCCTGTAGCGACCACGCCAAAGGCCCAAAACTCTATGGAGGATTTCGTGATGGCGTATGACCTCCTCCACCCGTTCAAGGTTGTCTGGAGCCGCTCCTAGTGTCTAGAACAGCAATTCGCGAGGCAATCAACACCTACCTGACCAACGCGGGCCTGCCGTTTCTGGCCTCGGTCAAGTCTTTCCCGGCCAAATTCACCCCTGAAATGGAGTTCTACCAAGGCGAGGACCCCGGGACGCAGGACGGCGTGTTGATTTACCTGTACGTTGAGAGTCAGCGGGAGCGCCGAATTGCTCTAGGCGGCGCTCATTCTGGCGAAAAACTTGTCGATTACACGTTTATTCTCAACTGTTTCTTCCGCTCGACCAAGCGAAAGACAGAGGACGTTGGGGCGGACAATGAGACGTTCTTGGACGCGCTGGTGGCCGCGATTCGCGCCGACAGGCAGGCCGGAGCCCCGGGCGTCATCTTTGAGTGGGGCGAAGGAGCCGGATTTGGTGGCCCGGACATCGAAATAACGTCATACTACCCGCGAACCCTGAATGGCGCGGGCTCCGCAACCCAAGTATTCTCAACTGTAAGAGTCTCGGTGTCTGAGATTCTCCAAGCGTAGGAGCAGGAACATGGCTAAATTCACGTACAACGACAGCGTGGAGCGCGTTTATCCATACCTAGTGGTAAATGGCGTGTCGCTCACCGCGGAGCCGGGCCAGACCTATGACCTAGACGCCGACCCCGGAGATGGCCGCTGGACCGCCGCGTCAGCGCCAACGCCTCCCGTTGTCCCTCAGACCACTCTAGATTCGCCCGTAAGCACCGCAACGGCCGATGCTGGACCGACCGCAACCCCCGCAAACTAAGGAGCACCTAAATGCCTATTACACCCTTTCTAACAGCCAACAGCCTCCTCGGCCTTGCTCCTGAAATCGTTTCGGGCTCGGGAACTCGTGGAACGGTCAATACATCGGCCACGGCTCAGTGGATTCCCGTACAGACGCCTCAGGTCACCCCGCTCCAGAAGTTCTTGCGTGACGAGGCCCTCCGCGGCTCCCCAACGGCTGTGTACGACCAAGTGGCCGGGGTCCGCAACGACACGGTGGAGTTCAAGAACTACCTGTATTCGGACACGTTCGGCGCGCTCGTGAAGGCCGTTCTCGGTGGTACGGACACGCCTACGACAGCGGGCTCCAACTACATCCACGCTCTCAAGTTGCTCAACAGCGCCTCGACGGGCTCTCAGCCGTCCTCGTACTCCATCCTTGACTTTGACGGGGCCAACTATTTCCTGATTCAGGGCGCTCAGGCCGACAGCCTGATGTTGTCTTTCGGCGTGGAAACTCTGGCCGAAGTCACTACCAAGTGGATGGGAAATCCATACGTAGCCAGCACGACCTACTCGACAGCCCCGTTTGCGTCACCCTCGTTCGCCACGAGCGAACACGCGATTCCATCGTGGGACGCTGTAGCGGTCATCGGTGGGACCTCGGCCGCCAACGTAGTCTCTGGAGAATTCAACCTGAACCGCAAGACACAGCCCGTATTCACGCTGGGCTCGCAGGCCCCTAGCGTCAATTTCGCTGGGCCTTTGGAGGTCACCGGCAAGATGACGATGGTCCTCGCGTCCAACTCCGACCTGTTCTCGACAGGCTCCTCGGCCTACGCTCTGACGCGCGACCCAGTATCGCTGGCCGTCACGCTGACCGACCCCAACAGCCCCTCGGCCGCTTGGAACACGGTTATCACCTGTACGCAGGCTCAGTTTCAGAACGTAAAGCGCACCCGGGGCAAGGAGTTTGTTGAGTTGGAGGTGGAATTCACGGCCAACGCGAACACCACTGACGGCGGCGGCGCGGGCCTTTACTCGCCCATTCAGTTCAGCATTACCAACGGCGTATCTGCTGGCTACTAAGATTTAGCCAACTAAGACAGGGGACTCATGCCAGCAATCAACCTACCAAATGACGTTTCGGCCATTATCGCCACGCGCGCGGAGTTGTCGGAGCGTAGCGTCAGGGCTATCGCCCGGTCATTTATGGCCGCCGGGGCCACGGTTTCCAAGATGACCTCGATGGGATTCGTGGAGACTGACCCCTCAACGTGGGGTGTCTACAACCAATTGGCTGACGAGGACATCGAATCGGTCAATGCGTACCAGTCCGTGTTGATTCTGAACATGTTGAAATCGTGGAGCCGCGGGGACCTCCCCACCGCCGATAACGTCCAAGACCTCCCAAGCGCGCTGTACCAAACTCTGGCCGCGGCCTGCGCGGAGGAGTTCAACCGCACCCTTGAGTTTGGCCCGGATGGTGCGAACGACCCAAAAGCGCCTACAGACGCCTAGCGCGGCTCCGCGGATTCATCGCCGGGAAGGGCTCCGAGCCGGACCCGGAGTTGGCCTCAACGTTTCGCGAGTACCTATTTCGCAAGAAGTTTGGGGTGACTCACGAGCAGTACCTTGACGAGCCCAGCGAACTGATTGACTGGTTGATTAGTATTGACTCATTGGTCGAGGAGGCTCAACGTGGATAGTTTCAACATGAACGTGGCCGGAGTCAGTGAACTGAAAGACGCGCTCGATGTTCTTTCCACTGGTTTCGACAAGGCCGCCCAGCGCATTGTTGAGAAGGCTGGCGCTATCATCGGCGGACAGGCCAAGAAGGAGTTTCGTGGCTCTCGTCAGGCCCCTCCGAGCCCGCCGCGGCCTACGCTCCGCACCGGCAACCTCCGGAACTCCATTGAGGTCAGGGAAGTCAGGCGCGAATCTATCGGCACTTGGTCCTCGAAAGTTGGCCCAACCGTGTTGTACGGCCGTCGCGTGGAACTTGGTTTCAGCGGGACTGTGCGCGGCTATACGACCAAAAAGGGCGTGGCCGTCGCGTCGCACCACCAGACCACTCGCCCATTCCCGTACATGGGGCCGGGATTCGACAAATCGCGTGACCGCGTAGTGGCTATGTACAACGACGAGTGGGCGCGGGTGGTCCGCTAATGGACGGATTCCTGCCCCCCGTAGTCATCGAAATCCTTGCGAGTATCAAGGATTTCAAGGCCAAGAAGGATGAAGTGCTCGGCGGCATGAAGCAAATTCAGGCCGAAGGAGCGACCACCGGGGACAAACTAAAGGCTGTCGGAAACAAGGTGGCCGACTTTGCTTTGCTGGGCGCGGCGGCCGTAGGAGTGGCGGCCCTGAAACTGGCCTACGATTACGGCGAAGCGTTGGACCAAATGGCCCGCTCGACCAACCTAACCAAGTCTCAAGTGGAGGAGGTTGCCCGGCTTGCGCTCCACGTCTCGACGGCTACCGCCACGTCAAGCACCGACATCGTTTCTGGCTATACCCAATTAGTCAAGGCCGGATTTAGTGTTGCGGACGCCACCACGGCCGTGGGAGCGGCGGCGAAGTTTGCGAAGGCCCAAAACACCAGCCTGAGCGACACCCTGACGGCGGCCATCGGTATCCAGAATCTACACATCGCCGGGACCAAAAACGTGTCGCAAACAATGGACATCTTCACGACCGCCATCAAGGGCTCGCAATTGACGGCCGACGATTTGACGCAATCCCTGTCCGGAAAGTCACTTGCGGCCTTTGCGGCCTACCACATTGACCTCAGGACCGCCATCACCCTCCTCGCGGGATTCGCGGACCAGAATCTCAAGGGTACGCGCGCGCAGGCGGCTCTCGGGACGGCCTTTGCCGCGCTGGAAAAGCCAATGTATTCCCAGACGGGCCACCTGTCTAACGCCGCTACGGCTCTGGCGAAACTCCACCTAAACCAGCAAACGCTGGCCGAGGAGGCGCGACAGCCGGGCGGCATGCTGACGGTGCTGAGGCAAATCAACACCGCTTGGGCCGAGAACGCCACCGCGACCCAGAAGGCTCAGGGAATCACAGCCTTTATGAACCAAATCTTTGGGGCCACGGCGGGCAAATCGTTCTCCAACCTATTGACCGAATTACCCAAACTAACCACGATGTTCAACAACATGGACAAGTCCGGCTCCAATGCCTCAGCATTCCAGCAGTGGCTCGCAACTCCGGCCGGAGCGGTCCAGAAGTTCAAGGTTGCCGTAGAGAACACCTTGACGAGCGTGGGAAATGTTCTGCTCCCGGACCTCACCAAGATGCTGAACGATGTGACCAATTTCGCCACGGCCCACCCGGGGGTTATGAAGGCCGCGGGCGTTGTCTTAGGCGGCATCGTAGCCGTCGCATTCGGTCAGAAAGTTCTCTCAGTCCTCGGCCCGCTCGCCAAGGGCCTCGGCAAACTGTTTGGGCTCGGAGGCTCCGGAGCGGGCGCGGGCCTTAGCCCGGCCGACAGCGCGAAGTTGTCGGATACAGCCACCTCCACCTCCGAGACGGCCGCGAACACGGCCAAAATCGCTGGGGCTACCGAGGTGATGAAGGGTGAGGAAGCAACTCAGGTAGCGGAGGAGGGGACCGCTGACGTGGAACTCCTGACCGCGGACATCGAACTAGCCAAGAATAAGTCTGGAAGCCTTATCTCAGACCTCGTAAAGGGCCTCGTAAAGGGCGCTCCGGAGGAGGGCGCTATTGGACTGAGACTGATGGGAATGCTGGGTGACTTTGTCCCCGCCTTGGTAGGTCCAGCCGGGGCGATTTACGTGACCAAAATGTTGATGGACGTGCCGGGCAAGATTGCGGCGGCCGCTAACGCCTTGACCCAAGGCGTGGAGAATCCGGGCGGGACTGGCGGGACTGACTCCTACGCTCCCGCGCCGAAGGGCTCCGGCGGCTACGTCTATCAAAACATTGGCGCTAATGGGATGGGACCCGCCGCGGAGGATTTCGTCCAGATTACGAAAGCCCAACTAACGGCCATTGACTCGTACTTCAAGGCCCATCATTTACAGGAACTTGACAAGTCCGGCCAGTGGACGCAACAGTTCGTCACGGCCGTTCAGAACTTTGCGAACGCTGACCTATCCAAGAAAACTGTGACTGACGTGACTGTGAACATCTCATGACCGAGCCTCAGTCCATAACTATCAACATAGACCTTGACGCGCTCGTGCGAAGGCTTGTCCGCGACAAAGACGCGCTACGGGTGCTAGCGGCCGCGGTTCAGGAGACGCAAACCAAGCAGGCGCTCCGGACCGCTAACCTGTACGGCAACAAGGCCCAGATTCAGCCGAAGCCGAAGCCCAAGAAAGTCAAACTAAATTGAGCACCTCAACACCCTACGGCGATGTCTACATAGCGGCCGCGGGCTCTGGTTTCTACAACACGCGCGCCAATTCTTTGCCCGGCCCTCGACAGTCCAACGGAACATGGACGAACATTACCAACTATGTCGAGGAACTCCGGACTAAGACAGGGAAACAGCACTATTTAGACCGCATCGAAGCGTCATCCCTCTCCGTGACGCTCAACAACCGCGATGGCGCGTTTTGGAACACTATCGGTATTTCTGTCCGGACGCCCATAGCGGTCACCTCTACGCTCTACACCGGCAACACTACGTCCAGCCCTACCGGGACTTTACTGACCTGCTCGACCGCCACTTGGGCTCCGGGAGCCTTTACCGGGCTGACGCTCTACTGCGGAACGTCCAGCGCGACCATCACTAGCAATACCGCAACCACCATTTCGTTCTCGTCTTGGACCGGCGGGACCCCGGCGTCAGGCCAGTTCTACGTGATGAACTACAACGTGTTCTTTGGATTTATTGACTCTATCGAGGAGAAGTTGATTGACCAACTGAACTCTGAATTGGTTGTGACGGCCAGCGATGCCCTGAAATACCTGTCTATGCGGCGTATGGCGTCCAGCACGTTCTGGCCTACCTACGCCAAGACCGCCAACACCCGCCGCTGGTATCGCCTGACGAATACACCATCCGCAAACGTCACCGCGGGCGTCGCGACCTCATCGACATCAGTCACATACACAGCAATCAACACATTCAAGACTGGCCAGCAGGTCAGTATTTCTGGGCTCGGGAC
>Ga0007867_1000195_pt1 | contig 24782 bp, 41 predicted proteins | sample CryBogCBH25Aug08_FD_71224 | JGI IMG/M metagenome (GOLD analysis project Ga0007867, IMG submission 71224) | Freshwater microbial communities from Crystal Bog, Wisconsin, USA - CBH25Aug08 | ecosystem: Environmental > Aquatic > Freshwater > Lake | place: Crystal Bog, Wisconsin, USA | collected... | reverse complement strand
CACTGCACCAAGGATTATTTCTGGAATCACAACTGCATTTACTATCGACTTTTCAACAGACACAACTATCCACCTACATACAAACGCCGCAACTGTAACAGCAACATTAACTAACTATACCGCAGGTAAACAAGTTAATGTTATAGTTTATAATAATATTGGCGGCACTCAGCAGTACAATCACGGACTTTCAACCAGTAACAACGCTGTTGGAGGAACGTCATTTTATCTCTGTAATCATCCTACAATGTGGGTAACTTATATTTGTGTGGATAACACAGCAGGGAATTGTTTTGTAAAAGCGTCAGTATAACAATCACTGCCATCGGCGGCGTCTAGATCTACGGAAACGGCAGTTTATAATAATAAATAATATACCAACTTTATAAAGGTATATTATGAAAAAAATTCTATTTGCTATATTGCTAGCAGTTACAAGTCTAGCATCGAACGCTTGGACACAACGTGCTCCATTTCCTCCTGCACAATGTCAGGCACACGCACCCTACGGTTTTCCACAAACCGCTGGTGTACAACCATTATGCCAACAGGCATATCTAGTAGGATATGATGCGGCTGCTAAATTACCAAAATATGTAACTTACGAACTATTGCCACAAAACGCACTAGGCTGTGTTGCTCGTACTAACGCATTTGCCGCTAACCAATTTGTACCTAATGGTGCTGTTCCTGGTGACTATGCTGGTACAGGTTACGACAAAGGACATATGGCTCCGGACGGTGACCTAAGCTGGGATCCACAAGTAGAGTATGAATCATTCCTTATGACCAATATGAGTCCACAAGCTGGATCTCTTAACAGGGGTATCTGGAAACTATTGGAAACATCAGTGCGTGGATGGTCTGTACAACTTAATCAATCATACACTGTTTATGTTGGCGGTGTTTACAATGCACAAGATAAAACTATTGGTAAAGGCGTAGTTGTTCCACACGGCTTTTACAAGATTGTTATTAATAATCAAACTAAAGAAATCGCAGGTTGGGCATTCCCACACGTAGCACCATATCCTAATCTAGGTAATGACCTAACCAAGTTCCGTATGCCAATCACACAAATTGAACAAACAGCAGGTGTACAATTTGCATTTCCTCCCGGAGCAGTTGAACTACAGCCAGGCAAAGAATGGAGTGTGGATTTTGGAAAACTTACACAGGCGAAAAGGGCTCGCTGTGGAGCAAATGCCAGTGACGACTAATCCCAATGATTACCCAGTCTATCCTGAAGATGACGGGTATGACCGCTTCAAAAATCCTTATAGTCCTGTATAGAGATTTTTACTACGGATTGGCTAAATTTGGATGGGGTACTTTAGGTATCCCATTCTTTTTTTCCAAAAAAAATTGAATAAATATTAGACAAGGAGCAATTAAATGGTAGCATATAACATACATTTTGGATCAGGTATTACAATAGGAGCAGGAATTACTGCTGGAGCCAGCGGTGGTGGCAGTGGAATGGCTCCAGTTGCTTCGGACTTTACTCTTAGTGTACAAGGTGATAAAACATTATTTTCAGTTGGACTATCATCTTATATAACAGGAACATATAACAGTGTAAACATTATCAGTGTTACTGGAAGTGGTGGTGCAATAGTATCGGGGACTGACATCTTAGTTACTAGTTCTCAGAACAGTTACCCTAATCCTCCAAATCAAACAATTATTACATATACAGTTTCAAACGGCTCCGGAACATCAAATCAAGGAGTCATTACATTCAATGATAGTTGCTGTGTTGTGGCTACTGAATTAACTAGCCAAGGATTGTGGAGCACGCGAGAATATGCCGCTATAAACATGTGGGGTGCAAAACGCCTAGATAAGACTTTCATAGGTCGTGCATTACACAAAGGTTATCATATTATAGCACCTAAGGTAGTTGTGCCAGCACTAAAACAAAAAGGTACGATCAAAGCCGAATATTTTAAATGGTCATTTGACAATGCCACAAATATGTTACGCGGTAAAAAATACGATAAACTATCTGTAGTTAATAGTGCCCTATGGATCACTGCTATGACTATTACTGGACTATTTGCTACACAGAAACAAGCAGAAAAATCTTGGAAATCTTCTTACAAGGATAAAAAATAATGGGAACTATTAACAGTACACAAGATAATTGTGTTATTCATAACATTTTAAGTAATGCTGCCAAGTTGCCAGGATATAACAGTCCTATGGAAAAAATATCTTCGTTGATTGCAAATTTACCACAGGCAACACTGGATACATACTATACAAAATCTAAAAAAATCTTGGACAGCGGCAAATACACTGATGCACAGTTTGCAAGTTTTTTTGATTCGCATATAGTTGACGTTATCAACAAAAGTACAAATCCTAATGATTTTGTTAGACGTCTTTTTGCCGTATTAGATACAATGTGATCCTACATCGTTGTGCTAGTACTAGAGGAAATCCTAGAACAAGTTGGATAAATTCTAAAAGAACTTTTAGTTTTCCTGGCTACTTTGATCCTCAACACAAAAACTTCAGCGATCTAAAGACAATCAACGATGATCGCGTACAACCTAACGGGCACGTTCCTTGGCACGAGCACAGGAATATGGAAATATTTGGTTATGTAGTAGAAGGTCTATGTCGCCATACTGATAGCTTTGGCAAGGTATTAGATATTCCAGCAGGTGCTGTACAGCGTATGAGTGCAGGACAAGGTATTAGTCACACCGAAGGTAATGCTACAACAACACCAAACCGTTATCTACAACTTTGGATTAGACCTAACGTTGAAAACACAGAACCTACACACGATTGGTATCAGTTTACTAGAGAAGATAAATTAAACAAATTCTGTGACATCACAGAAAAACTGCCTATCAAACAAGATGCTAGATTATTGGCTGGAATTTTTACTGAAAATTATACATTTTCTATTAACAACACCAGGCAATATTACTTATATGTTGTATCAGGTATTGTAACAGTAAATGGAATTAATTTAATAGAAGGTGATGGGCTAAGTTATACAGAAGAATCAGAAATTACTATAACCAATCCCAAAGAGGTAGAGATTATAGTGTTTGATTTGAGATAATAAATAATACTAGTGCAGGGACAACACAGGCCCGCCATAAGGAGATAATATGTTAACAAAAATTCTTGGACCAACAGTGGTCGTAACAGCAAGTGCAACAACACAAACAGTTACAGTATCTAATACTGTACAGGCTGGCAATCTTAATGTAATCAAAGTAAGAATTGCAAGCACACAAAATGTATTTGTAGATTTTGGAAAACCAGCAACTGCTACAGGTAGTTTAATGTTGCCACAAAATACTGCTGAACATTTTAAATTAGACAGTACAAGTACTGTATCAATACTACAGGCTGCCAGCGGCGGTTTAGTAACAATCACTCCAGTGGCGTAAACTGGTATTAACACCCTTAGGACCGTTAATCATTACGGGTGTGTAGGCGGCTGCTGCCATAACTACTACGCCAGGTAGTTTGAAGTGAGCACTAAATATACTAATGCGATCCAAAGAATTTAGCCAACCAAAAAAAGATCTTGTTATCTTTGATATAGATGACACATTGCTTCATACGACTGCTAAAATACGTGTAATGAAGGATGGACGTCCTGTTCGTGAATTAACCAATCAAGAATTTAACAATTACGAATTACAACCAGGTGAAGAATTTGATTTTGGTGAATTCCGAGATGCTGAAAAGTTTAATAGAGAAAGCCAACCTATTAAACCAATGATTAATAAATTAAAAACCATATTAGCACATAGTCCAAACAGTGAAGTTATTATGTTAACTGCTCGTGCTGACTTTGATGATAGAGATACATTCTTAAAAACATTTACAGACTTAGGTATTGATATGAGTAGAGTACACGTACACCGTGCTGGTAATTTACCAGGTGATGCAATACCTGCCGAAAAGAAAGCTGTCTATGTACGCAAATATGCCGACACAAACAAGTATGATCATATTCGTTTATATGATGATAGCCGCAGTAATCTTACAGTATTCAAAAGTCTCAAATCAGAATTTCCTGACATAGACTTCCGTGCATATTATGTTGGACCAAAAGGTAATACCACAATTGCTGAAAATATTACAGTTGAACAAAGCACAGATTTTGTTGAGATGTTTAGGAAGTTTTTGCCATTGGCTATGCATTATTTAAATCTAAAAAGTTTGCCAAAGATGAAATTCCAGGCACGTATTGACGATATCGAGCAACCAACATTTGGAATGTACGTTAATGATGAAAAAACATTGCACGTAGCATTAATGAACAGACATCCAAATGATATACTAAGAACTATTGCTCACGAGCTTTGCCACTACAAGCAAGACACTGAACACGAACTAGATGGTGAAAGTGGAACAACTGGTAGTCCGCAAGAAAACCAAGCACATGCCATGGCTGGTGTTGTGATGCGTCACTTTAATAAACTATACCCCAGATATCTAAATAACAAACCCGTGATTTCAGAATCTAAAAAAATGGAACCAAAAACTGTCAAAGGTCAAGAAAAACCCGGAGCGGTAGAAGCATTAGAAAAAACTTTGCTATCGGCCAAATCTCGTGGAGTTAAATTTGATTATGATAAAATAGATGCTATGATGCAGAGGATCTGTCATAATTATAATCTTACCGGAGATAAATTACACAAGGATTTTGTCAAAAAACACAATCTTGTACCTGATACTTGGATTGAAAAAGACCTTGACGAAAACTTTGCTGATGGTAAGAATCCTGGACGCAAAGGCCTTGCCAAACGCAGTGGCGTTAATACCAAAGCAAGTGTTAGCAGTTTAAGAAATACAGCTAAACATAGCACAGGTGAAAAGGCACGGATGGCCCACTGGTTGGCCAACATGAAAGCTGGACGCAAAAAGCACGGTCATTAAAAAAGCCTTGGCATTTCTACCAAGGCTGCATTTACGGGTTATACCCTAATATTATTATTTTTTTGTAGCACTAGCATTAACAAATGCGTACATTTTTTCTGCTGTTTCAAGAACTTTATCAAGTCCTGGATAGATTGGCATTTCAACCTTGTTGACAATTTGACCAGTCTTCTCATCACGAGTAGCGGTCATTTCCCAACCTTGAAATTTAACGTGAAAGTCTTCAGCTACTAGATCCTTGGCCATTGCTAGAATGTCTGTACGGATTTCATAACCGTTTTTGTTGAATTTAACTTCTGGTAGTTTAGGTGTAAAATCTGACATGATTACGCTACCTTCTTAGAATAAACTAACTCATTAAAATTCTTAACTGCTGATTGAGCCAGTTCTAATGTATTGTTATAAGTGGTTTTTGTGAAAGTAGCTTGTGCGTCAATTAATTTAACAACTTCTGCTTTTACTTTCTTGTCTGTAACGTAAGTTTCTATAAACTTGGTTTGAGCACCTGTAACGGTGTCGACGATTGATTCAAATGTAAACATATTTTTCTCCTTTGTGTGTATGTTTCTGTTTAACAGCATTATTGCTGTCTAAGTATTTATTATATAGATAAAATCACTATATGTAAAGTGATATGAAATTTATTTCTTGAACTTTTTTATTCGTTCTCGAATAATTTTAACTACTGGCTCGGCTAGTACAACTTCGTAGTGATTATAATCAACTTCTATCAGTTCCATATCCTTGTGATGCTTTTGACTTGAAATGGTAACAACACCGTCATTGTGTTCTAGCAAAAAAGGACTTTGTCCTTTAACTGTAACAATATTGGTCCAGGGGTGCTGAATTTTAATTTTATCTGCTTGCTTAAAGGCCCACGAGTTCGGTCCAATGTCACGCATTAAACGACTGAAAGGTAAAAAGAATTTGGCCACTTCTGCCACTTCTGCCCCACCATACGGTGTGCTGAGTGTAACCGCACCTTTGACTTGTTCTGGTATGGCGTTGGCAATATGTAATGAATATATACCACCTAGGCTATGTGCTACAAACGCTATATCGTTAACGCCTTTTAACTGTTCCTTCATTTCTTCCAGGTTATTTTCAAATCCATTACGACTGTCGTAATTGATGTCTATACCAATACCTAGTTTGCTTCTAATATAATTAAAACTTTCGCTGGTCGCACTGGCACCGTGTATATATACCAAAGTCATGTTAGTTGTATCCGAGAGTTATATTATCAGGCCACGGTGTTGGTGCAGGTATTTCACAGGGGCCGTTGGCAGGTTCTGTGCCATAATCTGCCGGCATGATAACTTCTAAATATTCCATGTCTGGACTGTAGTCGTACAAATAGTGTACAATGCCTGGACGTTGCTGTACACAATCGCCTGCTTCGACCAAATGGATCTTGTCTTCATACATGAACTTGGCCCAACCCTTTAACATATAAACGATTTGGAACTCAGCCACGTGAATGTGCCAGCCTGTACCGCCCGAGTTTTCTGGAGGTAAGTTAGCCTTGGTAATGTGTGCTAGAACACGCCCGTCGGTAGCGTCTGCTACTCCTAGGTCTTTGTAGAGAAAAAAGTCGCGTAGACCGCCGCCCTTAAACTCTAACTCTGAACCTTTAACGTGTGAAAACTTTGTAGTCATACTATTTCCTATATCTTTATTAGATTTTACGAAGTAACATTATATCATTTCTTGTAATTTTTATAGTCATGTTCCTGAGAACATTTCTTGTTCATTTTGAAGTATTAAACGATACAAATTATGATTCTTCATTGAAAAATCTTTTCCAACACCGGATGTAACTATTAGAGGCGGTAATTTACAAACACTATCTACTTCTCGACCATCTGTGAAGTTTTTAACTTCTAGTCCATATTTTTCGCATAAATGTCTAATTGGTTTATTCCAAGATAGACAATGCATATATAAACGAGTATATCTACGATGAGTAGCCCATTGAATGGCTTCTTTCATCATAGTATCAGCAATGCCCTGATTACGGTTGGCATAGTTGACAATAATTCCAAATTCTATGTCGGTGTCACTAACCGTAGCAATATGTACGGTCCCTAACCATATACCGTTTCTTTCTGCTACCAAGAAATGGTGTTTTTCTGGATCCTTTACAAATCCACTGACCAAATTATCAATATAATATTCGCTTACAGGTAATCCAAAGAATAACCTGAGAGTATCTTCATCTTGCTCTTTGATCCAGTCTGCATACCAGTGGTATTCTTTATGGGATAAAAATCTAGTAGTAATCATACCAGTATTTATTCCTTCATATTCTACAACTAAATTATTGTCTCTGGCAAAACTTAGAGCAAAATCTAATGCTAGCGGTTCTAGATTATTTAATTTTTTATCTACTATAACAGATCTAACACCGTCAATTAATGTAGGCATAACCAATGTAGAAAAAATGACTACATTTGTACCGTTAACTGGTCTAGGTTTATTATTAGGAACAAATAATGACAATACTGAGCACAATCTATCTGCCCAGTCACTGGGACGGAAAACATCACCCGTTTGGGTAATGCCTTTGATTATATATCTCATTGTGCTATAGACAAATAAATGATCATTACTGCAACAGCAATCATGGCTAATTTAGGACCGTATTCACGTTCTTCCTAAGTTTTTAGGATTTCTGACATAATTATTTTCCATTATTTAAACTATTCACTAATTGATCAGCACGAGCTTTTCTTGCTTCTACAATAGCTTCTACCATAGTTTTTAAAAATTGTTTAATGGTTTTCATAGTGTGTGTCCTTATTTTAAAAAAATAGTTAATGTTAGACCAAATGCTAACACCAACATTATGTATGACAATAATTTAATCAATTCGGCAAATAATTCGTCATTCATAGTAGACTTCCGTATTTTTTAATGCTGTATTGTTTTATCCAAAATTCTACTTCTGCGGAATTTGTTGGTCTTTTACTAATAATAAAGCGTTCTAAGTCGCTTTGTAGTCTGGTTTTACCAAACCAGTTAATGATTTTTTTAAACATTGTGTGTTTTCCTGTATGTAAATAATAAAAACTAATGGTTTCTACTAACTGTATTTAGTATCTCAGTATAAACACTGAGAGAAAATATTGCAAGTTTGCTTTTACCATATAAAACTGTTATAATAATATGCATAGGACCACTAAATATTGAAAAAGAAGGATACTATCTTGAAACGAACAACCCGTAGCCTATTAGAAGAACTTAATTCTATATCAGAAAAAAAGAATGGGGAAGCTATCATAGAAGCTCGTGCTACGCACGTTATAGATAGTGCTATTAATTTATTACATCTTATCAAAGAAAATTTCCCACCAGAGCAGGCCTATGAATTAGAGCGTAGGATGATTAACTCGATCAAAGGCGGAGATCCTAGCAAATTTATACGTAGCATCCGTAAGTTGCGAGATAGCAAAGAAGTTAGCCGTAATCTTAGGATCATAGATGGCAATATAAAAGACGAAGATTAATAATAAATTAAGAAAAATATAAATAATATTATGAAATACACCCTTATTGAGAGTGTCTATAAAAATATGAATTGAACACTTTAGAATCTCTATAAGATTTTAATTAGTTTAATTTTATATAAAAATAAAAAGGGAGAGCAATCTCCATTTTTTTATTGAATTATATAAATAGTTTTACAAAATACATTCCTGAGCGGAATGGTCCATATAATTTAAGGAGAATATATTATGGCATACGGTATTTCAAGAAAAAATGGTACAGTTACTACACCAGCAGGTTTTTATGGTTATCAACCACTTATTTTAAAAATTGCAGGTACAAACGTTGGCGCGGCTGATTCAGTTGCTGGAGACGGTACAATTACTTTAGGTAACTTCTCTAACGCTATTCGTGCTATCGAAACAATCGCTAGTATTGTTTACATTGGTACTCGTGCTAACAATCAATTTGTTGTTATCATTGATGGCCCGTCAGCAAATGCTTATGTTAGTTTAAACACTGATACAGACATCACAGCGGCTATTGACAATGTTGTTACACTAGCTACTAGTGTTTCTACAACAGTTACAGATATCAGCGGTTTAACAGCTGGTTCTTTAGCTTAATACTTAATTAAGTATAGTCAAGGGAGTTTTTTAACTCCCTTTTCTTTTATCTATAAATAATAATATAGGTATATTATGGATATTATAGAAATACAAACTCTCGTCGATATAACGAATACTCGTGTAACTAGAATTACACAAGGTTCTCAGTTAGAATTAAATCAAAATAAAAATTTTATTACATTGACTCAGTGTATTGAATTAAGATCTGTAGTTTATTACGATCAAGGTCCTTCAGTAAATGTCGTAGATATAAAAGGACTAGGTTTTGGAAGTAGTTACAAAGGTAAACAAACTGTGTGGACATTTAATTTTAGTCCAGACAGGCACGGTGTTTATGTAGACAATGAAGGCAATGACGTTGGTTTTTTGATTGAAGACTTACACGAGGTTCCTGTGATTAAAAACCTTACAGAAACGATAAATATCAGCAAGTCTATTTTTGATCTCAAAGATAGTAAAACTAAAAACACAATCATCAAGGTTCTTCCAGGCACAATCTAAGGCATCGCTACTGTATTTTTTACTGGAGATAATAAATGTCCAACGGACCGATAGATATTGAAAAAACAAACTTAGAAGTTCACGTCGACTTATGTGCACAACGTTATGATAGTCTTGATAAAAGATTAACCAGCATTGAAGGCAAAGTCGGCGAATTACAAAAAACCATAGAAGACAGTCATAATAGTATGATCAAAGTCATTGTAGGTACAGCAGGCACAGTTGTTGCTGGTGTTCTTAGTGTACTTGTAGTTTTATTAACAAAAGCACATTAAATTATGAGAATTTCAGAATTAGTTGAAGCAATTGGTACCGTTGGGCCTAGTTCTATGACATCAGGAACAGATGGTGTGCTAAAAACTGGTAATACTCCTGCACCTCAAAATACTCCTACTAATGTATCTAGCCAAGATATGGCTAAACAAAACGCACAACTTAAAAATAATATCACCAATATAAAATCAGTATTACAAAAAGCCGGTGGCGGAAATATAAATGTTGATAAACTATCACAGACTATAGCAACACAGGCACCTGGACAAACAATAGATCCTATGTCAGTTAAAAGTCTACAAAGTATGTTACCTGCAATAGCAGATGCTTTGAAAAATCCTCAAACTGCTAACTCTCTTAAACAAGCATTAGGGTTAGGGGTACAAAACCAAATTACACAGCAACAAGCTCAGCAAACTGCTGGACAAACAGCAACGCAACCAAAATGAAAATTGCACAGTTATTATCAGGTATTAGTGTAGCATTAACCAACGAAGAAAAGCAGTTTGTTGATAGACATTCATCTTCTGTGAGATTAACAGCACTCGACGAGCATAATCAATGGTTGGCTCAGAATTTGGTGCGCAAAGGTATATATTCTATAAGTAAAGATAACCAAACATTAGTTAAGAATATAGATGAAAGAAATCACTGAAGACCTTTACAGCAAAATAGAAAAACTCACAGTCCAAGTCCGCAAGGATCTTTATAGCAAAGGACTTGTAATACCCGTTAAAAATAAAAACGGTTCAATAAGTGTAGGCAGATACACTATTAAAAAAACAAACAGTAATTTTTATATTATAGTAGATCACAGCGGTGAGATTATTGTTGATCAATTAAATCTTCCTCATACAGCGGCAGTATTAGCCAATGGATTAGCATTAGGAAAATACTTAGATAAAGACCTTGTGCAAACAGATAGATATTATGGATTTGCATTATTTGAAGAACAGTTACATCAGCGAGCCGTAGAACGTAGTGCAAAAAAGAGCCTAGATTATTTTGATATTATGCTGTCAAAACGAGTGCTAAATCGTGCTAAAAAAGAATTGTACAAACAAGACATAATGAAACGATTTGATAAACTTAAAAAAATATTATAAATACATTATCTATTTTTGGACCTCGATATGAAAACAACAGATTTTAACAAGGAATTAACAAGCCGTACTATTGCTGAGAATTTAGAAAAGCAGTTCGGTGGTAAAGTTAATCTCGATAAATATAACCGAGAGCAGTTGGAAGACTTTAGAAATAAACTACGTACACGTATTTTCCAACAAGAAGGATCATCTAAGATGAATGATCTTTTAACAAACGAAACGTACCAAAAAGACCAAGCAATGCTACAATTGCTCAACACAAGGATTAAAGAAATGCTAGGCGAAGACATTAAAAAATTAAAAGACAAAATGGTTGAACTAAGTGAGGCCAAGAAAGGTGTCCGTGCACCTAAGCATACAGCTAAAGCCAAAGGCTCTAAGCCAGACTTTTTAGATCTTGACAAAGATGGTAACAAGACTGAGCCAATGAAAAAAGCAGCCAGAGATGCTAAGTCTGGAAAGACATTCCAAGAGGCAATGAAGAAAAAATGTTGTTGTGCCACCAAAGGTGAAGATAGTTGCCCAGTACACGGAATGAAAGAAGGTTTTCCAACAGTAGATGATGCTAAAAAAGCACACGCTGAGAAAACCGGTACAGGCAAATTTGATAAGAAAGAAACAGGTACAGGTACTGTATATACTCGTAAAGCTAAGACATTTGATAACGGTACAGAAGATAAACCAAAAGAAAAGAAAGTCAAGGAAAGCAAATCTTGCGCTAATGGTCACACTAAGATGACTAAAGGTTGCGACGAGTGTATGGGTATGTGGGAAAGCACTGGTGACTATTCTGCCAAGAAGGCTCGTGCTGGTAAAGATATTGGTAAGCCAGGTAAAGGTTTTGAAAAGATCGCCAAGACAGCTGGAAAGCGTTATGGTAGTAAAGCCGCTGGTGAGCGTGTAGCAGGAGCTGTTCTAGCAAAACTACGTGCCAAAGAAAGCATTGAAAATTTTCGTCATAATGTTCGTTTTGTAAATGAAAGTATCAACTTTTTGTTACAAGAAGACGAAGAAGGTAAAGCAAAAGCAATTACAGCCGCAGGTGATATCGTCAATGATTTCACAAGCTGGATGCAACGTGTAGGACAATATCAAACTAAAACAATGATCGAATTAGCTGATGCTATCAAAGCTGACTTTGGTGCCGCAGAAGCAGAACAATTCAAACAAGCAGTTGGTCCATCATTGGCATCTACATTGGATGTGTTAACACAACAACGTGAAGCAATCAGCAATGCAGTTGCTGTATTAGCAGGTGAAGCCGCTCCTGAAGCACCTATGGGAATGGAACCAGGAATGCATACTGCCGCTCCTGATGAAATGAATCCAGAAGTTGGCGACGAGTTTGGTGCCGCAGATGCTGCCGCAGGTGCAGGTACAACAGGACGTGAAATGCGCGAAAGCCGTGAGCAACGTCGTGTTCGTCGACTTGCTGAACAACACAGTATTCTTTCAAAACTAGCAAAATGAAATTATATGAAGTAGACCAGGGCAGTGTAAGAGATGTCCTGGCTGTCTTACAAGGTCTTGCTAACAAAGACAACGCTTCCTCAAGTTTGCCCTTCCCAACGGTAATGAATATTTTAAAACCGTTTGCTTTGGGTATTTCAACTCCTGACGGATTAATAGCACTTAAAAATGCAGTTGATCCACAAGGTGATGTATTTGATGTAAGTGATGACGGTAAAGGAACATTGATCCTTAACACCAATAACAAAAAACCCGAACAGCAAGTAGCTCCAAAAAAAGCAACAGGGCCTAGTGTAGATAAAATGGCTTCTGCTAACGCTAAAAATCTTTCTCCTAAAATTTGACCTTTGTAGGTTAAGTTGTTATAATTAAGTTTATGACTATAACCTATACCCCACCTCCCTTTGTAGAGCGTTTCCAATACAAAAATTGCCAACAAATCAATGATCCAATAACACGCAAACGTGTTTATCAAACACCTGATGGTGAGCGCCTTCCTAGTGTAACAACCATTCTCAGTGCTACCAAAGATATGACAGCACTCAACGAATGGAAGAAACGTGTTGGTGCGGAAAAAGCACAGCAAATTACCACAGAAGCCGCAGGTGTAGGTACAGCTATGCACTCTAATCTTGAACGGTTCTTAGTTGGTGAACAACGTCAACCTGGTAATAATCCAGTTCACGTACAGGCCAATGCAATGGCTAGTGTTATTATTGAAAATGGATTAAAAGATGTCGATGAAGTGTGGGCAATGGAACAAAGTTTATACTTTCCTGGACTATACTCTGGTACCACAGATTTAGTTGCGGTTTACAAAGGCAATCCAAGTGTTTGTGATTATAAACAAACAAATAAACCTAAAAAAGAAGAATGGGTTGACGATTATAAAATTCAGTTAGTGGCTTATATATTAGCACATAATGAAGTGTATGGCACCGATATTCGAGAAGGTCACGTGTTTATGTGTAGTCGAGATCTACAATATCAACAGTTTGATCTATGGCCTGCTGACTTTGACCATTGGCAAGAGCAGTGGTTGAAAAAAGTAGAAGAATACTATACAACAGGCCTACAAGGGTACAAGCAGTTGCTCACACAGTAAAGATAAATATCCTATAAAGAGGATATTTCCAATGGCTGTAATTGAGATAGCAAAAATTCAGGTCCGAAGAGGACAAGAACTCCAGACAGGTATACCACAATTAGACCCAGGAGAATTCGGGTGGGCAGAAGATACTGAACACTTGTATATAGGTAAGCGCATTGTCGAAGGTGCAAATACTGATGATAACAGCCGTATCCTTACAGAAACAGATCTTAACTATTTTAAGATAGCTTCTCAAAATACAGGTACAGTTAATTCTGCCTATCAATATCGTCAAACTACATTACCACATACAGTTTCTTACACAGTTCAAGGTAAACTTGATGATTATGTAAGTCTTACAGATTTTGGTTTAGTTCCTGGTAATACCGGAACAGATATTACAGCAATATTGAATAATGCAGTAAAAGATTTATATCACGATCAAACAGTCACTGATTCTAAACGTAAGTTAGTAATTCCTGCTGGAACATATGTTGTTTCTGGAACTGTATCTTTACCACCATATGCATCATTAGTAGGAGAGGGTATTGATTTAACTACACTTATATCTGTGTCTACAACAACTAATATGTTTAATACTGTAGACGGTTCATTCCCTACATCACAGGGTTGGAACAACGGAATGAATACTGCCGGTAATGAATCAAAATATGTTTCATTACAGGGTATGACAGTTGAGTATGCAAATACACTTACATTAACATCATCAACTGTATCATTGGTATCATTAGATAATGTAAACAATGCTGTTATCAAAGATGTAAAATTTACCATCGAAGGTTTCTCATCAATTGCCAGCAACGGAACAGCTCTTTCAATCAGAGGTGCACGTATAGGCGGAATTGAGCAGGCTAGAAATATTTCTATTGAAAATTGTAAATTTGAAAGTATTGGGTTAGGTGTTAACAGTACAGGTACCGTAATTAACACAGAAATTATAAACAATATATTTAAAAATTTAAATCAAGGTATTAACATAAGTGCAGATTCACAATTGGCAAACTTTTCTCCTAAAAACTTTTTAATAAGCAGAAATGATTTTTATGGAATTACCAAAGAAGGAATTTTTGTAGGTACTAGTTCAAACAGAGTTAATCACATTATAGAAAATAATGTGTTCAATCAAGTTGCTAATGGTTCTTATTTTAATGACAATGCAACCACTACAGCCACTACTGCTGTAATAACAACGTATTCAGATGGTTGCCAACTTAATGATAATTATTTTAGTCGTGATGAATTTGCCAATACAGGTACATTAATAAATTCTACATTTTATTTTAATCCGTTAGTTTTAGGAAATTCTACAGTTAACAACAATGCTACTACTACTGCAACTATATTAGGCAATACTATAACAATATTGACTAATATTGCCATAGTTGGTAAAGATCAAATGATCAATATAACTTATAGAATGAATGATACTCATTATTCAAGAAAAGGAACATTGATTCTTAATATTGTGGGAGCAGACAATTCTGGGTCAGTTAGTGATTATTATGACTACAATTATGATAATAATTTTACTGGATCTGATCCAACATTCTATATAGATAGTAGCAAAGTATCCCAGGGATATGTTATGCTTGTATGTGACAACACACAATACGGAAATCAGTTGTCATTTGAATATCAAAAAAATATATTACTGTAAAGAATGTTTAATAAAAACATAGATGATAGATTATCATCTTGGGCTGAGCTCAGGGCCCAGTTAGAAAAATCAGAGAACCCTCTTAAGGATACTTGGGAGTTTTGGAAAAACACTCCTTTTATTCCTTATAATAATAAAATAGATCCATTTCATCAACGAAGTTGGCCGAGCCCTTGGGAAATTATTGTAGACAACAAATATGATGATTTCACCAAAGCATTAATGATTGGATGGACATTGAAGTTAACCAACCGATTTCAAAATGATTTAATTGAAATTAAAACTTTAGTTGACAAAAAACGAACAGCATACTATAATATAGTATATGTTAATAATGAGTGGGTCATTAACTACAGTGATAATGGCCCAACTAGTGCAAAAGATATACCAGATTCGTTTTCCATCGAAAATCTTATTGAACTAACTGGTCATCGGTAAATATCTTTCTCGCACATTTAAGAAGGTAAAAAATAATAATATGATCACAGTGGTCAAACGCAATGGGGAGCGTGTTCCTCTCGATATCTCTAAAATACAGAGACAGGTAGCAAATGCCTGTAGGGGTATCGACGGAGTAAGTCCTAGTATGATTGAAATCAAGGCACAGATTGAAATCCACGACGGAATGAGCACAGAAACTATCGACGAGTTATTACTCAAAGCGATGGTGAATTTAATAGATGAAACAGAAAATCCAGAGATCAACAATGTTAACTATCAAATAGTTGCAGGGCGCCAACGTGTCAGTATGCTAAGAAAAGAAGTGTATGGTTCTTATGATCCTCCTAGACTATTTGAAATTGTTAAAAAGAATGTTGAATTAGGAATGTACACTCCTGAGTTGTTAGATTGGTATACTGAAGACGAATGGAACATCATTGATCTGTTTATCGATCACAACAAAGACGAAGACTACACATATGCCGCAATAGCACAGTTATGTGAAAAATATCTTGTACAAAATCGAGCCACTAACAAAATTTATGAAACACCTCAGGTAAGATATGCTATTGCCTCTGCAACAGCATTTCACAATGAACCCAAAGAGAACAGATTAAAATTAGTCAAAGAGTATTATGAATGTGCATCAAATGGACATTTTACCCTTGCTACTCCTGTGCTTGCAGGTCTCGGTACCACTACCAAACAATTCAGTAGTTGTGTTCTTATTACCAGCGATGACACATTGGATAGTATTTTTGCCGCAGGCGAAATGATGGCCAAATATGCGTCAAAACGAGCAGGAATTGGTCTCGAAATAGGTCGAATCCGCCCCTTAGGTGCCCCAATTCGCAACGGTGAAATCAAACATACGGGTATGATACCCTTTTTAAAGAAATGGTTTGCTGATTTAAGATCTTGCTCACAAGGTGGAATCCGTAACGCAAGTTGTACAGTTACATTTCCTATTTGGCATTATCAATTTGAAGATCTCATTATTCTTAAAAATAATCAAGGTACAGAAGAAACTCGTGTACGCCAAATGGATTACTCTGTAGTAGTAAACAAGATGTTTTGGAATCGTTACAGAAATAACGGTAATATTACATTGTTTGATCCAGCAGAAGTTCCAGACCTATACGAAGCATATTACAGAGATAGCGAAGAATTTGAACAATTGTATTTGAACTATGAGAAGCATCCGACAATTAAAAAGAAAGTCTTATCAGCAGATGAGATATTTAAAAATGGAATCCTTAAAGAGAGGACTGATACGGGGCGCATATATCTTGTCAATATCGACAACGTCATCAATCAAGGTCCGTTTGATACAACAACAGATCCAATATATCAATCAAATCTATGCCAAGAGATACTTTTACCCACCCGCCCTTTCCAGAGAATTGAAGATCCAGAGGGACGAATTGCTCTTTGCACTCTTGGGTCAATAAACTGGGGCGCCTTCCGTAATCCTCAGGAAATGAGAAAGGCTTGTCGTGTACTTGTACGATCCTTGTCTAATCTACTAAACTATCAAGACTTCTTGAGTGTACAAAGTCGATTAGCAAACCAAGAGTTTGAACCATTAGGTGTAGGTATTACCAACCTAGCTTATTGGCACGCTCGTCGTAGTTATAGATACGGTGATGCAGATTCTCTTGCCGAAGTCAAACGTTGGATGGAACATCAGGCATACTACCTTACTGAAGCAAGTGTAGAGCTTGCCCAAGAACGTGGGCCTTGCACACGTAGTGAATATACTTACTACGGTAAGGGAGTATTTCCTTGGGAACGTAGAGCCGAAGGTGTTAATGATTTAACAGACTTTACACCTAGCTTAGATTGGGAACCATTGCGTGAACGTATGAAACAATACGGTATTCGCAACGCTACATTAATGGCAGTGGCACCAGTTGAGTCTAGTTCAGTTGTGTTAAACTCCACCAATGGTATTGAAATGCCAATGGAAATGATTAGTGTAAAAGAATCCAAGGCTGGAAGTTTTGTACAGGTAGTACCAGAATACAAACGTCTAAAGAACCGTTATCAATTAATGTGGGATCAAACAGACTGTGTTGGATATTTAAAAACTGCCTGTGTGCTTGCCGCATACATTGATCAAAGTCTTAGTACTAATACATTTTATTCTCCAAAACATTTTGAGGACGGTAAAGTTCCAGGAACATTGATTGCCAAGAATTTGATGTTGGCATACAAGTGGGGATTGAAAACAGTTTATTATAGTTTGATCGATAAAGTCGGATCTAAGAATGTTTTGAATACTCAAACTTCTAGTAGATTAGATCTCGAACCTGTTACAATATACACAGATGATGACTGCGAGGCCTGCAAGCTATGATTGACGCCTATGATCTACATACTAAAATTATAGATGCGTGGCGATCATTGATTATCAATCCAAGTGGCGGATTTGTTAAAAAAGAATGGCCAGTAGTTCCTGTTTATGTAGAAGTCAACGGAGAATTAAAGGCTGTGGATACGTTGGTTACCGAAGACCATAAAATAATATTAAAAATAAAATGAGCAAAGAACAATACGATTTAACGACACAGACAAATTATCTAAAAAGAAAAATGTTTTTAGATGGCACAGTTACGGTACAAAGATTTGAAGAATTTCGCTATCCTAAAATAGCCAAGTTTGAAGAATTGGCTAGAGGATTCTTTTGGGTTCCTGAAGAAATTAGTCTTACCAAAGACAAGATGGATCATAAAGAAGCCAGTGACGCTGTTAAACATATCTTTACCAGTAACCTTCTAAGACAAACTGCATTGGATAGTATTCAAGGTCGTGCACCAAATCAGGTGTTTGGACCTGTTGTTAGTATTCCAGAACTAGAAGCATTGATCAGTAATTGGAGTTTCTTTGAAACCAATATTCATTCTAAGAGTTATAGTCACATTATTCGTAATGTCTATGGAGTACCCAAAGAAGTATTTGAATCAATTCACGATACCAAAGAAATTATAGATATGGCGGCCAGTATTGGCAGGTATTATGAAGATTTACACATTCTTAATTCTCGCAAGGAAGTGGGCGAACAAATTGATCCATACGAACATAAGCGAGCAATATGGATGGCACTACACGCAAGTTATGCTCTTGAGGCTTTGCGTTTTATGGTTAGCTTTGCTACAAGCCTAGCAATGGTTGAAAATAAAATCTATATCGGTAATGGTAATATCATTAGTTTAATTTTACAAGATGAACTATTACACGCTGAGTGGACAGCCTGGCTAATCAACCAAGTTGTCAAAGACGACCCTGATTTTGAAAAACTCGACAGTGAGTGTACAGAAGCAGTATACTCTTTATACGCAGAAGTTATAGAAGAAGAAAAATCTTGGGCAGATTATTTGTTTACCAAAGGTCCTGTAATCGGACTTAATGCTACCATCCTAAGAGATTTTGTAGATTATACAGCATTTACAAGACTCAAAGAAATTGGAATTAAGTACAGGGAAGAACATCCTAGACAAAGTCCTATTCCTTGGTTTAACAAGCACGTTAATATTAATAAGAAACAAACAGCATTACAAGAAAACGAAAGTACAAACTATGTTATCGGTGTGATGAGTGATAAAATGGAATACAGTGAATTACCAGAATTATGATTATGAAAACATTACGAGAATATATCGATATGGTTGTAGAATCTGAAAACAAAATCAATGATGATTGGTTTAAAAATGGCGGATTTGAAACCTACAAAAAACCTGCTAAAGAAAAATATGAAATAGCCAACGAGCCGGGTACTATTGAAACATTAGAAGGTCCAGTCAATTATCCAGCAGGTTATTATATTATGACAGGTCCAAAAGGTGAACAATATCCAATTAGTCCAGAAAGATTTAAAGAGCTCAAAGATGATTTAGGCAATGGTGTGTGCACACCTAAAAAAATAATCAAGATGGCTAAACTTGCTGATTGTTCAGGAAGTGTTGACACCAGTTGGGGTGAAAAGCTAAACTATAATACAGGTGAAGATTATATTGTACGGCACGGTCCTAATGATTATGGTGTAGTGAAAAAAGACATCTTTGCCCAGACATATGATACAACTAACGCATAAGGAGAATACAATGAAAGCAGTAGTATGGAGTAAGTATAATTGTACATTTTGTGAACAAGCAAAAGCATTATTAGACAATAAGGGAATTCCTTATGAAGAAAAGAAAATTGGTGATGGTTACACAAAAGAAGAACTATTAGAAGCAGTACCGACAGCTCGCACCGTTCCTCAAATTTTTCTAGATGGAAACTTAATCGGAGGATTCACTGAACTCAGGGAACATCTAAATGGATGATGATGATAAATTTGATCAACTCAAAAAGGCGTTAGATAAAATAAATCCTGCTGAATTTGAATGGACCAGCGACGGTGTAATTGCTCAAGAAATTGGTGAAATAACTGATGACATTAGTATAACCTCAGAGTCGGAATCTATTACAATTGATCTATCATCTATAATGAATAATATTTCTATTAGTACAATGGGCACACCTGGATGTAATAATACCGCTATAGGTTATCAAGCAGGCTATATAGTAGGAACAGGATCACCTTATTGGTCTTCCTCAATTAATAACGGACTTAACGGTACTAGTTATTCAACTTCTCCGGCTAGCTCAACCCTTGAAGTACACGGTGATGCAAACTTTGATGGTGATATTAAATGGAAAGGCCGCAGTCTAGTTAAATTATTAGAATCCATTGAGGATAGACTTGCTATACTACAACCAGATCTTGAAAAATTAGAGCATTTCGAAGCACTTAAAAAAGCCTACGAACACTACAAAACACTAGAAGCATTATGTTCTTTGCCAGTAAAAGAAGAACCAAAATAAAGGAAAAATATGTTAATCAATAAAGGTATCTCTTCTGGAGATGTAGTAAGTATCAAACTAGTTAACGGCGATGAATTAATTGCTCGTTTAGATGAAGATAATTTGATGGATGTTAAAGTTAACCGTCCACTAGCACTTACAATGGCGCAAGGCGGATTAGGAATGATGCCTTGGATGTTGTTGGGCAATGATGATAATGTTACATTAAAGAAAGAACACATCCTAGCAATGGTGATTAGTAAAAAAGACGCCGCGGATCAGTATACTCAAGGAACAACTGGTATTGCTCTTCGTTAAATAATATATTAGGAGAACAATATGGGAACGCCAATTACTACACCAATGGGGGCAACCGGTGGTGCCGGAGCCTTTACAGCTATAGATAACACAGTTGAACTTACAGCTATTGCTACGGCAATTGAAGGAGTTAGTTCAACTATGATAGCGCAAAATGCATTGTTGATTGGGCAATTAAAACTAATGCAGATAACATTAGAAGCATTGCAAAATAGTACAAGTCGTGCGGCAGATAATGTAACTAAAATAGCTGGAGCAACTTCTAATCTTAATTCAGCAATCGGTGGTGTGTCAACGGCGGTGACAGATGCTATTTCGACTCAACAGGCTGCGGCAGCTAGTCAGATTAAGAAAAATAATTTTGATATCGCATTAACAAAGCGATCATTATCAGCAAATGGACAACAAGAAGTTCTAACGCAAGTAGAATCTGATACTAGTGATGTTAAATCTCAGATAAAACAAGAAGTAACTGATGGATTTATTATTCATACAGAAACACAGGCACAAAATATAATTTCTAAAAAAATCAGTGATTCTGTAAACAATATTGAAGATTGGATTGCTAGTTCCGCAGTCTATCAAACAACCGAACAATATTTCAAAGATGCCAAAGGTTGGTTACTTGGTGATGTGCTAGGGTTAGATAGCCCTTCAAAAGCCATTGAAGATATAAAGGCTAAAGTATAATGCCAAGGGTTGCTCGAGTAGGTGTTGACACAGCCGGCATTGATCTTATTGTGTCTGACCCAGAACAAACTGTATTTTTGGAAAATCACCAAATAGCCAAAGTTGGGTCCAAAACAGCATCAGGTGCTGTTATTGTTAGTTCTCCTTCTCCAAAAGTGTATGCCAATGGCAAATTAATTGCAGTTGCAGGATCGGTTACATCAAGAGGTCAAACTGTTAACGATGGTAGTTCCAAAATAACCACTGGTTGACACTATTATGAGATTCTCATATAATAAATATATGATCTGATAGGGGCATATTCTGCATAGCAGATAGCAGTTAGGTGAGAAACCTATCAGTCTAGTCGGAGGACCCACACGCCCTACGGAGTCCGATAAAAAATTTAGGATATATTATGAAAAAATTTCTGTCATTAATTTTGTTAACAGTCGGCAGTCTAGCAATAGCACAAGAAGTTGCTACAGTAGTTAGTGTTCAACCACGCTATGTTACAGTACAACAACGTCAATGTGAAATGCGTGAAGTATCCCGTGATAATAGCCGAGGCGATGCCACAATTGGTGCATTGGCCGGAGGCGCAATTGGTAGCACAATTGGCGGCAACAGTAAAGACAGGTTAGTCGGAGGTGTTGTCGGTGCGTTGGTTGGTGGTGCCATTGGCAATGATGTTGGTAAAGACAGTGCTAGATCAGAAGTACGTCAGGTATGTGCATATGTTCCAGTGACTGTTCAACAAGGGTCTACAGTGACCTTTAACTATCGTGGACAATTGTTTACTCAACAATTTGCCCAATAAGGAGACTAATATGAAAAAGATTATTCTAGCAAGTTTGTTAGCACTAGCGTTTGTTGGTTCAGCACAAGCACACGGTCCATATCGTGCATTTGGTTGGCACGGTGGTTATTACCACGGTGGCTATGGATGCGGCGGATGTTGGGTAGCTCCTGCACTCATTGGAGGTGTAGTGGGATATGAACTAGCTCAACCAAATACAGTGGTTGTTGAGCAACAACCAGTCATTGTACAACAACCACAAACCGTTGTACAAGCACCACCTGTAGGTTATCATTGGCAAGAGATGGTAAATCCGCAAACTGGCGTTAAGCAAGTTGTAGCGGTGCCAAACTAATATGATTGATGATGTTATTTTAGGTTTTCTTATAGTCCTCATTATATTTGGATGTTGGCTATGGGATTGGTATAATAATTACAGATGAAAAAATTCAATATTATGTTATGTATAGAGGTTGATGCTAAAGATTCAAAAGATGCCGAATCAATTGCTAAAACGTTGACAAAAACCATTTTAGATAACAGCGATGTTGAAAGTGTTTACGGTGCTGATGTACAAGAATTAATTGTACATCGACATTAAAAGAATTGTTGTAATCCCTTCAAAGCGAAGGAGTTCAAGACGCCGGTTCAAATCCGGCCAGGTCCACCAAAGTATATTAGAATCTATAACAAGATCGGGTTTGGTATCCCAGTCACTGCGTTAGGCATAGCCCGCATACTTAATAAACCATAGTGTATTTCGGTGGGCCTGCTCTGGTAATCGATTGGGCTAGATAGTAGAGACGGCAACACATCAGCAACGATGTAAAAAGAAGAAAATAAAGTAATCGCAAACGACGATACATTCCTATTGGCCTCAAACGCCTAATAGCGAGGCAGTTATGCCTTGTAACCAAAAATAGCAGAACCCGCTTCGGCGGGTTTCTTTTTGAAATCATTTGACAACATACAAATATTCTTGTATAATTGTACTATTACAAATATCCGGAGTTATATTATGTTTGAAAAATTTTTAAATCTGCTAGAACGTTGGGGCAGAAAACGTGTTGTAATGGATCGTCAAAATAACGAACCATATTTGGAACGTTACTATATTTTCCTAAAAGATCGTAAATGGTTTCCATTCAATGTGTTCATCCATAAATTTTTAAAATCAGATCCTGATGATGTTCACGATCATCCTTGGCCATACGCTACTCTTATTCTAAAAGGCGGATATTACGAATGGATTCCGCAATTTAATGCAGATGGTAAAATGACCTGTGAAGTTGCTAAATGGAGAGGTGCAGGTAGTTTTAGGACCTGTGGTGCTACAAGTTACCATCGTATTGAATTAGATCCAAACGTAACCTGTTATACATTGTTTATGCCAGGTCCTCATAAACGTGAATGGGGATTTTTGGTAAACAATAAATGGATTCACAACGAAACATACCTTCAAGAACGTGCACAGCAATAATATAAATACTTTCCAGGAGGGTAATACCATGAAAGTGAAAAAATTAATTTTAAAACTTAACAAGGCAGAGATGCAACATAAACTTGCTAAGGCAAAAAAGTTCTGGTTTAAACTTCTTAAGAAAAGTTTTAAACACAAACATACGGAAGCAGTTAGGTAATTAAGGAGTTAATTATGATAGGACCAATTATAGGAATAGGATTAATTCTTGTGATAATATATCTAGTGCTAGAAGAGGTTATATCACAAAAGAAAAATAAAGACGAAGAACAGTTGTAACATAATTGTAATATATTGAGCGGTAAATATAGTTATATGAAGACTTACCGCTCAATTTTTATCAGCGATGTCCACCTAGGCACAAAAGATTGTAAAGCCGAAGAACTCAATAATTTTCTTAAACACAATTCCTGTGAAACGCTATATCTTGTAGGAGATATCATAGATGCGTGGAAAATACAACAAAATAAACTAAGATGGAAACAAAGCCACACCAATGTGGTCAGACGTGTACTAGGTCACGCTAAACGTGGTACTAGAGTTGTATATGTAGCTGGAAATCACGATGAATTTTTACGTCCTATGATACCATACGGTGTATCATTTGGACAGGTAGAAATCTGCAATCAAATAGAACATATCGGTGTAGACGGTAAACACTATCTTGTCACACACGGCGATCTTTTTGATGGTATAACTAGATTAGCACCTTGGCTAAGTTTTCTCGGAGATAAAGCATATGATTTTGTTTTAGGAGTTAATAGTCGTTTTAATTGGATCAGACATCGTCTTGGGTTTGGCTACTGGAGCCTTAGCAAGTTTCTTAAGCATAAGGTCAAAAAAGCCATAGATTTTATGTTCAAGTTTGAACGAACAATAGCAGACTATTCCAAAAAACGAGGATTTGATGGTGTTATTGCAGGCCATGTCCATAATCCTGAAATAAAACTAATAGATGATATTTGGTACAGTAATACCGGTGACTGGGTCGAAAGTTGTACCGCCCTGTGTGAAACACACGATGGTGATTGGATTATTATTCAGTTAGTAGGAGATCAATTTCAGCCTGTGACA
>Ga0007867_1000185_pt1 | contig 25437 bp, 18 predicted proteins | sample CryBogCBH25Aug08_FD_71224 | JGI IMG/M metagenome (GOLD analysis project Ga0007867, IMG submission 71224) | Freshwater microbial communities from Crystal Bog, Wisconsin, USA - CBH25Aug08 | ecosystem: Environmental > Aquatic > Freshwater > Lake | place: Crystal Bog, Wisconsin, USA | collected... | reverse complement strand
TGACAAACAAGAACAGTTGCTGGAAGAAAAACGTCGAGCACTACAGGAAACAGCCCTGCAAGCACTAGCAACCAACACACAGTTAATGGAACGTCAGGATGCACTAGCTGCATTGGGCGAATTAGGCACTGTACCCAAAGTCTTCTACGACAACGAAAGCGATGCGTTTGAACATCGTAGTAGTATGGGTGCGCTGTTGGCTCAGCTTACTGCAAAACAAAATGAATCTGATCCCTATGTTGAACAGATCCGAGAAATGCAAGAACAGGCTCTGGAAGAAATTACCTATGACACAATGAATGCTTTGGATGATCTTAAAAATCACCAGGAATTCTTGTTGAAACTACTGACAAACAAAGATAGTTTTATTCGTAAGCGTATCATTGATCAGAACTTGAGCTATCTAAATGCTCGATTAGGACAATACTTAGATCGCATTGGCTTGCCGCATACTGTAAAATTCAACAACGACTTAACTGTAAGTATTACAGAACTAGGACGTGATCTAGACTTTGACAACTTGAGTCGTGGTGAGCGCAACAGATTGATCCTGTCACTGAGCTGGGCCTTCCGAGATGTTTGGGAAAGTCTGTATCAGCCCATCAACTTGCTGTTTATTGACGAGTTGGTTGATTCGGGTATGGATAGTTCTGGAGTAGAAAATGCTTTGGCTATTCTGAAAAAGATGAGCAGAGACAATCGCAAAAGTATTTGGTTAGTCAGTCACAAAGACGAACTAGCTGGGCGGGTAAATAACACGCTAAAAGTTGTTAAGGAAAGCGGCTATACTACGTACAATACAGACGTAGACATAGTTTAACTAATATTTTTATCATGGCACATTGAAAACTAAGTAGTTGATGACATGGATATTTCAAGGAAAACCAGTGGAAACTCTTCCCGATGACTGCGTGGGTTTCGTCTATCTCATCACAAATAATCTATCTGGCAAAAAGTACATAGGCAAAAAACTAGCGAAATTCGCAAAAACCACTTATAAAACAGTAAAACTCAAGAACGGCAAAAAGAAAAAGCAAAAGATTCGAAGCAAAATCGACTCTGATTGGCAAACCTATTATGGCTCAAACGATCAACTAAACAAAGACGTTCAAACTCACGGCACCGAAAACTTTACCAGAGAAATACTTTATATTTGTAAATCAAAGGCAGAATGTAGCTACATTGAAGCCCGAGAACAATTTACACACAGAGTATTAGAATCAACAGATTATTATAACGGACAAATCTCAGTCCGTGTTCATGGCTCACACATTTTAAACAAACTCAATGGATTATAATCCTGAAGTAGAGAAATTTGTAGATTTTGTAGATTTTACCAAAGACGATCCCTGTATATGGGTTGTTTTCACTGCTGGCGCAGCAGGAGATTTGATAGCTTCTATGATTTCATTACATTATGCTAAACCCGCAGCAAGATTCTTGGGTATAGCAGATAATGGACAAGTCATATTTCGGGATTCAAATAGTAAAAAACTTAACAACGACAAACGTTTAGAACTAGTAGTAGAGAACATAAACAAAACTTTATCCAACGAATACAATAGCAACTACAGCAAAATCGATCAAATCATACTTTCAAATCACAATCATGGCATAATTGAAGTCACTAAAATTTTAGAAAATTTCTCTCAGGCAAAAATCATAAGAATCACTCCGGCAAACTCTTACGAAAACGATATAGTAAATTGGTTATCAAATTTAAAAAATAAAAATCAATTGACTGATTTTGTTGTAACAAACAAAGCGTACTCGTATAATCACATAGAACATCCCAGTGTATTAAATCTAACTCTATCTGACATTATTAATCAAGACAAATTTGAACAAACTTATCAGCGAATTACAGAACACTTAAACTTAAAATACAAATTAATCAGATACGACCTCATAAACTATTGGCTCTCTAAACAGCATCCTAACATAATCCCCGATTTAAAAAAATTGTAATACAGTACGGCTCGCACAGGCTAACTCCGTGTGCCCACGATAAGAGGATCTAGGATCACTCGGACGGAAATCTCTTTGCTGTAAAGAGTGCTCAACCACTACCCAGTTGGATGAAGATCGCTTGTAAGACCTGCGATTTGGTTGTTTGAATAGGATGTAATATAGGCAAAAAGACGTAGCAGCGATGCTACACGTTCATATAGTATGTTAGCGTATATTATATGAATCGCCGTTGATAAGACGGAGCTCGAGGTACCGGTCAACCGCCTCTGTAATTGCTCTAACGCTAGGTGATGTGCTACTCAGATGAAAGCAACTCTTTCCTTTTGTCCCGGGTAACCGGGCAAAGTGTGACGATTAATCTAGATGAACAGTAATGTCGCTTCGCTCCCCTTGATTATATTCCTTCAATAAATTAAAAATAATATTGATGAGCGCAAGCGAATCAATGGATGTGCGTAGCACATCTTAGAAGAATGGAAGTCCTGACTTCTTAGTAGCTTCCATATTGCTCTTAACTATATCCCCGATGATGTTTCTTTCTTCTAAACTTAGCATCATTGCCTCGTCATAGGTCACACCACCACGCATATACCAGCACAAAGATAGAGTTTCTTGTTTAAGGGCTTTTGCCGATGATTCTAGTTCTTCAATGAAACTGATAATCTCAGCTTCATCCATCCGCAAAAGCCTTAACCGAAAAAATTGCTATGGTCGAATGTCAGCTCAGTGCTAAATTGTTTTTGGCATTCTTCATTATCGCATTTAAGTTGTAGGGGTTGGATCTTAAAAGTATCTGTTAGTTCTTGTACAGATGATTTGATACTTTCATATATCTGACGACTACAACTATCCAAGAACTCAGCAATCATTGCAGGGTCTGTGACAACTACACCTTCTTCTGTGGTAACACTGGCAATGCTGTCTACTACAGTATCGATATTCAACTGTCGTATCTTTTCAAATCCCTTTTTGAATTCTAGCATCTTTTGTTCTTCGCTCAGGGTCTCATTCTTGACAACGTTTTGTATTAGCTTGTCTTGTTCAAATGTAATCATACCCATCTTGTTGATGTTTCTGTACTTTTGTGGTTTGAACTTGAACACTAGATTATCAAACGTAAACGGTCTGTTGTAATCTGCTTTACCAACACTGTCTAGAACCATGTTTAAGTCTATTGAGTAATCGCTTTCTGTCTTGCAGTGCGTACAAGTAGCGCTGAAATCCATGACTTTCCCATAACTTGCCAATCTGATGGCAATGAATATAGGGTCAAGATCCACAGCAGGAATCTCCCAAGGGTCCTTGATTCCAGGGCAGCAACTGCGAATAACATCAATAACTGCTTGACCGTTCAATAAAGCATCTGGTGTCTTCAAGGCCAACTCATCTTTGACTGTCATTGGGTAAACGGGTATAGTCCCAGTGGCAGATAGTTCCACTGTTCCCTCAGGGTAAAACACTCCTCTGCTGGGTAGACTAAGATACAGTGCGGGTTGGCGGAAATGCTTGGCTAATGGATTAGCTTGGTTAACCATGGTTCGAACTCCAATAAATAGATGTAGTAATACAATATTTATAGCGACACAATATGGCAAGTTCAGTAAAGGTCAACATTCCCGGAGTGGGCACAGTAGAAGCAGAAAATGCGGCCAGTGAAGCCACGCTCTTGGCAATCTTAGCAGCAATGCAGAAAAGCGAAGGCACTAAGAGAAAAGAAGAAAAGGCACGTTCTGCTGAACTCAAGAAGCAAGAAGCAGAAGCACAAAAAGCTGCAAAAGAGTGGGAAAAGTCTTTAGAAGGACTCACTGCGTCTGAGAGAAAGGCCGCTGAGGATAAGAAAAAGCGTGAAAAAGAACGCACTGAGATGTGGGACAAGACCAAAACTGGTATGGGTGCCGCAGGCAAAGAGATATTTGGTGCGTTTGGTAGTATTGCAAAAAGTGCTGTCAGTGTAGCTACTGCATTCTTAACATCATACGATGACATTGCCAACAATCCTATTGCTGCTGGTGCCGCTGTATTAAATGCTGGGATTGACGCAGGTAACACAGCAGTTCACGGTGTAGCCAATGCTGCTGCTGGACTTGCTAATGCATTCGGTCCTGTTGCAGGCGCATTTGTCGGTGGGCTAGCCAGTCTGGTCACTGGTATCAGTGACGCTGCGGCTGCTATCCTAAAAGCCACAAACGAAGTTATGGCCAAAGAATTTCAGAAGTCTACACAGGCTCTGAAAGATTATACCAAACAGGGTGCTAGTTTTGCTGGTGGTATGGCAGAGATGCGTAATCTTGCCAATGACGCTGGTCTAAGTCTTACCACCTTATCTAAGGCATCATCAACATCAAGTGAATCGTTGAGACAAGCAGGATTTTCACAGGGTGAGGGTACTGCAATGCTGGCAAAGGGGTTTGCGGCAGCTACCAAAACTATTGGTAAAAGCGGTGCAAGTCTGAGTAACGAAATGTTGGCTTTGGGTTACAGCTATGAAGACCAAATGGCTATTCAGGCTGATTATATGTCTCAGCTAAAACGTACTGGGGTAGATTTAAAGAATCTTTCTCCCACAGAGCTTGCCCAAGGTACTCGTGAATATGCTAAGAATTTAAAAGTTATCAGTGACATTACTGGTCAAGATGCTAAAAAACTCATGGACAAAGCTGCGGCTGAAACACAACGAGCAAGTTTGATGAGTGATTTGGATGCAAAACAAAAGACTGCGTATCAGGCTAGCTTTGCTGCGCTAGAGAAAATGGGCCCAGACGCTGACAAAGCACGACAAGCGTTGTATCAGATTATGAAAACTGGTACTACTAACGTTGTTGGATATACTTCGGGTCCTGCTCGTAAGATGATTGAAGACATGGCCAAAGGTGTCAAGTCTGGTACTATGGACTTTAAAGGTGCTATTGGTACAATGGCTAGCGCTTCAAAAGAAGCCGCCGCAGCAAACAAAGGATCTGTTGGGGCTGCTACTGACTTTGCAAAAGGTATGGGTGCAACGGGTGAAGCTATTGACGCATTCTCTCAAACTCAAAACTCTATGCTATCGTTGAGTACTCAAAATTTAGGTGAGATGGTAGACAGCAGCAGTAAGAGCGCAGATGCACAGGCTAATCTTGCTGGCAAAACTGGTAGTACAGAACAAAGTTTTGCCAACATCACAGCACAATCTCAAAAAGCAGCGGCTGCGATGGAGAAGTTTACTGGCAGTCATCTTGACACGTATGCTAAGTTATTGGCAGATACATTTAAAGAAGCATCTGACACTGTGATGAAGGGTGTGCATATGGCTAATATGACCACAAAAGAAAAAGCCATTGGCGCTGGTGAGCAAGCATTGGGTTATGGCGCTGTCGGCGCAGGTGCAGGTGCTATTGTTGGCAGCGTTGTTCCATTGGTTGGTACAGCCATTGGTGCTGCGCTTGGTGGTATTGGTGGCGCAATCTACGGTGGATTTAAGGGTTGGTCTGGTATGGCTGACGGTGGATGGGCTTCAGGTGACCCATCGGGATTCTTAGAGAAACTACACGGTACTGAACTTGTCATTCCAACAACTGGAGGTATGCTAGACACTAATAGCACTGGATATACCGAATTGGTTAAAGCTGTTGGCGGAACTCCTGCGTCAGGAGCAGGTGGTGGTAGCGAAGAATTGATGCAAAAAATTGATCAATTGATTACAGTATTGGGAGCACAGACTGGTGCAACAGTAGTAGCACAGTCTGATAAGGGCGATATGATTGCAAACGCATTCAATGGTCTACAAGATATGATGGCCAAGCATCTAGATATAAGCTCAGAAATGGCTGTCCACGCTAAAGACAACAAAGACCTAATGCAGAAACTTCTTAATGTAAGTATGTAATCTATAAATATAGCATTACAGGGATATATTCATGGCCGGATGGAAAAAGTATTTTAAGACCAGCAACTTTCAGGGTTCAGTAAGCCCGATTGGCAGCGGGTCACAGACAGTAAACCCAGCGTATCGTGCCACAGCCAGCACACTACCTGAAGTTTATATCGGACACCCAAACCGTATTGAACGTTATAATCAGTACGAACAAATGGACATGGACAGCGAAGTTAACGCTGCCCTAGACATTCTTGCTGAGTTCAGCACACAGAAGAATACAGAGAACGTCAGTGCATTTGATCTGCACTTCCACGAAAAACCCACAGACAACGAAGTCAAAATCATCAAAGAACAGCTACAACAGTGGATTACTTTGAATGAATTTAACAAGCGTATCTTTAAAATTTTCCGCAATACTATCAAGTATGGCGATCAAGTTTTCATCAGAGACCCAGAGACATTCAAGTTATTTTGGGTTGAAATGTCAAAAGTTACCAAAGTTATTGTTAACGAGAGTGATGGCAAAAAGCCAGAACAATACGTTGTCAAAGACATTAACCCTAACTTTCAAAACTTGACTGTGACTGCGGTTAGTACGTCAGACACATTCACTAATCACCCACAAGTAGGTGGCCCAAGCGGTAGTTATGTTCAACCTCGCAGCCCTTACAGTGGTGGTTCAAGATTTAGTCACGCACAAAACGAAGCAGTGGTCAACGCTGAACACGTTGTACACTTAAGTTTAACTGAAGGTCTTGATATATTCTGGCCTTTTGGTAACTCAGTACTAGAAAACATCTTTAAAGTTTTCAAACAAAAAGAATTGCTTGAAGATTCGATCATTATCTATCGTGTGCAACGTGCGCCAGAACGCCGTATGTTCAAGATTGACGTGGGTAATATGCCAACACATATGGCTATGGCCTTTATTGAACGTATTAAAAACGAAATCAATCAACGCAGAATCCCAACACAATCAGCAAGTGGTCAGAATATGATGGATGCTACATACAATCCATTGCAGACTAACGAAGACTTCTTCTTCCCACAGACGGCTGACGGTCGTGGTAGTAGCGTTGAAATCTTACCAGGTGGTCAAAACTTAGGTGAGATCACAGACTTGAAGTTCTTTACTAACAAACTATTCCGTGGTCTACGTATTCCTGCAAGTTACTTGCCAACTGGTATTGACGATGGTTCACAGACTATCAGCGATGGTAAAGTTGGTACAGCCCTGATTCAGGAATGGCGTTTCAATCAGTATTGTAAGCGCTTACAGGGTATGGTCATTGACAAGCTGGATCAAGAGTTTAAGATGTTTATGCGCTGGAGAGGCATCAACATTGACGGACAGATTTTTGATCTACAGTTCAATGAGCCACAGAACTTTGCGCAGTATCGTCAGGCAGATATTGACGGTGCCAAGATTGGGACATTCACACAGTTAGAGCAATATCCATACTTCTCAAAACGTTTCTTGATGAAGCGTTATTTGGGCTTAAGTGAGATGGAGATGAGCGAAAACGAGATTATGTGGGCCGAAGAAAAAGGCAAAGCAGAAAGCGCAGATGCTGGTCAAGCCAACTTGCGTAACGTTGGTGTTACTCCTGGCGGTCTTGCAAGTGATCTTGAAAACGTTACTCCCGAAGCTGGCGCACAACCAGCTGGCGGTGCATTAGATCAGGGTGCAGAAGCTGGCGCAGCTCCTGCTGCAGGCGCTCCCGCAGCAAGCCCACCCGGTGTAATGTAACCAAAGATATAAATAACAGTATGTTTATATCAGATTTATTTGAATCACCAGAGCCTGCAAAGCCAGGCTATCAGAGTGAACAAGATGATAACAGCGTAATGAAACTCAGTGATTTACGCAAGACTCGTCTTACTCTAGCACATCTAAACCGTCTACGTATGGCTAACGATGTGCGTAAATTTGAATTCGAAACCAAGATGAAAGATATCAAGGATCAGTACGGTGCCAGTGCTGAACCAGTTGCGGGGCCAGGTGGTATCTGATTTATCTTGGAAAAATCCTCAAAAAACACGCATAAAACCCCCAAATCTGCGTAGTTATCTAAATAAATTATACAAAGCCAAACAAAAGGAGTTCCTTAAATGAACAAGTATGAACAACTCATTGAGAGCATTCTTAATGAAGACGAACAAGCAGCACGTGCTTTATTCCACGATATCGTGGTTGCTAAGTCACGTGAAATCTACGAAAGTCTAATGGACGAAGAAATGGGCGGAAACGCTTCACAAGGTTTCGTTCAAGACATTACTAACCAAAACGATCAAGCTCAAGACATGGGCTTGGGCGAAGACGACATGGAAGGTGGCGACATCGAACTAGACGGTGGCGACATGGACGGCGAAGAATTCGGTGACGAAGAAACATTCGGCGGTGACGGCGAAATGGGCATGGGCGGCGAGCACGGTGAACACGAAGAAATCACTTCTAAACTAGATGACCTAGAAGCTCAATTGGCTGAATTGAAAGCCATGTTGGGCGACGAAGGTGCTGAACACGGCGAAGACTTTAGCGACGTCGAGGGTGGCGAGGCAGGCGAAAGCGACTTTGACATGGACGGCGGCGAAGAACACACAAGTGGTTCTGGTTCTGCAGAAGCAGATGAAGGCATGATGGAAACTATGGGTTCTGGCATGAGCGGTTCTGGCATGAGCGGTTCTGGCAAGTCTGGTTCTGGTAAAATGGAATCTGCTAACCCATTTGCTAAATCTGGTTCTGGAAAATCTGGTAGCGGTACAAGCATGGGCAAATCCGGTTCAGGCAAAAGCGGTTCTGGCAAAATGGAATCTGTAACACGCCGTAAGTCAGAAGTTGAAATCATGAAAGAATACGTTGACAAGATCGGCGAAATCTACAAACAAGAGCCAGCTAGTGGCGAAGGTAAGACAGTTGGTACAGGCGGCGATGAGCCAACTATCAACCACAAGTCTATCGAAGGCCCAGGCGCTGACTTTGGCGGAACTAACGAAAATATCGTTAGCGGCAAAGGTGACAACGCTAATCCAGACGGCAAAGCATTCAAAGCTCCAAGCAATGAATACACAAAAGGCCGCGGAGACTTGCCAGGCGCAGGACAGTTTAAAAACGTTCCCGGTGGCAACGCAGGTAAGACAGCGTTCAAAACAAAAGAGCCAGGTCACGGCGCAGAGAAAAAATCTGGACCAGAAGGCAAGCTAGTTGGTGCTGACGGTAGCCGCCCAGTAAACAAAACCAGTGTTCAAAAGCAGAACACAGGCGCTAAGTAATTAGGACACGAAAATGGCTTTGTACCTAAAAGAAGATTTGACTTTCAATCAGGCGAATATGCAGATTATATCTGAAGATTCGGCTGATGGTAAAGGTAAAAATCTCTATATGAAGGGGATATTCATCGAGGGAGGTGTGAAGAACGCTAACCAACGTGTGTATCCCGTTCACGAAATTTCAAAAGCCGTTGACACCATCAATGAACAGTTAAAAGGTGGTTACAGTGTCTTGGGTGAACTAGATCACCCTGATGACTTAAAAATTAACCTAGACCGTGTCACTCATATGATTGAACAAATGTGGATGGACGGTCCCTGTGGTTATGGGAAGTTAAAAGTATTACCGACTCCGATGGGCAAGATTGTTGAATCAATGTTGACCAGTGGGGTTAAGTTAGGTGTTAGCAGCCGCGGTAGTGGTAATGTTAACGAAAGCAGTGGTCATGTGAGTGATTTTGAAATCATTACTGTGGACATTGTTGCACAACCAAGTGCTCCTCATGCTTATCCTAAAGCGATTTACGAAGGCCTGATGAACATGCGTGGTGGCGCACAGTTATTTGAGGTAGCTCGTGAGGCATCTCAAGATCAAAAAGTACAGAAGTACGTGCAAGAAGGCATCAAACGCCTTATCAAAGACCTTAAAATATAAAGGAGTATGGAACCAATGTTAGACGCTATCAAACCATTGTTGGAGTCTGGTATCATTAACGAAGGTACTCAGCAAGCTCTAAGCGAAGCGTTCGAGGCTCGTATCAACGAAGCCCGCGAACAAGTTCGTGCAGAATTGCGTGAGGAGTTTTCACAACGTTACCAACACGACAAACAAGTTATGGTTGAAGCTCTAGACAAGATGGTGACAGAATCTTTAACAGCCGAAATTTCGGAATTCCAAACAGAGACACAAAAATTGGCAGAAGATCGTGCGAAATTCAATGTTCGTATGGTTGAAGCTACACAAAAATTTGACAATTTCTTAGTTACTAAACTAGCAGAAGAAATTCAAGAATTACGTGCTGACCGTCAACAATACCAAAACAGTATTGGCAAGTTAGAACAATTTGTGATGAAAGCTCTGGCAGAAGAAATCCAAGAATTCGAAGCAGACAAGCGTGCCGTAGTTGAGACTAAAGTCCAACTTGTTGCAGGCGCTAAAGCTAAACTCGCTGAACTACAAGCTGCTTTTGTTGCTCGTAGCGCAGAGATGGTTAAAGAATCCGTTACTGCTAAACTAGAGTCTGAAATGACTCAGCTAAAAGAAGATATCCAAATTGCTCGTGAGAACATGTTTGGCCGTCGCTTATTCGAAGCATTCGCAAGTGAATTCGCAGTTACTCACTTAAATGAGAACACAGAAATCGCAAAACTACGTCAAGTCATCGATGCACAAAAAGCTGTCGTTGCCGAAGCACGTAGAGCTGCTCAAGAAAAAGCAAAATTAGTTGAATCAAAAGAACGTGAATTACGCATCATCAAGGAATCGGCAGATCGCAAGGCAAAACTTGCTGAAATGTTGAAGCCATTGAACAAAGAGAAAGCCACTGTAATGAGTGAACTTCTCGAATCAGTGCAGACAGATAAGTTACAATCTGCATTTGATAAGTATCTTCCTGCTGTACTAAACGGTGGCGCTGCTATCAAAGCAACACAAAAAGTTGCGTTGACAGAAAGCAAAGTCGAAGTAACAGGAGATAAAACTGCTAAGCCAGTTCAAAAACAAGAAGTTGTAGAAACAGCAAATGTATTTGAATTAAAAAGATTAGCAGGGCTTAAGTGACTTAACCCTAAAAGGAAAAAGGAAATAAAAAAATGACACAAGCATTATTAGAAAGCCGTTGGGGCGAGACAAAAGAAGCCCTGTTAGAGGGCTTACAAGGTTCGAAAAGAACCTCTATGGCAGTAATTTTGGAAAACACACGCAAGCACTTGGCTGAAAATGCTACTGCTGGCGCAACAACAGCTGGTAACGTAGCAACACTTAACCGTGTTATTCTTCCAGTTATTCGTCGTGTTATGCCTACAGTTATCGCTAACGAAATCATTGGTGTTCAACCAATGACTGGTCCAGTATCTCAGATTCACACTCTACGTGTTCGTTACACTGACGGTGTATCTGGCACAAACGGTGCTACTGGTACTGTTCCTGGTGACGAAGCATTGTCTCCATTCAAAATCGCTACTGCATATTCTGGTACATCGTCAGGTTATGCAACTTCTACAGCGACATTGGAAGGTGTACCTGGAAACCGCATCAACGTCCAAATCTTGAAACAAGTTGTCGAAGCTAAAACTCGCAAATTGTCAGCACGTTGGACATTTGAAGCTGCTCAAGATGCTCAAGCTATGCACGGCTTGGATATCGAAGCAGAAATCATGGCAGCTTTGGCTCAAGAAATCACTGTTGAAATTGACCAAGAAATCATCGGTTCTTTGAGCGCATTGGCAGCTACTGACTACGCATACGACCAATCTGCTGTATCTGGTACAGCAACATTCGTTGGTGACGAACACGCTGCATTGGCTGTTTTGATTAACCGCTCTGCAAACTTGATCGCACAACGTACACGTCGTGGTGCTGGTAACTGGGCGATTGTATCCCCAGCTGCTTTGACAGTATTGCAATCTGCTACAACAAGTGCATTCGCACGTACTACAGAAGGTACATTCGAAGCTCCAACAAACACAAAATATGTCGGTACATTGAACGGCGCAATGCGCATCTATGTAAACGCATACGCAAACGACAGCACACCAGTATTGGTTGGCTACAAAGGTTCGTCTGAGGCAGATGCTCCAGCATTCTATTGCCCATACATTCCATTGATGTCTTCTGGTGTTGTTCTAGATCCAAACACATTCGAACCAGTCGTAGGCTTTATGACTCGTTACGGATATGTTGAATTGACAAACACTGCGTCATCTCTAGGTAACGCAGGTGACTACGTTAGCGAAATCTCTATCGCTAACTTGTCGTTCCAGTAATCTTCTGTTCGGGAGCCCAGTTTCGACTGGGTTACAGAGGGAGTCAAGAAAGAGCCGCAAGGCTCTTTTTTGTTGGCTATACTCTAAATACAGGTGAGCGTAAGCTCTTAACAAGGAACTAAAATGAACACTCTAGCTATCTACGGCCCAGACGAAGACGACGGCGAAGAAGAATAAACAAGCCCGCTTCGGCGGGTTTTTTATTGACCAAACTATAAATACACTACTCAACTGAGTTCCACTTAGCCAAGTGGCGGTCTAGAACACCGTAACAAGGAGAACAAAATGGCAAAACTAAAAATAGCAAATCAGACAACACAAACTAGCGTCACATATCCACAACCAGAAGGTGATCGTTTTGTAAGCCCAACATTGGTCAACGGTTATCACGTTGGCGGCGTAGGCGGATTGACAAGCGATACTGGTCTACAGATTCAACCTCAGGTCTACTTGACTGGTGGTTCATCTACTACTGGTAGTATTGTTGCACAAAAAGGTGCTCACAAGTTCCGCGTCACTGACGGTACACGTACAGGTGATTGCACATTGGTAAACAGTCCAAACTTGACAGCTGGTCAAATGAACATCTTGATTACATTGAACACTGGTACAGCTTCTGTAGCAGCAGCCAACGTAGCTGGTGGCGCAACAAGCACTTACGTCACTTGGGGTTCTACTCCAACTGGCATTTATGCTACTCCACGTGTCGGTGATTACATCATCGGTTTCGCTGGTAACGCAGGTGTTGCACGTGTTACTGCAATCAACAGTACAAGTAACGTAACTATTGCTACAAACGGTAACGTTGGTGCACAAAGCAGCGTAACTGGTGTTACAACTAGCACATATGCAAGTCGTATCACTAACAAGTTTGTCTATGACTTCACAAGTGATGGTCAAATGGACAGTACAAATGGTACAGTGACTTACTACACAAGTGGTTACAACCCTACCAAGTATCGTTATGTATTAAACTCAAGTGCAGGTCCTAACGCAACTTTTGTAAAAGTTCAAAGCAACTAAAACAATAAGCTATATTGATATAGCACGACAAGTTAAAATGGTCTCTTCGGGGACCATTTTTTTATGGATTTTAACTTTGTCTGTAAGCTAAATAGTATATAACAGGGCAGAAAGTAGAATGTCTACATTTAAAAGAATTAGCGGTGATTATACCATTCAGAGTGTGAACACTGGTGATAAAGTTATCATCAATAGTGGTAATGTTTATATTGAAGGTAATCTTTGGGTTTCTGGAAACACTCAGAGCTACACATCAAACAACACTTCTATCAATGATCACATTATTACGTTGAACGCTGGGGTAACTAGCCCCAATCCTGCAGGTGCAAGTATTGTAGTAAGTCGTGGCACAAGTGGTCAATCAAATGCTGCAATTACTTGGAATGAGACACTGGGTGCTTGGCAAATCAGTGAAGTAGTCAACGGTAGCTATACTACTGCAAATATTGCTACACAGACTGGCACTGGGGTATTGTTGTCTAGTGTATCTCAAGACACAAGTCCAGTTCTCGGTGGTAATTTAAACATTTATAATCACTCAATTTACAGTAACGTCAGCGGGGTTCAGCTTTGGAGCGTGAGCGCACCGGGCGCAGGAGGCACTGGCGTTACTGTAACTAACTCAACATACGCAAACGTAGAGCTAATGTCTAAGACTAAAAGCATTGTCTACAGTATTATTTTTGGATAATGGAATAACAAAATGGCAATTCAAAACACAGCATTAACAACAACAGCAAGTCCAATCTTTGTAAGCTCGGGCAACAACGCTATCACTACTATCCATTTATGTAACTATACTGGCAGCAGTGTGCAGGCAAACGTTTATGTAGCTCCTAGCACTGGTAACGTGGCCAACAGTACAACAGTGATTTATGGTAACGTTACTATTGGTGCATACAACACCTTGATTATCTATCAAGAAAAATTCTTGTTAGCCAACGGTGATACAATTTATGCCAACGTAAGTGCAGGTAGTGCAGTAACAGCAACAGTAAGTTCACTAGGATTCTAATAATGGCAAGATTTCTTAAAAATCCTGACCTGGCATACAATGCACAAGCAGCTAAATTGCCCATTGTGCCTAGTAGTGCTTATGGTGATGTACCAACCAACGGACTGATTCGTTTCAATCAGGCAACCAATCGTATTGAGTTTTTCTACAACGGTGCGTGGAGTCAGATTGCCAAGATCGGTAGCGTACAAATCGTAGTAGATACGTTGGGTCCTGGCGATGGTATGACCATTAACTTTACCATGAGTCAACAAGAAACTGATCCAACAGCAGTGGCAGTGTTTGTGGGTGGCGTATATCAGCAGCCAACAACACACTACACAGTCAGTGGATATGGCCTAAGTTTTACTACAGCGCCCCCATTGGGCACAGTTAACCCAACGACAATTATTGTGATTCACAATATCAACAGCACTAACGTGCCTGCATAAGGAGCAATATGTCGTTAGGACGCATTAATGGGCCAATGTTACAACCCAACTTGGAACGCCAAGGGGTCAACATCGCCCTAGATGCAAATCTGATGTATTGGGACGTAAACAATCGTTACGTTGGTATCAATACTACTACTCCATCTTACGCTCTTGATATCGGCGGCAACGCTCACTTGGGTAATCTGTACATCAAGGGCAACACAATTACCACTGACAATGGTTACAAACTAAATCTGGGCAACGTCAGCAATCTGACGATCAGCGGTGGTACAGCAAACTCTGTTATGTACACAGACGGATTTGGCAACATCACGTTTGGCACACTGAACACAGTTGCCATGCTTGAGGGATTCACTGGCAACGGCATAACATTGGGCACACCCACACAGGGCAGTCTAAGCAATGCTGTGAGCATTAGTTCTCAGTATACCATCGCAGATAGTATTGCTCTGATAAATCAAAATTTAGGCAACGTCACTGCAAACGTCACCACGCTACAGTCTGCAAAATATTCAAATGCAAATGCTGCATCTTATCTTACAGTTTACAGTGGTAACATCACAGCCAACGTTGTGACAGCCAACACATTCTCTGGCAACTTTGCAGGTAATTTCTCTGGTACTATCTCTGGTAACGTCAATGGTACTAATGCAACTTTTGCAAACATCAGCGGAAACTTGATCACAGCAGCGCAGCCTTATATAACCAGCGTGGGCACACTGAGCAATCTAACTGTGACTGGTAACGTAACATCAGGTGCAGATTTTGTTGGTAATATCATAGCAGATACAATTACCCCGTATCAGACCAACGTCGTAGTGTTCACAAACAACACAGCAGTCAAATTGCCCAGCGGTAGTACTAGCACACGACCAAACGGTATTGCTGGATATTTCAGATACAACTCTGACATAGCAACAATCGAATACTATAATGGTACAAGTTGGATTCCGTTCAATAACCAAATTACCGATCAACAAATTACTCCTGATGGAATCAGCAACAGCTATATTCTAAGTCAGGCAAGTACCGCAGCTGGCTTGATGGTCAGCATCAACGGTACAATGCAGCTACCCGGAGTAGCATACACTGTCTCAGGTACAACACTGGTATTTGCAGAAGTTCCAAGAACAACTGATATCATTGACGTTCGTTTCATTGCCAGCGCTGGAACAACTACCTTAGACTATGAAATAGTAGACGTGGCCAACGTGGTAGTTGGGACTTCTAATGTAATCGTGGACAGTTTCAGTTCTAGTGTATACAGAAGCGTAGAATACGTAGTATCCAGCAGTAACGGAGTCGATGCTTCTATGTCAACAGTATTGTTGACTCAATTTGGCGGAACTGTGAGTATTGGTACGTTGGGTAACGTCAATACTGGCTCAAACTACTTGACTTTTTATGCGAATGCCTCGGGTAGTACAGTGAACTTTATTGCAAAAAGCACTACAAGTTCAAATCAACTCAGAATCCAAAGAACTTACTTTAATATCTAATCTCAGACAGTTAGTTCGAGGGCTGTACTACCACGGGATTAATAAATACAAGAACAGAAGACGAAAACTCAGGAAGATTAAATGTCTATAACCCGTATTCAGAATAATCAGATCACAGATAGTACCATCGTAGCCTATGCGAAGTTGCAATCTGGATCTTTGACAGGTAACTTATTTGCGTCATCACTAACGCTTAACAGCAACGTCACAATCAACGGTAACTTGTTCTTGGCGAATACTGGTAATGCTGCAACCATTAACGCTACTAACACGTACATCAACGACCCAATCGTTACTTTCAACAACGGATACGGTGGCTCTCTGAGCGGTTACGACATTGGTATGTTGATCAATCGTAACTTGACACCATTAGCCCCATACGGTTCAGTCAACACTGCTTGGGTTTGGGTCGAAAACGATCAGGCCTTTGAAGCTATTGCTACAACTAGTACTGCGACAAATGCTACAAGTTTAACCAGCAGTGGGTTTGCTAACGTCAAAGTCGGTAACTTGGTATCAGTCAGCGAAACAACTGGTACATTGGTCGTAACTGGCCCAACAACTTTAAACACTGCCACAGTGGGTGGGTTGCAAGCAGTTGCAATTGGTAACGCTACTCCTGGTACAGCAGTATTCACAACAGCAAACATTACAGCAACTACAGCAACAACAGGCATTGGATCTGGGGCATTACAAGTTGCGGGCGGCACTTACATTGCTGGTAACTTGTGGGTCGCTGGTAACATTAACTTTACTCCTAATGCAGTAAGCACTATTACTGGTAACAGCGCTCAGTTTTTTGGTAATGCCAGTGGCTTTGGTGCAGTGTATGCTGGTATCAATAGTGGGTACGTATATCAACCACAAACAGTAATACAAAACAGTACAAACTTCAACGGATACGCACAGCTTAACCATCAAAACATCAGCAGCGGTTCGAACGCAAGTACAGACTATGTGGCCACTGCGGACAACGGTACAGCAGTTGATACATATATTGACTTTGGTATTAACTCAAGTGGTTTCACTCCCACAGCAACACAAGGTCCAAATGACGGATATTTGTATATTCATGGTAATACAAATACTGGTGGCGGTAATCTATTACTAGCATCTGTTCATAACGATATCATATTTGCTACAAACGGTACAGACATTAGTAATGTCTATGAATACGGTCGTATCAAGGCCAACGGTAACGCTTTCGTAGTTAAATCTACTACAGCAGCCACAAACACTACATCAGGTGCATTGCAGATTGCAGGTGGTGTTGGTATTCAGGGTTCATTATACGCTGGTAGCATTCAGGCTACCCCAATTGGTAGTACAACTCCGAGCACAGCAGTATTCACTACAGTAAACACTACTGGTAACATTGTCGCTAACTCTGGTGTTGGTAGCTTGACTATTTACGGTAATGCAATTAGTAGCAACACTGGTAAGATTGGTCTAGGTAGTATCAGCAACGTACAGATCACTGGTGGCTCTAGTGGCTATACTATCGTTACTGACGGTGCGGGTAACTTGAGCTTCGCATCATTGCTGGGTAATAGTATTCAGCTTGGCGCTAACACAGCAGGACAGTTAGTAAGTAACGCTGTATCATTGACTAGTAGCACTGATATAACAGATGCTGTGGCTCAATTGAACGCAATTTTAGGTAAGCTAGTACCAAGCGCTCCATCAAGTTTCCCAACAAGCACTCTGACTACAAGTACAGGCGAGTACTCGGGTTATATGACAAGTGGTTGGTCTCAGGTAGACAACAGTGGTTGGGGTAACTTGGCAGTAAGTGCTGGTACTTTAGTTTCAACTTCTACCAGAGTAAGTACATTTGGTCTTAATACAATATCAAACAACGGTACAACTGCCAGTGGCGGCAATATTCAGTTGTTTGTCAATGGCTCTATTCCATCAAACAGTTATCATAATTTTAGTTCTACTGCTTCAAGCGCAGACAACGGATCATATGGACAAATAACAATTTCTGCGGCAGAAGATTATCACGTAGTATCAAGCAGTGTGCCAGCTGGGTTCTGGTATATTTTCAGTGTTTCTAGCAGTCTGACTGGTATCTCTAGTGGCTGGAACAGAACTAACTTGTACTATACTGGTGACGGTGCAAGCACAAACACAATTACTTGGTACTATGACGCAAGTGCTCCTAGCTCCCCTGCTTTCAGTGCAACAAGCATGGTATTGAGTAGTAACACAGTTACATATTCAAGTACTATCCCTCACTTGAACAGCAGTGCTGGCTTTACTCTATCTGGTACTGTGCAGAACTTGAGCGGTGACTTGTATTATTCAGCTTGGTCAAGCACTAGTGCTAACTTCTTCTCATCAACTGGATCGGGTGGGGCTCTACTAGCTCCGGCCAACAGAACACTAGCGCAGGTGGGTGTTCCTCTTCCGCTGACACGCAATAATGCATCACCCTATTCATTCTCAACTACGTCAAACGTAACAACAGGATTTGGTAGTGCAGCTTCAACACTTGGACCAGCAGTAAGTGTTTCAACTCCATATGCAACTACTAGCAGCGGAGCATTTGCCCCAGGAAACATTATTTTGTATAAGACAGGTACGACTACGCAGATTGAAGAAACTGCAATGACCAACACATTGAGTGGTGCGCCAAGTACATTCCGTATTGTCAACCCAGACGGCGGAACTGCGGCAGATACTCCTGCTTACACTGGTAGCGAAAGTGCATTTAACAGTTCGTCTAGTACATTGTTGTCAACAGACGCAACAGTGGTGGCTGCAAAACTACAATATGATATTACAAACTACTCAAGTGGTTATTATCCAGTAGGACCAAACTTAAGTTCGGGTCGTAGCAGTAGCCAATATTACACATTCAAGTTTTCATTGGCAGCTTTGTCTACATTCCACATCAACTATACAGGCACATTGGCTGGCTTGTGGATGGCTTGTCCAGGTGTAACAGATACTCCAGCAAGTCCAACCAACGGATGGTTAAACTGTGCTTCTGCTTATGGTGGTGCTGGTGTTCCAGGTACAGGTACTGGCGGTAACGGTACTAACGGCTGTGCTGTTGGTGGTAACGCAACACTGAACTCAAACGGATCATACAGCGTCCAAGTAACACTAGGATCTGTAAATACATCAAGTGCTGGTAATAAGAGTAATGAAATCTATGTCAGAGTTAAACTGACTAGCGGACAATCGTTGACTGCATTAAGCATCGCTACATAATAAGAGAAATATAAAATGGCAATATCACAAACGCAAATTGTTGACTACTTAAATAAAAAGGTTGGTTATAGTGTAGCCAAAACGGATACATCTACCGCAAAATATCCGTTTAACGAAAGTATAGCTAGCCCATTATTAACACCAGGTCAATATATTTGGCAGCAAGACTATTATATCCCAAGCACAGCATCTGCTCCAACTAGTAACACTGTAGTCAACGGCAGTACAATTGTTTCAGTATATAACACAAACACAAGTGCAGTAGTACAGGCAACTGCATTGAGTGAAAGTGTGAGCCAAGAAACTTGGAACACAGGTATTACAAACTGGATTCCTCCTAGCTTTGGTTCTGGTTATCAATTGAAACTATACGCAGGTCCTCCGGGCGCTAGTGCATCTAGCGTAGCAAACTTTACACAGCTACCAGTTGCGGGTTCAGGTGCCAACGATAGCTGGTTCTTTGACTATCAGGCAGGTATTATTAACTTTGCTGATACTAGTGTGCCAGCAGCCGCAGCCAACGTATCAAACGTTGTTTATGCGATGGGTGCTGTCTATACTGGTACTCTTGGTATTACTAACTATGCAAACATCAACGTAGTAGGCAACATAACCAGTGTAAACGGTAACTTGGTATTGACCAATGGTAACGTCTATGCTGCTAACTTTACTGGTACGTTGACTGGTGGTGCAACTACTGCTCAAAGTGCCAACGTTGCATATTATGATGTTATCACCCCACTGAGCAACAATCAAACATATTACTTAGAATTTGCTAACGTAACCAGCGGCAATAGTGTAACTGGTGCAGTTACAACAGTAAACGTTAACCCAAGTACAGGTACATTATCTGCAACAGCTTTCAGCGGTACTACTGGCACATTTGCTACATTAAACTCCAGTGGTACTAGCACACTAAACACAATAACTGGTGCTAGCTTTCAAGGTATCATTGGTAACGTAACTCCTAGTACTGCTGTGTTTACTACAGCTACAACTGGTGGATTGCAAGCAGTGGCAATTGGTAACGTAACTCCTGGCACAGCAGTATTCACTACAGCTACAACTGGTGGTTTGCAAGCAGTGGCAATTGGTAACGTAACTCCTGGCACAGCGGCATTTACTACATTATCAGCCAGCGGAGTCACTCAATTAACAAACAGTACTCAAGCAACTAGTGTAACAACTGGTGCTCTGCAAGTTACTGGTGGTATCAGTACACAGGCCAACTTGTTTGTTGGTGGCAACGTAAAAGTCACTGGCAACTTAGAAGTTGACGGTATATTAACATATTTGAACACTACTATTACTCAGTTAAGCGGTAGTGAAGTTGTTGCTGGTACTTTACAGGCCAACAGCGGCACTGCAAGCACAAGCACAACAAGCGGGGCTTTACAAGTATTGGGCGGAGCAGGCATCACCGGCGCGGCCTACATTGGTGGCGGTGTTCAAAATACTCCGATTGGTAACGCTGCCCCTAACACTGGTGCATTCACTACAGTAACTGGTGCTAGTTTCCAAGGTGTTATTGGTAACGTAACCCCATCGGCAGCTACTTTTACAACAGTCACAGCAAATACTGAATCAGTCGGTGGATTGCAAGCAGTGGCAATTGGTAACGTAACTCCTGGTACTGGCGCATTTACGACCATGACTGCAGGTAGCTTTCAGGGTGTTATTGGTAACATAACCCCAACAACTGCATTCTTTACAACTGCTAATGCTACTACATTACAGGCTGCTACTATTGGTAATGCTGGTGCAGTATTAACTGGAACATTAAGTACAGCAGCTCAACCAAATATTACAAGCACTGGTACATTAACTGGTCTGACTGTAAGTGGTTCAACCAGTTTGAACACTGCAACAGGTGCTAGCTTCCAAGGCGTAATCGGTAACGTAACTCCAAACTTGGGTTACTTTACAACAGCCAATGCAACCAACGTCTACGCAGCTACGATTGGTAATACAAACACAGCATTCAGTGGTGCAACAGCTACATTGACTGGTAATGCAACAGTTGGTAACTTAATTACTGCTGGTTCGAACGGTAACATCAGCGGGGTTAATACAATCTTTGCTACCACAGTTAATGCAACTACGTTGATTGGTACTTTGGCAGCAACATCAGTTTCTGGTACAGTGGCAACTGCTAACGTGTCATATTATGATAACGTAGCAACTTCATCTACAAATGCAACATACTATGTTGAATTTGTTAATGCTACAACTGGTAACGTTGCAACATATACTAACAGTGCGTTAACATATAACCCAAGCACAGGCAATTTGGCTGCAACAGCATTCATTGGGTCTGGTGCTTATTTGACTAACATCAACGCTAGTGGTATCACAGCCACAGTGCCAACAGCCAACGTCGCACTGTACGAACAGTTGACCAACAGTACAACTAACGCTACGTTCTATGTCCCATTCTACAACGTAGCAACTGGTAATGCAAGTGCATATACTAATACTTCTATCAACGTTAACCCAAACACTGGTACATTGAGTGCAACAGCATTTAACGGCTCAGGTACTTCTTATATCCAAACACTACAAGTCAACGGACAGTTGAGTGCCAGCGGGGCAATCATAGCTGGTAGCGGAGTCGCAAGTACAAGTACAGGCACTGGTGCACTACAAGTAACAGGTGGTGCTGGTATCACTGGTAACTTGAACGCTGGTTCTAGCACAGGTGTGCATCAACTTCTGGGTAACGTTGTTATCGGTACAGGTAACGGTTCAGCTGGTGCTCTGACAGCACTTGAAGTCAACCAAAACAACGCAGGTCCATTCAACAGTACGTCTACTGTACACATATTTGGTATTGCAAACACTGCTGCAAAATTAACAGTTGACAGTGTTGGTACATCAAACGTTACATCATTGATTGTTGCTCGTAGTGCAAGAGGCACGGCAGCTAGTCCATCAGCATCACAAAGTGGTGATACACTGGGCGCATTTGTTATTCGTGGTTACGGAGCTACTAGCTTTAACTTGGCAAACGCTGTATCAAGTAACGGTTTGGTAGTCAAAGCAGCTCAGAACTTTACTGATACTGCCCAGGGTACTACGATGCAGCTTAACGTTACTCCGTTGAATAGTAACACTGCATTTAGTGCAATGACTATTGACAGCGGTGGTAACATCGTAGCAACTCAAACATTGACAGTTGCTACTGGTCTAACTTCGTTGGCAAACATAACTGCAAACACAAACTTGGCAGTTATGGGTGTATCAAACTTTACTGGCACTGCAAACTTTAACGGGCTAGTTACAATTTCAAATACTACTCCTACAAACAGCACAACAACTGGTGCGTTGATAGTACAGGGTGGTATTGCTACTAGCGGCAACATTAACACTGCTGGTCAGTTCTTTGTTGGTACAAGCTCACAGTCTACTGTATTGACTGGCGCTTTGACAGTTGCTCGTGGTACAAGTACTACAGGTGCTGGTACACAGTATACACAAAGTGCATTGATCAACGGCACTAACACTGGATCAAGCGACTTTATTGCGTATGCAAATAATTATCCTGGTCCAAACAACGATCACGGCTGGATGGACATGGGCTTTACCGGTGACGGATTCAACGACCCAGTTTACTCAATCACTAAAGCCAATGACGGCTATTTGTTCGCTAGTGCTGCAAACAACACAGTTGGCGGCAACTTGGTTCTAAGCACAGACTATGCTGGTAACTACAACGATATCGTAATCGGTGTTGGTAGCTTCTATGCTAACGCAGAAGTTGCTCGCTTCCACGGTAATACAAGCAACAGTGGTACATTCGTAGTAAAACTACCAACCACAAACACATTGAGCGCAAACACTGGTGCTCTACAAGTTTGGGGTGGTGCAAGTATCAGTGGTAACGTATATCACGGTGGTTACAGCACACAAGTAGGTGGTGCAGTATTCAACACTGCTCAGGCTAGTGCAGGTACAAGCGGAGCAGCTAACCAAAATGCTCTTATCGTAAAAGGTGCAAATGACGGCACATTGCTTTACGCTAAACCATTGACTGCTTATGATGCAGTTATCATTGGTGGAAGCGGCGCAACTACATCATTCCCACAAGGCGCTAAGTTGGTTGTTAACTCAACTGATTCGATGTTGCTACCAACAGGTACTACAGCACAGCGTCCGGGCTCAACTGGTGGTACTGACACAGTTGGTATGTTGCGTTATAACACAACAAGCGGTGGCCTTGAATTCTATAACGGAACTGCTTGGCAAGCTCCATCTAGTACTATTACAGTTATCACAGACCAACAGTTTACTGGCACTGGTAGCACAGCAGCGTTCACTCTAAGCAGTGCAGCAACAACTGCAAGTACTATTGTAAGTATCAACGGTGTGTTGCAGATTCCAACACTGGCTTACAGCATAAGCGGTACAACACTGACATTCACAGAAAACCCAGCTAACGGTGACGTGATCGATGTTCGTGTATTGACTACAACAAGTACTGTAAGTCAGTTGAATGATACTACTGGTTTTAACAGTATTCAGACATTCTCTGCTACAAGCAGCAACGTTGGTATTTTGTTCACAACTGGTGTTATCGGTGGCAGTGCAACCAGTCAGTACGCAGTTGATACAAACGGTGGCTTTGTAACACTAAGTCCAAACGTAACAGTTGGTACAGCTGGCATTGCGACCACAGTTGATAGTTTGTATGCTAACAACTATAGCAGTGCAAAATACACAATCACAGCAACAATTCAGGGCACAAACATTCGTGAAATCAGTGAGCTATTGATGGTTCACAATGGTAGCGCAGCGGGTGCTGGTACAGCAACAGTAATGAGCTACGGCAGAGTAAACACTGCTGGTAACACATTGGTAACTTGGAGCGCAACAACTAGCGGTAACATTGCTCAGTTACAGGCTACAACAACCAACGCAAATACAATCTTGAGAATCAAACGAGATTATATGGCAATCTAAGTAGTTGGGCTGGATAGGCTGGCCCAACTTAACTTCCTTTTCGGGGAATATGGAACCGGGGAAATAAATGGCAAACAGCAATTTCGTAGTACAAAACGGGTTATCAGTTGGTAACTTAACAATCTTCGCGGGCAACGGCGATATCACAACCACTGGTAATATCTCAACCATTGGTGGCAGCTTTGGTGGTTTAAATCCAGCAAGTATCTTTAACGGGTCAAGTAACGTCAGTGTTTCGGCAAATAACATATTTGCAAACATCTCTAACACCAACGTTGTAAACATCAGCTCAACTGGTCAGACTGTAAACGGTACTTTAGTAACAGGTGTAATTAATGCAGCCACAATTGGTAACGTTGGTGCAACATATATTGGCAGCAACATCTCCAACCCAGTGACATTGACCAGCACAGGTACAACATCTAGCTATGGGCAATTGAACGTAGGTGGTCCAATTAACTATGGCCCAGACTATGGTCTTGTTGCATCGTTTGTATCTAACATTCCTGGCTATAACTACGTTGCGGTACAAAACTTGAGCAACACTGGTAACGCCAGTGCAAGTTTTACAGCATACAACAACACTGGTACTAGTTTTATTGACGTTGGTGTTAATAGCAGTGGTTTTAACGCAGGCGCTAGTGGATTTGTTAATAACTCATTGAATACAGCAGGTGCGAGCTATGCTTACTCACAGGGTGGCGATTTAGTTGTTGGTACTTGGAACAACAACGGCATTCACTTTATTACCAACGCTGTGACCACGGCCGGTGACAGTATGTTTATTGCAGGTAATGGTAACGTTTACATTTCGGGTAACTTGACTGTTAGCGGCAACACTACACAGATTAACACCATTACAAATTTTACAACTGAGACTGCAAACGTTGTTCAAACTGCATATCTGCAGGGTAATTCATCAATTAACAGCGGATCTATTACACTACAAAATAACTTTATTGGTACAGGTGCGTGGCAGTCTGCTGTAGTTGGTCCAACTTATGGTGGTACTGGTGTTAACAACGGTAGCTATACAGTTACACTAGGTGCTAGCGTCAACTTGAACCAGAACTTGAGAACCACAGATGCTCCTACATTTGCTGGTATAACTACATCGTCAACCATTGTACCAAGTTCTAACGCAAGTATTAACATTGGGTCAACTAGTGCTTGGTTTGCAACGATTTACGGTACAAGTACACA
>Ga0007867_1000179_pt1 | contig 25957 bp, 23 predicted proteins | sample CryBogCBH25Aug08_FD_71224 | JGI IMG/M metagenome (GOLD analysis project Ga0007867, IMG submission 71224) | Freshwater microbial communities from Crystal Bog, Wisconsin, USA - CBH25Aug08 | ecosystem: Environmental > Aquatic > Freshwater > Lake | place: Crystal Bog, Wisconsin, USA | collected... | reverse complement strand
ACATATCAAGAAAGAACAGATTTTTCGTAAAACCAGACCTTCACCTCGGTGCGCTGCTGCCCTTCCTCGCACCAGAACTTCCGGCACCGACCATCGCCGATCCCGGAGTCTTCCTTCATAAGGGCATCCCCGACGGCCTTGGCAATGTTGTCATAGTCCGGCTTCAATCGGTGTATGGTACCGTTCAGCGCCAGTTTCTTTTTCTGGCTCCATGAGGGTGCCATGGCGATATGGGCGATTATGTCAATCGCGTATACGTCGGCCTCTTTCAACTTGTTCGGTGCAGCTTCCCGGATGCGGTCGCAGTAGGCCCGATAGCGCAGCACCGCCGGGCGCTTGGCCCAGCGGTCGCGCTGCGTCATTCTCGGTTTGCCCGTCGGATCACCGGCAACAGTGAAGGACAAACTGCCGGTCACCGGCGGACTCAGCAGGGTGTTGTTAAAATTTGTTGCTTTTTTGCTTGCAGCGTCTTTGGATTTAATGTTTACTCCTCCCAGAAGGCTATCGGCCTTCGGATGCTTTAGCAGTTGCTCAGGTGTCCAGCTCATAAATATTAAGAACGTATTTAATACAACATTATGCCAACTCCGCAACAGATCGAAGTGCTAAAGAAATACAAAGTCATGCTTCCCGACGGAAGCCTGCGCCAATGCAACCTGCGCAGCGAAAGCCGTCCGGGCGGCCCGCCGATGGGGCAAGGCCCGATCATGTCCCAGCAGGCGATCGATCGGCTCTGCGACGTCGACACAACACCGGACGCCAAATGGACGGACTGGATTTTCTTTCAAGCCGGTGGCGGTCAATCCGCCAAAGACGCCACCGCCGACGCGCTCAATCAGATCCGCGATCGCTTCATCGATGAGCGCACCAATGGTTTCACCCGGCCCGACACCGGTCAGTACGTCAACCCGGTTCCGCGCGCCGAGGCCGAGGCCCGCTGGGCGGCGAACGAGAACCGTTTCCGCGATGTCCTGTCCGTCTGCGATCAGGACGAGGTCAAGAAGCTGCGCACGTTCGGCTACTTCCGGGAATGGCCGGGCAACGCCAACAAGTATCAGCAGGTCGTCGATGCCGTTGAGCGCTTTCTCAGGCTCTACTCGAAGTTGCAGGAAATGAACCGCGAGCTGCAGCGGGATGGAGGCGACCTCCAGCCGGAAACGCCGGAGGCGATTCAATCGGTCGAGGCCATGAACGAGATCACAGCCAAGGTTGACCGCTACTTCGCGTCCAAGGTGGCGCGCACGGACATCCGCATCGCCGACAACAAGCCGATTTACGAAGACGACGTCATCGTCGCGATTGCACCCCTGACCTATGCCGCCGCCGTGAAGTACGGCCACGACGCGTGGCCGTGGGCCAGCCGCAAAGGCTTTGAAGATGTTCTGGGCGGCGACCCGGGCCGGTTCAACTTCCACGATGAGTGGAAGACCCGCACCACGCGCGGCTCCGCTTTCGTTCACCTTACGTTCAAAGCCCCGACCCCGGCATGGGTTGCCCGCCGGGACGGTAACTGGGAACTCAAGGATCTTCACGATCTGGCGCTGGAACTGGACGGTGACGTGACGGCGAACTCCAACCCGGATGATTGGCAAGTTTTCGATCAGGAAAACCGCAACACCATGACGATTGCCCAGATCAAGCAGATGATCTTGGCGGAGCCGACCCGGGCCTACGACAACGAGGATGAAACTCCGATCGGTCGCGGCGGTAACGTCTACCAGACCCCTGAGGAAGCTCAGCGGGTGGCGGACAGCTTGGATCGCGCGGTCAATGCCGTGAAGAAGTGGATCGTCAAATTCGACCGCACCAAGATCAAGAAGAACGCCCTCAGTTTGGACTGACCATCACGACGATGCGTTGAATGATACCGCGCAGCGCGAAGGCAACGCTGCTGTCGCGGACATTTCCTAGATTATCCATCACCATGGCCGCCAAGGCAGCGCCGAAGTCGTTATAGACGTCGGCAGGCGCATAGGCACTCACCAGCGGAATCAGGCAGTGGTACTTCTCCCGCTTGGCGTAGGCCGTCGTCGGCCCCCAAGTCATGATATCCACCCCGACACTGTCCGGGTAGCTGATGTTGTTGGCCAGTAGAGCATTGGTTAAATTGATAAATACGAGACGGTCAACGCTGCCGCCTTTGGCCGGATAACTGTCCAGCACGTCGCGGTACGTCTTACAGGTCGTACGCAGCTGAGGATCCTCAAGCTTCTGCTTAGCCAGTGCGACCTGCTCGGCGGTCGGGGCGTCCAGCTTATTCTTCCAGATGGCCGTGCCACGTTCCCCGGAGCGCTGCAGGATGAACTTGCCGAACTCGACTAGCACAGCCTTGGGATCGCTCACTGAGGCCGCCAGATGGATCGTAGCGTTACCGGCGCTGTCCAAGGCTGCCGCCGGGATGGTGTCGTCCTGATGTGCCTGCCATTCGATTAAGCGCCAGAGCGGCAGCAGCCGATCTTTCAGCACCGAGTCTTCGATGAGTTTTCCGCACTGTTGGACAATTTGTTTGGCGTTTGACATATCAGTTTATACGGCAGTAACAGGCTCCGTTTTCCAAGTCGTTAAGGTGGCCGTTATATCTAGCTACAAAGTGAGCGGCACCGTCGGTCTCGATCGCAGACTTGGCCGCAGCGTCAACATCAAAACCGGCAATCCGGATCGCCTCCATGGTGGCATCTTCCTTACCGTAAATATCACGTAGCCAGTCCATTGGGTCGTCCAATGTAGGTTTATTCTGCTCGACGTAGCTATCCTTAACTGCGTCCAGTGCCTTTACCCTTACCGGATTCTCGACTTTAGGATCGCCGTTTTTCTTGAAAAATCTTGAGTCATCTGCTTCAATGCAGTTTTCTTCGACCATCTTTTGCAGCAGCTCTTCGTAGGACAGGTTACCGACATTCTCATACTCCCAATCTTCGTACGGATCGCCGATCGCACTGGACAGTGTTTCCATGTTGATGAACGACTCCAACCATGACCGCGTGAATACCTCAGGCTGATCCTCCAGATCTTGGCGCACCAGCTTAAACGCGTAATCGTCCAGAACCTCGCTATCCTTGAACACGATGAATTCACTGTGCCGACCGACATCAACCTTGAACAGGGTAGTGTCTTCCATGTTCTCTGCGTCGTAATTGCCGTTCTGTTCGCTCCATTTGACATCGATAATGAGATTGGTCAAGTCATAGCCGGTATCTTCGGCTAGATCCCGCAGAGCCACCTGTACCCAGTTACCGACGAGCATGCGCGAGATCTCACCTTTAACGTCCGGCACATCGTCCTCATCCGGCTCCGGCACGCCTGACGACGGGTGCGGCGGTCTCGGTGCCGGTGAATCGAACGGATTGAATTCCTCGGCCTCACCGACAAGCTTGGTCATCTGCTTTGGCTTGTGCTCAGGATCGTCTACAACCTTTTCGATCTCATCCTTGAGCTTGTTGATGACATTGAAGTTGCAGTAGTCGCACAGCTTGCGCGCCATGGCATCCTTCAGCGACTTGAAATCGCCATGCACCAGCCCGCACTTAGGGCACTTCACGTAGTATTCGACATACTGCGGCCAGCGCGAGAAGTTTGCGTATACACCGCGCGTAGTCTCCCAGCCGTGCGGCGTGTAGCCCTCCACAATAAACTTTATCCAGTCCTTGGCGTTCATGCGCGCCTCCGTCTCCGACGCTTCGGATATTCCGGGTGCGCCTGCATTTTCAGCGCACCTGCTGCCGTGATGCAATCCCCGTCGGTATAAGGCAGCAATCGATCCTGAGCGCCACGCTCGATTCCCCAGCGCGTGCCGTCACCCGTGACGCAATTGTACCAGTACCAGCGACCCTTGAGCTGGTATATTCCCCAGCCGCTGTCGAGGTTGTCGTTGATACGGTCTCGTGATGTGTTCGTGTGCCAGCCGCCGGTATCGATCTTTATCCGTCCGTCCGGGTAGGCGGTAACGACGTCGGTTTGGTGAAAGCGAACGGCGAGCCGATCACGGTAGTCTATAACGTAAGTGTTGTTTGCAATCTTTTTACTGGTTCGGCCATGCAGCTTGGTATGCAGCTCGTGAAAGAGATCCGTCGGGCCGGTGCCGGGAACGTTGAAGGGTTCAGCGGCATAGCGCAGCAGCTCAGACTTTACGTCGAGCGTGTCCTCAGGGGCGGCAGGAGTTACGGAAGGCGCAGGCTCAGCTGGGATAGCTGGCGGCACGTCATCAATGAGAAGTCGGTAAATGGCACGGGCATTAAGCATTCTGTTGCTTGTCAGCGATTAAGAATTCATTCGGCCCGTAAGCCCGGTCGCCGGACGGTTTAGCACCGCTCCAACGCAGGCGCACACGGCCATCTGCTTCCACATTGCTGATCTCGCCTTGGTAGGTGCGGCCATCCTGCTCAACCACTGCCGGATCTCCGACGCGCGGCTGCTTCGGAGCAGGCCCTGCCGGGGCTGGCCCGGTCGGTGTCTGCGGACGCGGCATCATCGTGGACGCTCCGCCGGTCGGACTGCCAGCGGCAGCGGGCGCGGAAGGGCTGGACAGTCCCGGCCCGGCAAAATTCTCACGCATCGGCATTGTATACACTTGCGCCGATTCAACGACGGGCGCGCAGGCGCAATCCATCTTGCCGCAGGCGCACCGGCAGGCACTTTCCAATTCCTGCATCTTGCCGCCGTTGGCGTTCAACGTCAGGAAACCGGTCTCCATGTCCGGCACCACCCAGCGGTTAAGCAGGGCTTCTTGCAGGCCTTCGGAGCCGATCAGGTTGATGAGTTCGCCGGTAGTGACCACCGGGCTTGAGCGGAATCTGCGCTCATGCAATTTGCGGGCGACGTTGATGTTCATGATAGAATAAATACGTTAAGCCGATCCGATATTCGCGCCGGGCATGTCTTCAGGCTCCGGAGCACCTTCCTCGTTGTCGCCCGGAGTCGGCGCACCCGGTTCAGCACCCGGCGCTTCGCCCTCACCCGGAGGCGGTTCACCGCCCGAGGCACCTTCAAGGCCACCCGGAGCGCCTTCCTCACCGGGGCCGCCCATTCCTTCAGGGCCGCCGCCGAGATCACCCAGTTCACCGGGGCCGCCCATACCCCCGCCACCGCCCGGCGGCTTCTCCTGAGCGCCAAAGCTCGGCGACATCGGCGGAGCACCGCCTCCGCCACCGCCATGGCCACCAGCCATCGGATCATTGCCCGGCTCTTCCATGCCGCGCGGCAACTGCTCTTCGGAGGCGATCAAAACTTTCAACTGATCACGCAGGCTGCGGAAATAGCCGTTCATCTCCCACTGGTCGACCGCGAGAATGTCGGTAGCCGACTTGAGGATTTCGAGCGTCTCCCGGTTGATACTGCCGGTGATCTCATTGGCCCGCCAGATCTTGATGAACTCCCGGAGCTTGTCGGCATACACGTAGTTCTTGCCCTTCTCGGCATCGTTCAATAGATTGACCAACTGGCCTTCGATCTTACCCTGCCATCGGACGATCGCCGTACCGGCAAAGGATTCGCACAGTGGCGGGCGGTTTACCGAAAAATCGATAAAGCCCATGCTCTCGTAATCATCGCAAAAGTTTTTCATAGTGGTGGCATCAAGTCTGACGGATTAACTACTGGCGCTGGCCGTTCCAGTGCGCTTTTAACCTTCACCGGCTTTTCCTTTTTCGGCAGCGGAACAGTTGACCATTCATCCGCGTTTCGGTGATCGATATCAAAATATTCATACATCCCGTATTTGCACGGGATCCGGAACTCGCCCGGACGGCGCTTCCATGTTTGGGTCTTGCCGTTACGCCGAACCTCGATCGGGGTCACGCCGTCCTTATACGTCTTTGTTCGATGATAGAACCGAGAAGCGTCGGAATAAGCCGTGACTTTACCGGCGGCCACGTCGTTACCGTACTGGGTGATGTAACGGCCAACGTCGACGTCTGGCTCGTCAGTCTCCAGAAGCTCAGCGACTATGTGGCGGGCGTTGCGCATTTCCAAGCTTCCTTTTCGGACGAAAACGGTTTCGGTTGGGAACGCTGGATACCGTGCCGAGGGGAGGCCCGTCGACCGCCGGGATCGCGGAGCAGCCTGTCATCTCGGACAGAGCACCTGATTCCAGCATCTGATCGGCCAGCTGGCGCGCACTTGGAGCGCCGCGCTTCTTGGATTCGCCAACACCTTTCGGTTTGCCTTCAGGCTTCGCGCCGTCCTTCTCCTTGCCGATGCCCTTCTGACCATCCTTGCCCGGCTTGTGATCCGTTTCAACGGGATTCATGTCGTCATCCCGCTCCAGCTCAGTAGCGGCAAACTTCTGCGCTTCCTTGCTGATTTTTTCGAGATCTTCGGGTTTGTCCTTGTCGGACGGCTCCGGCGTGCTCAGTTCGATGAAACCGATTTTGAAGTCAGGCGCTTCACCGCTCATCCCTGCGTCGCCACATTTGGCCACTACCCAGCCCAACTCGGCCAAGGTATGAGTGTTGTCGGCATCGCTGAGCGTTGCCAGATTTTCGCGGTAGTCGGCCTCGTTGTTGAACTTGATCTCGCACCACTGAGGGCCTTCGATGACTTTGCCGCTGACGCCGATCGTTTTAAGGGCGGCGGCCAGAGGCTTCTTGTTGGCGGTCATCTGTTCGACTTCCTCACCTGCCGCGTCCTCAAAAAGCTTCACGACGTCTTCGCCGAGGTTGCGGCTGGACTCGCTGACAGCATTCTGTCCGAACAAAAATTCAAGAAGGTTTTTGCGCATACTGCAATAACTACGTATCAGCACAGGCGTCTACTGCTTAAAGCTTATAGCTACTTGTATACGATATCACTCACGTTACAAGACATTTCTTAAGCAGACTTCGTTTAAGCTAAGACTTGAATGTAGTTAAACTGCATGAAAACTACATTCAACTCTTTAACTTTTATACGAGATGCTGGCATCATAAAGTTTAAGAACTGCACAAAACGATTAAGTTTGTTCAAATGCGTATGCGGAAAGGAGAAAGTGATTGTTCACTCGATGGTAATCAACGGTCGAACAAAATCTTGTGGATGCCTGAAAAGCATGTTTGCTAGAACAGTGCTCGCACCTAGAAACAGAAAACCGTACGGAGAGTCTGCTTTTAATGTTTTACTATCTTCGTACAAACGTTCAGCTTTAAAACGAAAACTGAACTTTAATTTAACCAAAGAAGAGTTCAAAATCTTGACAAGCCAGCCGTGCTATTATTGCGGAACGCCTCCACTTCAGTCACTGAGAGGCGACAAACATAAATCTAACGGAGACTATGTGTATAACGGAATTGACAGGCTTGAAGGTACCGAAGGTTATTACCATGAAAACTGTGTTACTTGCTGTAAAACCTGTAACTTTGCTAAACGTGGCATGAGCAGGCCTGAGTTTTTGCGGTGGGTTTCTAGCGTTTACCTTAATAGAATTTTAGAGCGTCCGACCACCATTTAGGAAAGAATTTTCTATTTTCGTCGAACACTCTCTTAAAATCGGAATCTAAAATATAAGTATCCCCGAAATCATTTGCATTTCGAGTTATACGACCAGACGCTTGAATTATCGTCTGAGCCACTTGAAGAGTGTACCAGTCCTTGTCCAGTTTCATCTTGGCCGCTACCTGCTTGTCACCGAGGTACGGGTAAGGTGTCTTGGCGATAATCTGAAACCGGGCTAGATCGTCGTCGAAGCTGTAACCTTCAGTCATGCTTGGACTTATGATTACAGTAGGTTCGTCGCTGCGCTTATGCTGGCTGAACAGCAGATTGCGCTCGGACGACTTCTTGGCGAAAAGCACGCGGTCGCGGTGGGCCGTATTGCGCAGAGCGTTGTAGATCTTGTCGCCGAGGGCGTAGCTGTGCGTATGGATAATACCCTTCTCCGTGGCGTGTGCTTCAAGGATCGTATCGCACATACGCAGCATACCGGGAAGGGTTTGGTCGATATTGGCACGACCCATGGAGCCGACTGGTGTCATGTGTACCGGGCGGTTCTCCGCCGGGAAAGCACTATTCAGCTCCAGCCAAGCGGTTTCGGAAGGTTTCATGCCCAAGCTGCGGCAGAATACATCTTTCGGGCCGGGGTAGGCGCTCATGTATACACGCGTTGAACCCATGGAATTGATCAGATCCGGCACGAAGGGGGCGGCGCTCAGAGGTTTGGCGATGCTTTCCCACTCGCCGTCGACCTCTTCCTGCCAGTAAACCCAATCCTCGGGCGCGATGTTCATGTCGTTGATCGCATACTCCAAGCGCCCGATATGATTCTTCAGCCGGTTGAACTCGTCCTGTATACCGCGATTTAGTGGATCCGTCTTGGTGTTCGTCTCCAGCATGTCCAAGCGCTCCTTGCCCATGACCACGTAGCGCTTGCTCAGCCAGTCCGTGAACTGCTTGATTGAGTTCATCTTCGGTACCGGTCGGCAGCCGGGTGCCCAATTGTCCAAAGTCTCTTTATTGATAAGCACCTCGACGAAGCCGGTGATCTGTTTCTCCAAGGTGTGTGCTTCGTCCGCTACAATCAGGTTGCGCGGGCTGAGTTCGCCGACATACATGTGTTCGGTGAAAAGATAGGGGTAGTTCGTGATGGCCATGTCCGCCAGTAAGAAATCGGCCCGGGCATTCTTATACGGACAACTGCCGGAGATGCGTTGGCGGCACGTGTTCGAGCTTCCCTTCTGCGAGGCCATGCCGCCAGCCATGCAGTTGCCGTAGGTATGGCAGCGGTACTCGTTCGAGCTTTTAAGGGAGGCTGCCGCCCGCCGGAACTTAGGGACGAAGCTCGGAAAGTCATTCTCCAGTTGATCCTGCAACATCTTCTGCGTCACAAGGTAATATCCGCCGGGCACATGTCCGACCACGTCAAATGAACCGGCCCAGATGGCAGCTGCCGCCCCGATGCCGCTCTTGCCGACGCCGGTCGGGGCGGAGATGACGATGTCAGAGTAACCGTCCGAGACCGCCTTATGGATGAAATTGATGGCTTGGATTTGAGCCGGGCGCGGCTTCTCCATAGGGAAATAATCCAGTGCCGGGGCAAGTTGTTTTGACTGCATACAGTGCGTAAGAACGGTTTTTATGTTCTTTGGAGTGTATGCAAGTAAACTTAAAATATCTAGCCAAATCTTTGCACGGAATCGCGGACGAGAAGAAGGACTCCCGGATCCAGTTACTCGCCTCGGAGCGGGCCGATCTGGTACAGGCGGCGGTCGTGCTCACCCGGCTTGAAAAGTTAAAGACCAAACTCATCAACACCCCGGCCACGGACGCAAAGGCGTCCGACCAGATGTCCTACGAACTCATGTCCCTGCTAGGACTTGAGTGCCGTAGTTAAGGCATGGCAAGCGAGACGCTTCAATACTTAAAATACGACTATCAGAGCCAGAAAGACGCCCTGCTCCAGCGCGTGCGCGCCCGGTGGCCGGGTCGCTGGAATGACTTCCTTGCCAACAGCATCGGCATTGTAATCGTCGATATCGTCGCATGGGCGCTGGCGACGACCGCATTTTTGATCAACCGGGTGGCAGGTGAGCAGTATATCCCGACCATGACGCTGCGGGAATCGGCGGTGCGTATCGGCAGCTTGACTGGCTATCAACTGCGCAGCGCTCAACCAGCGACCGTGAGCTGCGAGGCAACCATCTCGACCGCACAAAGTTCGCAGGTAACCATCTCAAAAGGCACGCTAATCCGTACATCTGACTCGACGCAGCAGGCGTTTGAGGTGGCGACGGACTACGTTATTCCTGCCGGGGATCTGACTCCGAGCACGTTGATGGTCACCATCAGCCCGGCGCAGAGCGGACAGAATATCATCAACACTCTGCTCAAGGTCACTAACGGATCCTACGACGTGGACGAGGTTGACACTTCCATCGACCTGTCCCAGTATGTCAGTGTCGGTCAAACTTTGAACCAGATCGGAACCTCGGATTTTTACGAGATCTCCAGCCTTGAAACAGCTCCCGGCGGCGTCAGCTCGAATTCGCGCTTGGTGCTCAACACGCCATGGACGGGCGCATCCGGAACGATCGAAGCCTACATCTACGATCGCCGTATACAATTGGTTCAAGGCCAGACCGTTACGGATCAGTTCGTTGCGCCCAGCCAGACTTCTGGCTACACGGTGATGCTGAGCCAGACCCCGGTTATCGACAACTCGGTCGAAGTGACGGTCAACGGCGAGCTTTGGACACAGGCCAGCACGGTCGGAGTTCAGAGTTCAACAGCACAGGTTTTTCAGACCACCACATTCGTTTCCGGCAAGACGTCGATCAATTTCGGCGACGGTGTGTTCGGCCAGCTGCTTCCGTCAGATGCGGCCATCAAGGTGACCTATCGCGTCGGCGGTGGGCTGCAGGGCAATATCGCCCTTAACTCCATCAACACGACCATCACCGGTCTCATTCAATCTTTGTCCAACCCAGTCACCGTGCAGATCACGAACAGCACCAGCACCGGCCAAGGTGGCAGCGACGCCGAGACGTTGGAACAGGCGCGTGTCAATATCCCGTACTACACGCGCACCAACGACCGGGCGGTCACGCTGGCAGATTACCAGACACTGGCGCAGCAGTATAGCAACGCGCAATTCGGATCCGTCGCCTATGCCCGCGCCGCTGTGCGCACGGAAAACTCCCTGCTCGAAGGCAATATCGTCAGCATCTACGCTTGGACGACCGGCACCGATGGAGGATTGGTACCACTCGGCCCGCAGCTCAAAACCGAGGTTCAGACGTATCTTCAGTCCAAGTCGGTCGGCACAGATTTCGTTCAGATTTTGGACGGATCCAGTCGCCCGGTGCCGTTGAGCATGCGCTTCAAAACCGTCTCCGGCGGCAGCATCACCGACACCAAGAATCTCGTGCTCGGCGTAATCTCGAATTACATCACATCCCTGCGCCCGGGTGATCCGGTGATCTACAGCGACCTGATCTCCAAGATGGATTCAGTCTACGGGGTGGCCAGCTTGAACATGGCGACACCGCTCTCCGATCTGTATCCATCCAACAGCACGGAACTGTTCACGACTCCGAACGATACTTTTGTATACAATCTTGATAAAGCGTCTGGCGGCGTGGTCACGGTTGACAGCAGCGGCGTTCAGGTCAGCGCCTACACCGTTCAGCTGCCGATCTTCCCGCTGCAGACATGGTCGTTCAATCTCTACCTCGGAACCAGCCAGATCAGTATCCTGCCGTTTGTATACACTGGCGCAGATAACCGGGTACTGGTTCAGCAGGCGCGCTTGATCGGCTCCAGCCTGAGCAGCGACGACAACTTCATCAGCGTGGTCAATCTCTTGACCGGGCAGGTTACCCTCTGGATCAAAGGTGCGCCGGGCGACTTAACCATGGAGCTGGTCACCGCGCAGGGTTACAGTTCGGAGCGCAGCGTCAATCTCTACATCGGCTACGCCGGGGATACCAGCCAGACCAAACGGCGCGAGATCCGGGCAGCCCTACAGGCGTGGGGACAAGGCCTATTCATTGGCGGCTCGATCTACGCGGAGCGCGTGTCCGGCATCCCGGCATCCGTGGTCAGTGTGTCTGACATCGTGTCCGTCATCCCGGGCGTCGACGCTGTCAATCACGTATCGCTGGATACTCCGGCCAACACGCAGAATGTCGTCACTGCCTCAGACATCGAGCTGATGAAACTCGGGCAGATCATCTTGAACAATTTTGTAGACTGATGAAGCCAACCTCAATCGTTAAGAGCTTGCTGGATGATGCGGGCGATGAAGTACCGCCGAAGCACTACATCGAGCAGCTTCCAGATACCCGGCAGGTCACGGTACAGGTGACGTTGACCTTTGACGAGTCAATCCAAGACGTGGAGCAAGTAGTGAACAACATTCACGAAGCGCTAGTCCTGCAGTACCAAGGTAACGGTTTAGCCCCGGGGCAAGAGGACGTTGTAACGAAACGTATTCAAGTGAAACTGCTAAACAACAAAGAGTCGATCGAGATCGACGACTCTGACTTTTAATCGAAAACGTTTCGGAAAAAGCTTCCAGAGTGCGGCTTGCCGGATTGACTGTAATCCCCGATCTGAACGAATAGCTGCTCGTAAAGATCTCGATCAAGTGCCGATCCCTCGCCGAATTGACAAGCTTCGCGGTAAAGCCTATGGCCGTACTTGTGAGCTAGGTTCGTCAGGATAGCTTGCTCGCACCGGTGCTCGTGAAAACCTTCCAGCTCTGGGCCGAGAGTGCTTGGATCGAACGTGTTGCAACGGATATCCAAGACGTAGCGCTGCCACTCTTCAAGGAACGGCAGGTGCGTGGACGTAAAGGCCATGAAGCGGGCAACGGCGTGCTGCCGGTCATAATACTCAGGCTTGTCCTGATCCATGATAATGAAACAGTCCCGCTTGCACCAGCGACGCTGCCAGCAGGCCTCGGCGGTGAACAACATCAATCCGTCGCGCTCCGCGATTTCATAGATGATGGACAGGTCGCGGATCGGGTAGGTGTCGCCGTCCGTAAACAAGATCACAGCATCCGGGTGGCGCTTAAGGGCATCGATGATGACAAAAGGTTTCCAGCAGAACCAGCCGTACCCGCGCATCTTTGGGTGGTTAAACAGGTCGCTCGCCTGCTGCTTGAAATCAGAGCGGCAGGTGGATAACCAATGATCATCGTATACAAGCACGCGCGCAGCCCCGAACTTTGGTGCGTCCTGCACGATGCGCTCGGTCGGTCTATGGTACCGGCTACCGCTGAAGGTGATGTAGATGCGCTCTTTCACTGAGCAGATAAAATAAGATTTTCAGCGTTAACGGCAACCTTCCTAAACCCGAAGTTGGCGGCTCTCGCTTCCATCTCAGCGACATGACTATCATGTTCGATGCAGATCACCTTGGTCTCATATTTAAGCGCTTCCCACGGTAACGCATTGAAAATTTCGAGATTCGCGCTTTCAACGTCAATGCTGATAACGGTAAAACGGATTCCGAATTTAGCGAAGATAGTCTGCAGGGGCACCACACCGATCCAAAAAGGAATGAAGTTTATCTTGCTGCCAGCTTCCCATTTGTCCTTGTGCGCGACACTGGTAGTTGAAACGCCGTCACCGTGACTATCGAACCATTGAACTAAATCTCCATCCGTACCGCTAGTAACAGCCGCGTTAACTAGCTTTATATCAGGATTACCGGCATAGGTCTCGACCAGCTTCGGAAACACGAATGGCGAGGCCTCAACGCAAACACCTGACCAGCCAAGCTCGGCAAGTCGGTGCGTGTTCGACAGCCACTTTCCATCGTGCGCGCCGATATCAAGAAACCGACCTGAATTGGTGTTGATTGCGTTGAGGATGATCGCCTCTTCGTTGTTCTGAGAATAGCTCATGCTCTTTAAGAACAGATTTAGTCGTTCTGCGTTTGCGCTACACCTGTTGCGATCCGGTGATTGCGCCTGCCCTTGCCGTAGTTCTTGAAGCGCGGACGAGCGTTCTCGTCATTCTCCTCGTCCGGGTTGTATTCAATCTCACCGTCTACCGTGAGCTGCATCCGCTCCGGATCCACGCTGCCGTCGTAGTGCTTGAACGCCTCACCGTGACGGTTAAGGAACACGAAGTAGCGGAGCCGGTCGTGCTTGTATTCATCATCTGTGGCGCAAAGGCCGATGGCGATATCCACGATACCCGCCTTTTCAAACGCGCCTTGAAATGACTTCATGCTCGGCACCGACTGTCCGACAGTTTCCCGGTTGCAACGATCGGGCATGATTACACAGCAACCGAGGGCCTGACCTAGCGCCCGGGCCTGTGTATAAATGTCCGCTTGCTGCCGCCAGTCAGGTGCTTCCCGGTCGACTTTATCCGGGCGCACTGTTTCAGCGTAGTCGATGACGATCGCTTTCGGTTTAAGGTTGTAGGTGCTGATCACCTGCTTGGCATGTGCCTTGATCTCGCTCAAGGTGACGCCCTTAGATGGATAGCCCTTGAACCAGATGTTGCCCCACAGCTTGCCCTTCATCTTCTCCTTGGCGATCAGCTTGCCTTTTTCCTGCTGCTCGCTGAACTGATCCTGCGTCCAGCCTGTAATGTTGCTGAGCGCGCGGTAGGCCGCCAGTTCCTGCGAGATTTCACAGGCATAGTAGAGCACGTCCGCGTCCTGCGTGCTCGCGATATTGATGGCCAGATTGATTGCCATACCGGTCTTGAACCGCTTCGGCGGGGCCAGCAGCACGATCAGCCAGCCCGGTGCCCAGCCGTGCTTCCAGAGTTTGTCGAATTCAGCGAACCCGGTGTGGACGCCGTAGGCATGATCGTTGACAGTGTCGATGACTTTATCTGAATCATGGTAAAGCGACAGGCCGAGATCGTTCATGTTCATGCCGACTTTCATGGCTTCTTCCATGAGTTTTACCGGGTCGGCGTTTTCACCCTTACCCTCAGTCTGCGCGGCGTGGATCTTGCGGATGGCGTCGTAAACTGCGCGCTCCTTGGCGAACTTAACCGACAGGGCGAGTATGCCGTCTTTGTCGCTGGTGTCGATCTCTGCCAACTTCTCAACGTAGTCTAGCGTCTCCTTGGCGTGGTCGACGTTGACCTTGGCCGCTGCATGGAACGCGAAGTTGCCAAGGGTGGTAAAGTTCGGATAATTCCCGAACCTGTCCCGGTACTCCTTGAGATGGTACACCACCTCCGTGGCCGCCGGGCCGGTGAAATATTCCGGCTTGATGATCTCGCCGAACGCGTAGAAGTCGTTGGGATGCCGGATAAGACACGCAAGAATTGCATCCTGAAAATCTTGAGTGAAGTTGTATCCAAGGTTCGACATAAGTTATTTGTTTACATTTAGCTGCACATTGCGGCGCGGGGTGAAATAGGACGGCTCGTTGTTGATATACAACCAGCAGTGGTAGTGCCTGATGGCGAGTGCCAGCGTCTTCCAGAAATCCAACGGACTCTTCTTCGGGCTATCGTTGGGATCGATCGTATAGGCCCGGGGGTGTAAGAAGTCCGCCGGATCGTGATTGAAGGTTCGGCAGACCCGGCGCACTGCCTCCGGGAAAATATCCTGCCGGGCTATCCACGCTGTCTTCTGGCTGGAGATGTGCTGCTTGTAGTAGCCCAGCGTCTGACAGACCTTGAACCGATGACGCTCCTGCAACTCGGTTCCTTTGATGGTCTTATCAAGGTACGGCTTCAACACGGCATCGTGATAAGTGTGCTCTGTGGCCAACCACTCCGGAGCCAGCTGTAGCTCGGTGCTTTCATACAGCGGCGGTTCAACGGCATCGCTGTGAAAGATCTTGTAGCGCACCAACCACTGGGCCGCCGTCACCTCGCTGCGCAGCATGGTACTCTCCAGCGTTTCCATCGACTCACTGTCAGTCAATACGGCCAAACTGCTGAGGTTGAAAGTTCCATAGCGGTCACGGCACATGTCCTGATACATCTGCGCCCGGCGGACAGCCAGCTTGTTGATCAAAAGCTTGGCGTAGAACGGGGCCGAGCGCTGCTTCTGTGTATTCGACACAACAGATTTCTCGTGCTCGATATGGGCGACCATGTTGGCGAGAATAAACATCCGGGCGGAACAACCGGCCCGCACCGCGTTGGCGGCGATCTCTTTGCGATACTGTGAGGCGTTGTCGGTCGGATTGCGATGGAACACTGAACTGTAGCAGTTCGTGTAAAGCCGCTGCAGATGCGGCAGCTCCGGATCTTCCGTCTCAAAACTCTCCAGCTTAAACTTGCCGGGCACAATGCTGAATTGAACCTTGTCCAGCGGCACGCGGTCGAGGCGTGAGCCAGTGTATACACTGCAGTCGGTGAAGTGCGGGCACTTCTGGCAAATCGGGTCGCGTCGGTTAAATTCAAGCCCAAAACAAGGTAAAGGCGCTTTTTGTGGTTTTCGTTCCATATAATCTCTGACAGTTCCAAGAACACAGTTCTATTCCATGATGTCCGAGCCACAAGAACAGCAGATTTCAGAAACACCGGAAAATAATCGCCGTCCGAGCAAGCGCAGATTTTTCAGATTGCCTGACGGTGAGAAGGTACCGTTATCCGACTTTCGCACCAGTAACTCGCTGGAGAAGGACACGTTAGTCTATTACCTCGGCGAAGAGAAAACCATCGTTCCGGGCACTGGCAAAAAAGTTGATAAAGTTGAGTGGATCACTGAATACGAACCGAAGTGGCCGCTGCGCGACCGACCGCTGGAGCCGAGTTCAGATTCTCCGATCTGTAAACAGTGCAAACTGTTTGAACTCGGATGTCGTTCGCCATTCATGAACTACGAAGGCGCGGATAAGCCGCTGGTGACGATCGTATTCGACGGCGTAAACCGGCACGAGGACATTGAAGGCCGCCTCGGCGGCGGTGGCAGTACGGAGCGATTGAGCCGGATCATCGCCGAAGCAAGCGAAGAGACAGGTGTAGAGCTGAAAGATATCCGCTGGGTACCTCTGACCCGCTGCTGCGCCAACTGGTCAAAGAAACAGATCGATTTGAAATCTCGGGGTAACTGGTGCCGCTACCATCTGGTCGATGACCTGATGCGGCACACACCCAACGTCATCATCCCGGTCGGCACCAAGGCGCTCGGCGCGCTCTCGCATAAATCAAACGCGCAAGAGTGGTCTGGCCGCACCTTGACGTACCGAGGCTGGCCGGATGATTGGTTGATGACAGAGCGCTACGCCCTGCCCCGGGTGCTCTGGCAACCTAAGGTGAAGAAAGGCGAGAAGCCGGTTCACAAGGATCCAGATATCACCGGTCATCCGGTATTCGGGCCGATCCCGGACTGGAGCATTCCCATGGCTCCGATCCAAGCGCCGCGCCTGATCGACGCCGCCCAGAGTGATCTTGTATACAACGACTGGAAAGATTCCATCATCCGGGCCTTGAAGCTGGCCAAGTCCGGAACTCCTGCGCTCAACTATATCCGGCCTTGGTACCGCTTCACCGAGGACGTGGCCGAGATCACGGATACGCTCAATGAGCTGATTGCAAATCCGGGCATCCGCCTCTGCTACGACACGGAAACAACTGGCATCCGTCCTTGGGCGGCAGATGCTGCGATTGTCAGCATGATGTTCCGCTGGGACGATCCCAAGACCGGTGAACCTCGTTCCATCGGCTTTCCATGGGATTTCGGGCCTACCCCGGAGCATCCGGAATGGGAAGAGAGCCGGATCCGACCGCACATTCCGAAGCTCAAGAAGCTGGTCTGGTCAGTGCTGATCAACTCATCGCTGGTCGGCCACAACCTGACGTTCGACATGTTGTATACATTCGCAGTGTTCTGGCGGAACAAGCTGTCGGACTGGAGCGACTCTGAATTCAACAAACGCCGAGACAGTTGGCTTGTGGCCTTGGCGGATGCCTGTGAATACGATACATGGCACATGGCGTTTGCGTGGCAGCAGAAGAAAGGCAGCCTCGGGTTGGATGCGATCGCATACGATTGGGTGCCGGATCTCGCCGGATACGAGGAGGACATGACGCTGCTGATCAATCTGCACTATGAAGCCATGCACCCCGGCGCAGGCAAGGGCGGCCACTACCTGAACTGCCCGCGCGACAAGTGGGACTCGCACCTGACCTCATACGTCATGGGTGACGTGGAAGTCTGCTATCAGGCGCAGGACAAGATCCAGCTGAAGCTGGAGAAGAGTAATGTATACAAATTTCCGTTGGCGAGCGTGCGCAAGCGCGGCAACTTCCGGCTGTTCACACCGCAGAATCGCGACTGGGTCTATCACAACGTCATGTCCCCGGCGTCCCGGGTGCTGATGAAGATGATGGCGCGCGGTCTTTACGTTGACATCCCGACCTTAACCAAGATGGAGGGTGTGATGCCCAAGAAGATCAAGGAGCTGCGTGAATCACTGAAAACGGTTGATCCCCGCATCGAAGCATGGTGTGCGGAGCAGCGCGCCACCAAGAAGGCGGAGAACGATGGCAAAGAGTGGGAGCTGGATCTGGAGAATAAAGACCAGTTGAAAAGTTTATTGTTCCGCTGCTTGAACCTGCCGGTACTGCGCTTCACCAAAGGCGGGCGCAAGTTGCTCGGCGACGACGTGCAGAAGGCCGTTGCCAATATGCGCCGGGCCGTTTCACAGGCCATGCCGGAGATCACCGACCCTAAGAAGCTGGAGCAGGAAGTTCAGAAACAGCTGCAAGAGGTGGCGGCGGTCGACAAGTTTACGCTGAACAAAATTTGCGCTGAGTTCAAATACCTGAAACCGCTGCAGGACTATCGCCGCGCGTTCAAGCTGTATAGCACCTACGTTCGACCGCTCCGCAACAGCTTCAGCGCCGGTTTGGACAAAAAGCAGCGCACCGCCGACGGTCACCTCTGCTTCGACAACTGTCTCCACGCCCAGTTCATGTTGACCGGAACCGCGTCCGGTCGTCTGGCCAGCCGGTCGCCGAACTTGCAGCAGCTTCCTCGCGACGGTGAGGTCAAGTCCATGTTCACGTCCCGCTTCGGTAAGCGCGGGTGCATGTATCAGGCGGACTTGTCCCAGATTGAATTGCGCCTGTTGGCTGCCGCCTGCGGTGACGAGCAGATGGTTAAAGCCTACTTCGACAATGTCGACTTGCACTCGCTGACCACGAGCCACATTTTCAACGTCCCCTACGAAAACTTCTCCAAGGAATACATGAAATCCCTGCAGGAGAAGGGTAAAGACAAGGAAGCTAAGGCGCTCGACGAAAAGCGTTCCATCGGCAAGACAGTGAACTTCTTGACCGGTTACGGCGGCGGTGCCTTCGGCTTGCAGAACGTGCTGGCCATGAAAGACATCGGCAAAACCATCGAGGAGTGTCAGGAGATCATCGATAAGTTCTTCGACGCCTACCCGGCCCTGCGGGAGATGCTGGGCCAGTATAAGCGGTTCATCTTGGATTCAAACGTGGCCGTTTCCATTTTTGGCCGTGTGCGCGTGTTCGAGGAAGTGCTCGGCAACGATGAAGAGGCGAAGGCCAAGGCGCTCCGGGCAGGTTGCAACCATTTGATCCAGTCGACCGCTTCCGACATGATGCTTACCGCCCTGTTCGTGATCGAGAACCTGATGCGCGATGCCGACCTAGAGTCGATCCTCGTGTCTACAGTGCATGATTCGCTCTACATTGATGCCGTGCGGGAAGAGCTGCCGAAGATCCATGAAATCGTGATGCTGGTTCTGAACGATTTCCCGGGTGTTTTCAAGGCCGTTTTCGGTGACGACTACGACACTTCTTGGATGCTGGTACCGTTCGCCGGAGACGCTGACGTTGGAACCAACATGCTCAGTATGAAAAAGATCGGCAAGGGTCAGGTGGATTGGGATGAACTTTTATCGGACAAAGTTTGAGCCACTGTAGTTATCTGCATGAGAGCACGTGACCTTTTCGAGCGAGCCGCAGCCCCCGCCCCGGTGGAAGCCCCACCGAAGCCGGGCGTGAAGCCGGATGCGCCCAGCCGTCCGGCCCCGACCAAGCACCCGAACCCGTTCCGCCGCCGTAACCCGGGCAAGGATCCGGGGCCGATGCCGAAGCCGAAAGCTTGCGTCGAGGCCAAGAGCCTGTTCGGACGGAATAAAGAAGCATCACCATCCAGCCACGGCAAGGAAGTTTCTAAATGGGCAAAATCAGAGGATAAAAAAGCCAAGGCTTTAATCCAAGGAAACGAGAAAAAGGCTGAAAATTGGAACGGTATGCCGCGCGGATGGTCACGCCGGAGTCTTCGATGAAATCACTCTCCAAAGCATTGCTGACCGAGATGGCGCTGGACTTGGGCGACGCTCCGGATTGGATTGATCCGGAGAAGAAGCGCAAGATCAGTCAAGGCGGTCATCCGTACGCAGACAACCCGGCGTTCCCGCAGGAGAAGCCTGCGCGCCGTCAAGGGGTTCCACATAAAGCCGATCAGAACCGGCCCGACCCTACGCAGAACTATAGCGAATTGGTCGCGTCCCATACTTACCCGGAGATCATCAATAAGGTGCGCCAGTATACCGGGCAGGATCCGCGCCGGATGAATCCGCAGCAGTTGACCATGACGATGATGCAGTCAATGCAGGCGGCCTGCCGGGCAGAGGCCGCGCACCGGCCTGAGCTGGAACGCGCCGCCGTCGAAATCGTGCTCAGCTTGCCGGAATTCAAAGGTGCCCGGGAAGCGTATGAAGCCGATGATTTGAAGATTGAAGCACGTTTGCTGGATCCGCAAGCTATGATGCGCCAGATGCAGCAGCGTATACAGGGCGCAGCTGAGGACGCTGAAGCCGAGGAAGCGCAGCCGGAGGAGCGCGAGCAGGGCCAGCAGATGCAGGTCGAGCCGAGCGAGGACACGCCGGAAGATCGTGAGCAGATGGGCTTGGACGTGCCCGAAATTCGCGGTCAGTACGAGGAAGAGGCTAAGAAGCGCCGGTTCATCAACATGCTCATCCAAGGTGCCGCCATCAATAAGAATTACGCCTACCATCAGATTGCTGACCGCCTCCGTCAGATCGATCCCAACATCCTGACCAATTACGGCAAGATGATGGCCATCGGCGAGCTGATGTATTGGGCTGCGCCGGAAGATATCTTCAACCAGATGCAAGGCTCTGGCCAAGGTGGCGGCGGTATGGAGGAGGTCACGCCGGAGGAGGACGGTACCTACACGATTCGGGCATCAGCCATGGTGTTCCCGGTGCTGATCCAAGAGCTGACAAAAGGTCTTTACGAGTTTCTATCCCACAACGAGGACGATCCTGAGGAAGTGCGCAAATACGCTTACAGCAAGGGCGACACCCTTGGCGGCGAGCAGTGGGACATCATGCAGGGGCCGGGCGTCTGGCGGCACTTGAACCACATCGTGAATCAAGCCGGGGGTGGGGATTACATGTCCAAGATTTACCGGCATCTGGTCACCCTGCCGACGGGCGAGTTCAATCGCACGATGCAGGACATCTTGAAGGAGACTCCGCGCGGACGTGAATTCATTCAGAATCTAGTGAATGAGATCCGGACAGAGGAAGGTACGCAAACCGAGAGCTTGGCCGCCAAGATCATGCAGGATCTGGTGGGATAGCCATCAATGTCTCACCTGAGCAAGCGGAGCAGTTGTAAACCATGTAGCTCTTATCCTGCGTGGCTACCTGCATCACCGGATCCCTGCTGATTGCCCGGCCACAATGGCAGCAGAACGCATCCGGCAGCACCTCCGAGACCGCTGCTGGAGCTGCCTTCGCCCGGCTGCGACAGAAGCCGAACAGCACGCTAACCAAGGTCAATACCTGCAGGCCGATGATCGCTTTCGCGTAGAGTAGAATATCGATTGTCATAGTTCAAAATATCTGTTCTGTTAATGCGGACATACTAAAGAACGGATTTTACCATGACCACCTCCAAACGAATCGAAGAATTACGCAAGCTGCTTCGCCAGCACACCTACGAATACTACGTCCTGAACAACAGCACCATGACGGACGCCGAGTATGACCAGTACTACGCCGAGCTGGTCAAGCTGGAGTCGGCGCACCCGGAGCTTGCGACCCCGGACAGTCCCACGCAGCGTGTCGGGGCGGCCAGCACCAGCGGATTCGCCAAATTCAAGCATGAAACGCGCATGCTATCGCTGGAGAATATCCGCACCGCCGCTGACCTGATCCGATACCTCGGCAACACTGAAGTCGCGGTCGAGCCTAAAATCGATGGCCTTTCCTTGAAGCTGATATACGAGAAAGGCCTATTGAAAATGGCCGCAACACGTGGTGACGGCGACGAAGGTGACGACGTCACGGTTAATGCCCGGACGATCCTGACGATCCCGCTCAAGCTGAAGAAACCGCTGACGATCGAGGTTAAGGGCGAGGTTTTCATGACCGGTACGGTGTTCGAGGAGCTGAACCACAAGCGCGAGGCGGATGAGCTTGAACTGCTCTCCAACCCGCGCAACGCCGCCTCCGGGGCGCTCAAGTCCAAAGATCCGCGCGAGGTGGCGGCCAGCCGTTTGGACTTTGTGGCTTACGCGATTAACACTGAGCTTGAGCAGGTCAAGACCCAGATGCACGTCACCGAATATTTGGCGCAGCTCGGCTTTCAAACTGTATACGATTTACCTACCCTCGGCAAAAACAAGCCGATCGCTGACGTGTATACACTCACAACACCAGAGGAAATCGAGCCGCGACTGGAAGCGGCCAATCAAGCACGTAAATTCTTGGATCTCCCGACGGACGGACTAGTGTTCAAGATCAATGACCTGAAGGTTCAGCGCGAGCGCGGGGAAGGCTCGAAGTACCCGAACTACGCGTGCGCCTTCAAGTTTCCAGAGGAGCGGGTGGACACGGAGCTGCTGGGCGTGACCCTGCAAGTCGGACGTACCGGCCAGATAACGCCCGTGGCTGAACTGCTGCCAGTGACGCTGGGAGGAGCCAAGGTGCGCCGGGCCTCGCTCTGCAATCAGGATGAGATCAACCGCTTGGAAATCGGGATTGGTGACCGGGTATGGGTTCAGCGCAGCGCTGAAGTGATTCCGAAAGTGGTCGGCTTGGCCAAGAAACTGAGCGACGGCAACTTCCAGCTGCCGACCACGTGCCCCTGCTGCGACACTGTATTGGTTAAGCCGGAAGGTTACGTTGACAGCTTCTGCCCCAACCGCGACTGCGAGGATCAAGTTTACGGCAGGCTGCGACACGCCAGCAGCAAAGAGGCGTTGGACATTGACGGCTGCGGCAAGGTGACGGTGCGCTGCCTGATGGACAACGGTGCGCGTACCTTGGTCGACCTGATGCGGATTGATCCTTGTTTCATGAAACCGGCGGCCCGGAAAAGGTTCATCGCCAGCCGGGACGCATTGAAAGACAGGCCGCTCTGGCGGAAGTATTGCGCGCTGGGCATTCCCGGATTCGGTAAAACCCTGTCGCAAGAAGTCGCCGCCCGCTGGCCGAGCTTGGCGAAAGCGTTTGACACCATGCTGCCGGAGGCGACCGAGAAGCCGACGCTGCAAGAGATCACCGGCCCGGCTGTATACAACAACATCATCGAGTACTGCACCAAATACGCCGCCGAGCTGGACGAGCTGGACGAGCTGCTTATCCTTGAAGACAACGAGAAAAAGTCGGGATCATTGGCCGGTAAAGCGCTTTGCGTTACAGGCCTGTTTGATTCAGGAAACCGCAAGGCGATCGAGACGATGATCGAGCAGGCCGGTGGGATCGTCAAGAGCAGCGTGTCGCGCAAAGTGAATTATCTGGTACAGGGCGGTTCAGAAACCGGCTCCAACAAGAAGGCCAACGCCCTCAAGTTCAACGTGCCAATCATCAATGAAAAGCAGCTGTTTGAGCTGATGGGGACGGCGATGCCGGGGCGTGAAGTGATGCGCCGAAAAGAGTACTGAAAATATTTTACGATTTTTCTTGAACGTGTTCGTAGTTATAGTATCTTGGAATCGTTCCGGGCATAGTGCTCTGAATTTTTAAATTATTTTTGTGAAGCAGCAGACGACCATTAAAGATCAAGCCAACCGGGCTATGCGCGGATATTCCTCGCATAATCTGGGGTGGTTTAGCGTCGCGCCGTTATCATGTGCCCTCAGTGCGACAGAACCCAGACAGGAGGTAGGCGGATAAGGCACTGAACAGAATCTCTGTATATCCCGCCACCTCGAAAGTAGTGGCGGGATTTTTATTTTACATTTTAAGTGCTCCGCGAGGAGCCGAGAGCCGGGCCGATAATCCGGTAAAGACCACCGTGAAGGTTGGAGAGCGAGGGAAGCTCGAAGATCTGCAAACCTATGGGCGAGGACGAGAGTCCCGATAGGGTGTTTGTTCATACACCGCTCCGGTACCAGCTACTCGCGCGCTTCGGCTGCTGCATAGCCCGGGCCGGGGCGGTGTATTTAATTTCATGAGCAAAGAGCGCGTCAGCGATAGTTGCAGCAACCGTCACCACAAGATGAATATGCCTTGCAAACAGACTTAATCCTGTTCTTACTGGGATATGACACGACAGGGCACTGTTCTGATAACCGGCTTGAATGCTCGGCATTTTGACGCTTTCAACCTGTGGTATGAGTCTTATAGTCGTACCGGGCTTCCTATAAGAGTTTACGACATCGGTTTGGCCAAAAGCCAGCAAGCGGCCATGCGCGAGCGCGGAATCGAGCTGGTTCCTTATGCGCTTGGTGATCGCTACCGGTACGGTATCCTGAACCTAAGCTTTGCAAAACCGTTTCTGATACGAGACTGCGTTGACAGCACGAACTATGAGAAAGTTATCTGGACAGATGTGGATACGCTTTTCGTCGGAGAATCAGTGCAACCGATGGTAGACCGACTGGATAGCTATCCGTTGGTCACCGTAGAACCATTTCCCGGGGATGCCAAAGCAAACGAGGCTATTCAACGCAGGTACCAAAACGTATTGGATGCCTTTCCGGTCGAAACTGAACGTCGTTACTGGAAGAATGTCGTTCAATGCGGTGTTATCGGTTTCAACTGTACACGTGACCTTGATGCCCGGTTGCTTCGCACTTGGATCGAGATCATCGAGACCGCCTACGATTTACCGTTCGATATAATGCCGAAGCTGTTCGTGTCCGCCGACCAGTCTTGTTTCTTTCTGGCACTGCACCGGCTCGATGCGCTTGATGCCATCTGGGAGGATACTTCGTGGAATACGACGGTGCCGAACCTCTGGGGAAAATTGTTTGACGCGAGCACGTTTCTTCCGGCGATGAAGAGCATCTTCGGAGCAACCAGTAACATAATCCACTTTAATGGAACGATTAACGGTCGTAAATACTGGAACTTGTTTGAGCCAACCTTGAGCGGCGGCCTATTCTGCGTTTCTGATTATCTGCACGGCGTTGAACCGCTTGGTGACGGAACATATTTTCGCTGGTTACCGCCACATACTGCGTTTCAACTGTTAGCGCTCAAGCGGATCAAGCTTAGCTTTAAGACGGCCCCGCACGGATCGCGCTACTTGGACATCAAAGTAAACGGCACGCCGACACGCTATCTGTTTGACGACAACGGTCTACTAGAGGTCGAAATTGAAACCGCACCTGTCACGTCGCTGGAAATCAGCGGCGACGGGCACGTTCCACATTTGACGTTTGATGACGTACTGGATACGCGCAAACTGCTGGTCATGCTGACAGACGTTCAAGTCGTGCGTTACGGCTCCGATACATATCAACAGGTTGAACTTCAACAGGTTGATTCGACCTGTGTGGTTGCAGGCAATGTTTACCTAAACAGAGCGCTAATTTCTGAAATGCAGCCAGCTCAAGGCCGCTACGTCGCTCTGCTAAACCGGCTACGAAGCCTAGACACGGCAGTTAAAATTTGACGCGGGAGTAGCTCAGTTGGTAGAGCACCACCTTGCGCATGTCCGGGCCGGTAAATTTAATTTCAAGCGGTAACGGTTCGATGACGCAGTAGTTACTACATGAGACAAGAAGATGTAGTGATTGAACTAAAAACGTATTTTGATAAAACAGGGCGCTCTCCGCGCTATGTAGATATTACACGTGAAAACGGTTTTAAACGCAACAAGGATACAATGGCACGAGCTTTTGGTGGATCATTCGTCGCAGCTCTTAAAGCGGCAGGTTTACCTACCGTAAAACAGCAAAGGAGTCAAAAAGTAAGCGTTGTGTGCGAAATGTGCAGTAAATCTTTTACGCGAACACGCTTAAAAGTAAGTCTACGTAAACACGTGTTTTGCACGCCAGCTTGTTGGCTAGAGTTTAAGCGTGCGCACGCTGTTAAGCGTGTGTGCAAAGTGTGCAAAAAACAGCTTTCGACGGCTACTAAAGGAGATACGTGCCGCACCAAAAAATGCATGGGAAAGGCGTATATTGACTTATGGAGACAAGGTCTTGTAAGAGGTGACTACGGACGCGGTGATGTTCCACGGGCTATTCGCGATTATCTATTCGTTAAGTTTGATGGAAAATGTAGCCGCTGCGGATGGAATTCAGTTAATCCATACACCGGAAGTGTTCCGTTAACTGTTGAGCACATTGACGGAGATTCGTCAAATTCCAGCGA
>Ga0007867_1000171_pt1 | contig 26512 bp, 30 predicted proteins | sample CryBogCBH25Aug08_FD_71224 | JGI IMG/M metagenome (GOLD analysis project Ga0007867, IMG submission 71224) | Freshwater microbial communities from Crystal Bog, Wisconsin, USA - CBH25Aug08 | ecosystem: Environmental > Aquatic > Freshwater > Lake | place: Crystal Bog, Wisconsin, USA | collected... | reverse complement strand
ATTAGTGGCTGAAGATGCGATAAGCAATAATGCCCAGCAAACTACCGACGCCAATATTTTTGTAATAGTCATTGTCTTTTACCACTTCTTCCATTTTAGGTAATTTGTCTTCGTTTTCTTCCCAAGCTGCTCTAGCTTGTTCGCCAATCTTGCCTTCGTATGGGCAAGGTGTACCTGCTGCCATCATAGCATCAAACACACGACGATCCTGACACATAGTGGCCACAGCCGCTACCTTCATACCCATGTCATATAGTGTCTTGCTCAACTTCAATCTTTCGCAATTCATATCACGATTTGTACCACCGTTGCTTACACCAAAGATCTGTGTTTGTACAGAGTTGCTGGTACCTGTGGTACATAGGTCGGCATTGCCACCGCTCATCATAGCAGGAGCCACAGCAGTTGGTGGAGGTTGAACCACTTTCTGTGTGATTGTGCTGTTGTTGTTATTGTTGTTGGTCAATGTACCACTTTGAATGTTTTGGTTAACATTGTTGTTTTGACTTGTACTGTTGTTGGTATTGTTGTTGTTATTGGTAGCAGTACTGGTTGAAACATTGTTGTTATTGTTGGTCATACTACCACTTTGAATGTTTTGGTTCACATTGTTGCTGGTACTTGTATTAGTATTAACATTGGTGTTGGCATTGACATTGTTGCTGGTACTAGCACTGGTGCTGTTAACAGTACTGTTATTGACATTGTTGTTATTGTAGGTCATTGTACCACTATTAACATTGTAGTTAGTGTTAGTATTGTTGCTGGTACTAGCACTAGTGCTTGTATTAGCATTGTTGTTATTGTAGGTCATCGTACCCGAATTAACATTGTTGTTGGTATTGACATTATTGCTAGTGCTGGTATTGACATTGTTATTGTTGTAAGTCATTGTGCCGCTGTTAATGTTATTGTTGGTGTTAACATTGGTATTGGTACTTGTCGAATTGCTAGTGTTAGCGTTGTTGTTGTTATAGGTCATAGTACCAGTGTTGACATTGTTATTAGTGTTTACATTGGTGCTAGAACTGGTTGATGCATTAACATTGTTATTGTTATAGGTCATAGTACCAGTGTTGACATTGTTGTTGGTATTCACACTTGTACTAGAACTGGTTGATGCGTTAACATTGTTGTTATTGTAGGTCATGGTGCCTGTGTTAACATTATTATTATTGTTAGTGTTAACATTGGTACTGGTACTGGTATTAGCATTGTTGTTATTGTAAGTCATTGTACCGCTGTTAATATTATTATTGGTATTAACATTGGTATTAGAACTGGTACTAGCACTGGTACTGGCATTGTTATTGTTATAGGTCATTGTACCGGTGTTGACATTGTTATTGGTGTTAACGTTGGTATTTGAACTGGTACTAGTACTTGTACTGGCATTGTTGTTATTGTAAGTCATTGTGCCACTGTTGACATTGTTGTTATTGTATGTCATTGTGCCAGTGTTGACGTTGTTATTGTTATTAGTTACTGTACCGCTTTGAATGTTGTTGTTGGTATTAACAGCAGTAGAACTCGACGTTGAAGTGTTGTTATTGTTGCTGGTACTGTTTACGGTACTGGTACTGGTGGCAGTACTGGTACTTACATTGTTGTTATTACTGTTTACCGTGCTCAAACTGTTTGAAGTGCTGTTGGTATCCACCAACGAGGTTGAGCTGTATCCTCCGGTAATAGAAGAACCTTGGTTGATCAGAGTGGGACCACTAGATTGTGCAACGGCATTGAAGGCAAGTGCCAAGGTCATTGCCCCAGCAATTATTTTTTTAATCATTATTATAACCTCCCAGTTATAATCCTATTTACTGTATTTTGGATAGCCCGTTTTATGCTTACATAAGCATAGGAAAACCCGCCGAAGCGGGTTTGAACTGGGAGGTCTAATAGATTTAGACTTCGGTGGCTTGTTCCACAGTTTCTGTCTTGACAGCACGAGCCTTGATATCAGCCAGGTTAGGAGCTGCCTTGGTCTTGCGAGTCACACGCACAGTACCAGTACCGTTGTACTTGGCATCGGCTGTATCAATTGCTTCCTTGAACTCGGGGCGGTTGTACAATTCAGTGCCTTTAAGGAAGGTCACACACTCGGCTTTAGAGACTGCAGTTGGCATCTCAATCAGTTCAATGTTGTCGTTACCGGTCTTCATCAAGACCTTGATACGACTCATATCATTTGCAAAACGAACACGAAACACATCATGCGAACGAGAAACACCGGTTACTTTGAAAGTGTCATTAGACATATATAAACTCCTGGTTAAGGTTAAAGTTAAAAAATGTTGTACTCACAACATGCTCAAATTATAGCTGACTTTTGGTGTTTTGTCAACCATTTTTTGACTTTTTTATCAAGAATTTTCGTAAAGACCCTTGACGCTACCGGGGCCAAAGCTGGATTCCAACAAGGCCTTGGTAGCAAAATATCCGCCTGCATCGGGTACGTTAGGAAGGGTGACCACTTGCTTAAAGCTGTTGCCGCTTGAGCTAGATGCTGGTACAGTGGCTTCAATGATTGCTTTGTAAGTTTTCATAACGTACTCCTTGTTAATATGTATATATTATAACACAGTTCGAATTAGATGTCAACCACTTCTTGGTCAACTTCCCATTCAGCAATTGCGTCGGAAATTCCGTATGCTTCGTTTAATTCCACGGGCAAAAATTCTGCGATTGCCGCACTGGTCATGCCACCGTATTCGTAGCAGTCATCACTGCCGTTGTCCCAAACACCTGCATAGCCCATACCGGGCTCGTAGTACATGGCTCGAATTTCGAAACCCAAGTCCAACAATTTGTCGTATGCGTTCACTGGTGGGCTCCAGGCACTGTCAAATGTCAAGATCACACCATTGGGAATGTCTTGCACTTGATCAGTGGTACCACCTATGTCCCATTTGGTGCCCCACTCACTGACACAGAATTCATACCAATTGGTGTAACCGTATGTGGCCAAATTACGAGTCTGCTGTTCTTCTAGGGCCTGTTGTTCGGCTCCGTTGCCCAAGAACCCGGCTGTGATTTTCAAGTCCTGTGGCACAGGAACAAACTCGTTCAGCAACGAGTTTTCAACAAAAGATTTTCGAACACGAGCAATCATTTCGGGATCGCTATGGGTGATTTCTAAAGTATTTGCACACCAATTTGGCATAGTAAACTCCTATAATTTAGTTAATTCCAAGTGCCCGACGCAGTTGATATCGGGCATCGATTCGAGAAGCAAACCAACGGAAAAGTTTTCGATCGTAATCTTGACAAAGTCCGTTATCCCATCCAGTTACCGGCATGTCTTTGGGATCACATGCTCCAGAATGCTTCGCTGGAGGGTGAACAGAAGCGGGGGGTGTTGACGTCTTCTTCATATTGTTCTCCAGTCATGATATTGGTGCGTGTCACCATGCGTGGTTGATAAGACTTATGGTCCACAATTTCCAAATCATTCAAGCTCCAACCCTGTTTACGGCACAACCGAGTGCGAGTTGCTTGGGCGGCGCCTTGTGAACGATACGAGCGAGTGCTGTTGGGGCCATCAGTGACAATGTGTCCGGTGCTTTTAACAATAACATAATAGCTCATAGTAGACTCCTTTTTGCTGTTCATGTGTATATTATAGCAAGTTTCGAACTTGTTGTCAACCGAAATTTGCAGAATTTGCCACGTTGTTTTCGAGTATTTGTTGCGTAAAAACAACACCACCGTAGGCTTGTTGATAAGAATCTGCAACTGATTTGATGTAAAATGTGTAAATTTGGCCTTTTGATGTCAACAAAGTGTACTGCATTTTCATCCCTGTTATCAATTTATGTGTATATTATAACACCATTTGGGCTGGCTGTCAAGCCTTTTTAATGCGATAAGTGATGCCTTGTGCTGACACTTTCTTAACAATGCCCTCGTGTGCATACTGTTCTTCTAGCAATGCCAAATTCTTGTTGTCTCGAACTCGTGCATCGTGAATTTTAACACTAACACCCTGCTTGCCAAATGCAATATAAAACTTGCCGTTATACACTAGTTCTAGACCCAATTTTAAACGCTCAGCACGAGTACGTTCGCTCTGTGTGTAAGCTGTAGAGTTCACAAGGCTACGCATGGCAGCATCTTTATAGGCCCAAAACTTGTTGGGGGCTTCTTGTGTGTCTAAAATACGAGTTTGCATAACGTGCTCCTTTTAGTGTGTATGAGTGTATTATAACACATTCTGAAGCCTGTGTCAACTCGTTTATGCGTATTCTCGGTCTTCAACCAAGGTCAGCATGTTGGCCGGAACCTTCCAAAGTCCTTCTACGGTGCGGACTGTGACATACTTTTGGGCGATCTTGTTGACAGTGCCATTAACTGTGCGGCCCGTTTTAGTACTAGTAAAGTTCACAGCATCGCCCAACATAAGGCTACGAATGGTCTGCTTCTGCAGGCGTGAACGAGCATACTTAACAGCTTCAATGATACTGGCCAATTCGTCATTGGTAAAACCACCTGCAATGATTTCAGCGTTGATAGTTTGTATGGACATGGTGTGCTCCTAGTGTTGATGTATGTATTATACTGAGTTTTGGGCTAGATGTCAACCGAATTCTGCTGGTTTAAAAGAAAAATGCCTTGGCCAAACCAAAAACGCACAGGGAAAGTGAAACCAAATTGACCAACAACTGTGGCTTATTTACAACAAGAATGCTCCAGGTCATGAAGCATACAGTACCGCATAGTGCAGCCATGATGTTGTATGGGTACATACTGGGACCGATGGCATTAAGTACATACATAACAATAACAAATACTGCACCAACCCACTGTAAGATATCTTCTTTAGTCATGCCATGATTGTAACACAATCTGGGCTAAAGGTCAACCTTTATTTGATTGTGAGCTTGTTGTCGATGAATTTGGTACGAGCACTGGTCAAACGCTCAATCCAGCCTTGATTACGTAGTACTTTAAACGCTAGATTTTCAGTGCTGAATTCGCCACCAGCATCTAGTCCACTGCGGCGCATACGACGAATCTTGTCCGACACCTGTTTGAAATCGGCATCAGCAGTGGCGGTGCGTATGGTTTTGCTGATGTCATCAATCAAGCCCTGTGCCTTGCGACGAACCGCACGTGGATCGTACTTGGGCGGTACATATTCGGGTTTGTTGATCCAACGATTGTTTTTGACACTGAACATGCCCGAACTAACTGGTGGCTCAGCTACATCTTCTACATACAGTTCAACATCGTGTCCGTGTATGGTGATGTCGTGCTGATCGTTCCAAATTTCTTTTTTGGCACGGTACAAGGCTTCGGCTAGGTCATCGCACTCGAGAGCTTGATAGTCGGTTACAACATGCAAGTCAAAATCGCTGTAGGGTGTGTAATTGAAATTGGCCATACTGCCGGTCAACACAATGTCGCTGAATTTAAAATTGGGCATGTCTAAATACTCGACAAATACAGCAGCAATTTGCAACAGGCGCGAACGCACGTCCGGTTTCATGTCCCAACCCTGCCAGGCCAAATCACTGAGCTCTCGGTGATATTGGATGTTGTTTTCTAATTTACCTACTTCGCTTAGTTTCATCGTATCAACATTTCTATTAAATTTGCTGGAATTAAATCAGAGCTCAACAATTCACCTGATGGTGCTATGTCAAGTCCGCGATATAAATCAAACTCTACTGGACCAGTTCCGGGAACATAAAATCTATAGGCCATGTTCTGCACTTCTTCGGGAACCACTATAGTGACTGGTTGTGTGTCACTGGGCATGGTATTATTATACGGCAGAATTATGCTGTTGCCGGGACCAGTTGAAGTTCTGTACAACGAGTCGTAGGTGACAGTCACAGCAACACCCGAAGACCAAATTTGATTCTCAACGATGTCGGGAGGTTGTAGTCCTATGGGATCAATGGTAATTTCAAAATTACACGACGCTGGTGGCTGTGGGTAAATTTGATAGCTGAATTCGCCGCCAAAGCCCTGACGATCTGTGATCACAATCAAATATCTGCCTTGTATTCGACTTATGGTACTGGCATCCACTATGCCTAAACCAGTGGGGTCTGTAAAATTGGGATTTCTAATTCCTGGAAGGTCAGGCAAATAGATTGAAGTAGAACCATACACCATCATGATACCATTGTGTAACATTGGGTTACCCAAACGATAGTTGAAACTATTGGTACCGGTGTTTATTTGACCTCGAGTGTAGTACACATTCTTGGTGACAGAAATTCTTTCAAACTGCACACTGTCTTGCCCGGGATAAGCATCATAATCATACACATAAGGATCATATGCTTTTTCGTTAAAATTTCTATAGGTCAAGGCATCAGTTGACAGATATGGTTGATAGGCAAACTGATAGGTGTTGATGTCCATGACAGTGTTGTCGGACTTGGCAGGATAGTCACCGGTGGGCCCTGGATGCAACAGCGTGATTGAAGTGTTTGTGCTGTCTATGGCTTGAAATGTGCCACCCAACAAGCCGTCGGCATTCACTTGGTATACACCCAAGGGATAGTTGCCCAGGCTCACCAACTTGTAAGGTGCATAGTTCGGCGGCGAATTTGACCCGGTGTCGGCAATATAGTGCGGGTTTGCAATTCTAGCCACATAAGGTGGCAAACGATATATTACTTTTCTTGTCATACCATCACCGGAACTACATCAAGTGCACCGGTATATCGATTGCGTTGAGCCCAATCGGCAGCAACACGATTAGCATCAGCTTGGCTGTTGCCTATGCCACCAAATGTGTGAAGTTCACGGCCAGCACCGTCAAGTAGTCGCCACTGTCCACTAAATTGACTACCACCAGCAGCCAGGCGACGTTGTTGCAAGTCCTGTGTGCTACCTGGAATTGGTTGGCTACGAGTTCTCACACCATACAACTGCGGAGCTTCGCCGCGCATGCTCAAGGCCATTCGTGCTTCTGTTTCAGCACTGGGGCGATCGGTGTGAGTTAAATCTCTAACCGAACTGCCATCGCTTATTCTATATATTTCCCAAGGTCCGGGGCCACGTGGTGTCAAATTAGGCGCTGCGGGTTGGCTTGGTGCTGGCGATGCAGTACGTGGGGCTGCAGGCTGACCTGGTTGACCCAATTTAATTTCACGATCACGACCAAAATTTACTTCACTGGTATTGTCGTTGTGTTCACTGCGCCATTGACGTAGCACAACACTGGCATCTTCGGCACCGGCAGCATTGAATCGATATAATACCACGGGCTGGCCGTTTTCACTACGATATAATACCCATTCGCCTGTGGGATTACTGGGTCGGCCACCCACTGTGGGGACACCACCACCGGCTGGTAATTTTTTAACTGCGCTGCGCTCGGTTTGAGCTTGTCTAACAAAACTCTTGAGTGCTGCCTTGGGAATTTCACCGGCAACATATCGAGTGAAATACTCGATTGTGTTTTTCTCTCCTGCAGGTGCCAGCAACTTGTATAACTTCTTCAAGTACTCTTGGCGATATTTTTCAGGGTCGCAGGCAGCATCCAGGGCCACAACAAAACGCAACAGGGTATCGGTTAGAGATTTGGGGTCTTTTTGATACTCGTTGATCCAGTCGCCACCGGGACTACGGAACTCAACACGATTTTCTTTGGTGTTGATACTGACATATTTTTTGGTAACACCGGTGTGTATCACTTTACTGGCAGCGTGATCTAGGTGTTGTTTCATTTGATTCAACAACACAGCAGCATCCTCACTACGATTGCGAATTCGATCTTTAACAATACTGAGTGCGCTTTCGCAATAGGTATTGGCCATACGACCAAACTTTTCCAATACGTATTCATCGCCCAGCAATATGGCCAACTTGGTATAATCCAGGTTGTTTAAGTTGCCGTCGTATTTGGGCACACTGACATTCATGTGCAGACCGCAACTGCTATTGGTATAGCAGCCATATGCTTGTGCCCAATTGACCACTCGGTCTAAGTCAGTCAACATGTCAGGAATACTGAGTGGTGGGCTGACAAATTCCAAACCAGTTTCACCACTGCTGTCGGCATCCAAGCTACCGTCAGGTTCAACTATGTACCCTTGTTGATTCGTGCGATCGGCACCGTGATAGTTGCCGTAGTAAGTGGCATCACGACCCACATGCTGTTCAAAATCAGCAGCAACTTCGGAAGCGTCAACATCACCACCTGTGCTGTCCCAGTAAGGCCAGCTCAGCTCATAGCGATTCTCAATATCGCTCATGTATTCAAGGCCTTCGTATCTTAGCCAATCATGTTCGTCGTAATCGTCTAGTTTTTCTTCAGTATATTCTTCACGTGCTTGATCGTAGTCGCGACCACTTTCTTCCCAGAGGTGATTGGCATAGTCAACCAACTCGGATTTACTGACATCAGTGTCGGAATCTCGTTCCAACCATTGGTTGACATCGTCGGCTGATATGTTTTCCGTTACCCAATTGATGAAAAAATCAAAGCCATTGTCATCCCAATCGTCGGCAACTTTCGAAAAACGCCATTCGTCAAAGTCTTCGTTCATGCGCTCGCGCAAACGATCAATTTGTCTGCGGCTGTTGTAGTCACCATCATGGAAAAAACCGCAAACATCGTCAATGCTACGTGAACGTTGATCTTGTCCGTAGTCGGGCTCGGGCTCGCTCTCTAAGGTGTCAACTGGCACTATCATTTCAAATTCAAGACCGGCACGTGCATCGGGAATTTGAGAAGCCAGCTGTTTAAGGCTGGCTGTGCTCATATTGATCTCGCTCAAGATCTCAGATTCAATTAATTGTGTAATGTGCAAAAATCTCATAATATAACTAAGGTTGTTAGTTATTTATAAGATTTCGCTAGTGCCGGTTAATCAGCTGATGCGTTGGCGCCGCACTTGGCACGTTTGGCATTGGTCAGTGCACCGAAGTCTACAGGCCATTCTTGTCCTGGTGCTAGTTCTTTAGCGCCAGCTGGGAAGGCAAACTGCACACCGGCTGCTTGTTCGATCTGTGCAACTGGCAAACGGAACTTGGTCAAGTCATTGCCTAGATTAGGGTAGGGTGCTGTGTGTGGAAATGCCCAACCAGCAATTTCATTGGTTTGATTGTTGATCACAATCTTGTAGAAACCGTGTGGAACAACCACGCCTTTACCGATTGTTTTATCACCGGAGCCATATACTCCACCGACGTATACTGTGTATGATTGATTGCGTTGTACTGCCCAGCCACGCACACTGGTTTCAAGCAATTTCCAAATACCACGATTCAATGAACCCGCTTGTGGACTCATGTTGGTCATTAGAAAAGACTCAAACTCCACCTGAACGTCCCACGATAGGTCTCCATCTGGAGACATGTGCCCTTTGTCGTATCCTGTACCAACGTAATCCTGGGGAGTGGGTCCATTTGGAATAGATTGATCAGCAACAAAAGCATTAGTGCGAGCAACACAGCCAAGAGCGTTTTGAGGTAGTAGTTCATAGGTTACATATTTGGGTAATTTTGCGGCTGCGTCATAGCCAACTAGATATGCTTGGCGGCAAATGGGTTGCACACCGGCAGTTTGTGGGAAACCGTAAGGTGCATGCACCTTGCAGGTTTGCGGGTCTTGTGGTGCTCGTTGTGTCCAAGCATCAGCATTGAATGCTGTAAACGCTGCCAGTGCTACCAGCAGCGATACTAAAATTTTCTTCATTGAAAGGCTCCTTTAATAGTAAATCTATTTATGGAGCCTTTTTCTGGTGGATTAATTTCTTTTAGACACCACTCGGTCAGCAAGACCATATGCCACTGCTTCCTCGGCGCTCATGAAGTGATCGCGATCCATGTCAGCTTCAAACTGTGCAAATGTTTTGCCTGCGCTGTTATGGTCAACATAGATTTGTGTCAGTCTACGTTTTAAATAAGTGATTTCTTTGTAGCTGATTTCAATGTCACTTTGCATACCACGTGCACCACCGCTGGGTTGGTGAATCATGTGACGTGCATTGGGCAAAACCAATCGCTTGCCGGGTGCACCCGAACTGGCCAACAAACTGCCCATGCTACAGGCCTGGCCCATCACGATAGTGCTGACATCGGGTTGAATAAACTGCATGGTGTCGTAAATGGCCATGCCAGCTGTAACACTGCCGCCTGGGCTGTTGATGTACATCAAGATGTCAGCATAGGGGTTTTCGCTTTCTAGGTAAAGCAATTGTGATACCAGCAGGCTGGCGCTGTGATCGTTGACATCGGTGTCAAGCATGACAATGCGATCTTTGAGCAGTCGGCTGTACAAGTCGTAACTGCGTTCTCCGTTGCTGGTACGTTCAAGTACCATGGGCACTAGTGTTGGCATAATTTCCTTTATAGTTGGTACAACTATTATAGACTATATCAACTGCGGTGTCAACATTTTTTGAAGTCTTGATGTCGGAACCAACGGCGTTGTCCAAACCAAGTCTTGAGATAGAGATCATATTCGGCAAATTGATCTCGCCACTCAAAAAAACTAGGACCGTGTGCGCCACTGTGCATGAATGGTCCACGTCCGTATTGCTCAATGCGATCCCATCTATCCAAGTCCCACTGGTATTGATGTATCATTTCGTGCGCCAAGGTGTTCATGAACCACTGCGGACAAAACCAATTTTTAACCAAGTGTATCTCGCACCATGATCCCGAAGGCTGTTGTTCATCAAACCAAAAACAAGTGCCCCAAACTGATCGCATGCGGCGCTGTACAATTGTTGGTCGGCGTAACACACCTTTAAACACGTACTTATTGATTATATTATAGGCGTAGATTACTTCATCATCGCTGGGCCTAAAGCATTTACGACGTTGATGAGTAATACTAGGCAATTCAGTTGCCATTATTTTACGTATGGGATTTGGTCTTGACACAGGTGTAACCCTTAAATTGATATAATATTTATAATTTAACGGTCGGTCAAGAAAAACGGCACCAAGTGCCGTTTGTGTGTGCGTTTAGTTTACGCTTTGGTTGATTTGCCCAAATCTGAGTAGGCCTTCATAATGCCTTCACCAAATTTGTTATAGTCAAATTTGCCCAAGTCTTGAACAGTTTTAACTAGTTCGCCGGCTACCACAGTGGCAGTATCAGTGCCAACCTTGTAGGCTTTCTTGGTGTATTCGCTCTGAGCATCAACAAAATTTGTCATGGCCTTGGCCATTTTTTCGTTGGTAACAAAGATGTTGACCAATTGTTTTTTGGCTGTTTGTACAGCATCTACTGCGCTATCAAATGTAAACATAATTTTTCTCCTTTAGACAAAAGTTTACTAACAGGACCCGCCCTGTGCAGCATCCCGTATTTCTATTGTACATTTATTTATGTTGCGGTGCAACATTTTTAAATTTTATTTGTAAAATGATTTGTCCGGATTAAATAGCTAGTACATCATTTTACACTTTCAAGGAGACAATCGATGTTTAAGAAAATTTTTGAATTCTTTTTTGGCAAACGCAAACCCAAAATTGAAGAAATTCCAGTAGTAGTAGTTGCACCAATTGAGGTCGATGCTCCAGCCGTAGAAGAAGTTTTACCCGAAACTCCAGCTGTTGTTGAAGCTGCCCCTGCTGTTGTCACTGAAGAGCCTGCCAAAAAGCCACGTGCTCCACGCAAGCCCAAAGAGCCCAAGGCTCCAGTTGAAAAGAAACCACGTGCTCCACGCAAGCCCAAGGCCGCAGTTGAAGAAAAAACAACCAAGTTGCCCAGCGTGGCCACCACAAGTGTAGCCAAGTCTAGCGTGGCCAATTCTAGAGCCAAAAAGCGTTAAGCCAACATTACAAAAGCCCTAGGCTTTTGGCATGATCGGCCAGTGCAAAACTGGCCAGATTTTTACCTTTGCTTTCGCACATGATGTCGAATCGATCGGTAAATTCAACAGCCCAATCATTAACTGCGGTGTTCCAATAGAAATCACTATGGGCCCGCAGTTTTTGTCGTTTGTAGCCTTCGTTTAAAAGACGAACAAGTTCAGGGCGCTCCGTAGGGCTATGGCCCACCAAGCAATCTGTTCTACTAACAGAATAATGAAGAGTAGGCCTGACACCACGCCAAGACTGAACCACCCTTTCAACACGGGGGTCCATGGGGGAGATGTACTCTCCTGTTTTAATCCAATGGTGATGAATATCCAGAACGATAGGAACCACATCACAAAGCTCAAGGCAATCATCCAATCCATAACTCATCTCCTCATTCTCAATAGTTAACGTATTACGAGCCTCGGGGCTTAGTCGTTTGAGAGCGGCTCGGATACCCTCAGGACCTTGACGTCCACTGATATGGACGTTAATCTTCATGTCTTGGAACGTGCGACCATAGCCCATCCAACGTGCCATGTCGGCATGATACTCGAATTCTTCAATGCTACGGTCCACAATGTCGGGATTGCTAGAAGCCAGCACACAAAATTGTCCTGGGTGGAAACTGATACGCACACCTAACCTACGTGCTGCCTCACCGATGGGTGCAAATATTTTTTCAAGATGTCGTTGTACATTAGCCTGTTGCCACCAAGCCTGCCAATCGGGTTCGGTATAGCCTTGTAGCATTTCGCTGCCCAGGCGTACCATACGCAGGTGTGGTTCAAGACTGCCCACACGCTCAACCATTTTCAGTGCCGCAGCCGCATTGTGATTCATGATGTCCCATTGGCGTTGTTCGGCTTCGGCTGGGTGTTCACGTAGCCACCGCATGGTAGTACTGCGACCATTAATGTCTCGGTCAGCGGCATTGACTTTCATACCACGGACTTCGCTGGGATCGTTGATCCACTTGCATGCAAAACCAATTCGTTTGTTCATACTATCACAATCTTGTTCTGATTCAAGCGATCACTGAAAATTTTGTGACCTTGGGCTCGAATTAAATTAACACAATGTTGGGGATCCACTCGCCAGTGTTCTCGCCATACGTCTTCGGTCAAGTCAGGGGTGCAATCTATTGCATAAATTTCATAATGCCTTTGCGAATTAAATCTAGCACGGAGCAGTAGATTGTTGATGATGGTGTTTACGGGGTTGGGTTTGGGTTCTTGTGTTTTATCTGCTAGTATTTCAAATACTTGGGTTTGATCCCAATCTTCGTACCGGCTGATGGGGATAATGGACTCAATGCCGTACATATCCCATGAAAAGATAAATGCGTTAGTGGTCATTGAAAAGAAAAGGCATGTGTAAACATGCCCTTATTATACAATAAATTTACTGGTGTGTCAACCGTAAACTGTACCAAAATTGGCCCAACGTGCGCCGCCCAAACTTACCCAGCCAACTGGAGCACCGATAGCGGGTTGATTGTTCCAAACAATACTACCAATTGGACTGTTTGTAGTGGGCATGGTGTCTGCAGAAGTAAAATTGACCTTGCCGATGGTTAGGTTTTCAATGACAACTCCACCATCGGGATTGACCACCAAATTGGTATTTTGGTTTGATCCAATTACCAGTCTTTGATTTTTTGGTGCAGAAATCATGGCCACATTTTGGGAGAATTTACCAATTGTGACTTCTACTTCCTGGTCCCAGATATCTAGTACAGTTTCAGGTTCGGTGGTGTTAATACCAACACGACCACCACTGGAGTACAAGGTACTGGCCAACAAGGTTTCGCCAATGACTTGTAGTTCTTTTAATGCACCCACCGATTGTAATTTACTAGCAAGCACCGTTGGTGCCAAGGTGTTGTTATTAACTAGTCGTGTGCCTTGAATCAAGACATTGTTGACATCGATACCGTTACGAGCAATGGTGTCAAATATTCGATTTTGGAATGTGTCTAAAACGCCGCCTGCCATTTGCCCAGTTACTGCACCAACAGTGTGTTGTAGTAGATCTTGGAATAGTTGGCTATCCTGTGGTATTGTACCGGCCACTGACAAATTACCCTGTATGGCAACATCACCAGTGATGGTTAATGCTGTAGCAGTTAAATGATTTGACACAGTGACGGCATCATCAGTGACCACTAGTTGTATGCTGGCCGCCTGATCACTAACGCCGGTACTTTCAAAATTTCTATAGGTGCCGGCCACAATTTGTTCAGGTTTCAAATACAAACCTGCAGGATTGATACTGGAGCCTGGAACACTACGCTCAGGAAACTGGAAAGTTCTATTGTTGGAATTTAGTATGGTGTTTACTTGTGATCTAACAGTATCACCAACATCAATTTGTCTCAGCTTGTCAGATACACCTGCGACTACCAATTGTTGTACGCTGTTGTTTAGCGTGGCCAAAAAGTTATCGGTTATGTTTTTTACTAGAATGGCGGTTGAATCGTTTATGTTGTCCATGTGCACCTCAGAATTTGATGGTTATGATATGTTCATAGTTTTTCTTGATAACACTCTTGTACATCAAGTTTTTATGAACATAAAAATTATTGGCTCCGGCATCAATGCTAAACTTGGCCAACTGTTTAAAATACATGTTGCGTCGATCATATGGACCATAAGTGGTCAGCTGATCTGCAATGACATACGTGATGCTGGTTAATGCGTTTTTGTCGTAGGGCTCGTAACTGTAGTATTCCAAATAGATCTTGTTGGTGTCTTGACCTGGGATCATGATGGGTTGGCTGAATTCACGTTCTCTAAAGTCCTGATTCTTATAATCACGTAGAGTGGTAACGATCAAATCACGAGCCACTGCGCTAAGTTGTTCAGTTAGTCTACGCTGTTCGGCATCACTGTCGGCAAAGGTAAAGTATTCGTCAACTGCCACAACCACCGATACTGATTTGGGCACCATGTTGTATAATTCAACACGTTCAAATTTGCACCCTTGTGATTCCAAATAGGCAACCACATCATCACTTACTTCTGTTATTGAGAATGGCGTATCGCCCATGGACAAGATCCATGGACTAAATCCCACGAACAAGATACTGTCGCGGGAAAGATTATAGTAAGTTAAGATTTCATCTAGTATGGATTTCTTTTTGCTAACTACGTCTGCGCTACGCAAGTTACTGATAAATCCATCTAAGAGAATATTGCTGTATTGTGTAAAAGAGGTCATTGTTGTTGTGATACTAAGCTCATATTATTTATGAACCCAGTGGCACAACATGCTATTCGAATTTATTGATCCTTGAACCGGTCAACCACATGTTCATAAAAACTGTCAAGCTCGCCGCCAAACTTGCCTTTCAACATACCGGCCATTTCCACACAGAAGGCAACATTGTTTTGTTTGAGATTGTGTATTAGACTTTGGTGCAGGCCGCGATAGTGTTCCAGTTGCGGTAGCTCGTCTATGGGCATGCTTTCGCTGGGCACAACACAAAAGCATTCTAATAATTTATCGCCAGCTGGCAGTGTCTCTAGTTCAAGTACTAGATACTTTTCGCCTAGTTCGTTGGCCACTGCCCTATCAAAAATAACATTCATATTATCCAAACTTTGGACGCAGGTCCAATTGCTTATATATTTGTTGTACTGCCTGTGCCTGACTCACACAGTCTTCCAAGGCATTGTGCAGGCCCACTTTGCCTTTTACTCTAGGATCACCATGTACCCCAAACAAGGTACGACTATCGCGTATTTGCCAAAATTGCCAATTGAACGAAATGTCAAATTGACGATAAAGATTTTCTAGAATGGCAATGTCAAATACTGGACCCTGTGCCCATATGTTGTCTACCCCCACCAGGAATCGATTTAGTTCTTTAAGCATGTTCGCGACCGGCACACGCCCATCAGAGCCCAGCGCTTCTTCGCGCACATCCTCGGCCTGTTGCATCCACCATTCCACTGTTTCTTCTTGTACTTCGCGCCCACTAGCAATTTGCTCGTCGGCATCGGGACGAATATACAGTCCCGGACCCGGCATGTCAAGTCTAAATGGATTGAATTTAACTGCACCCAAAGTCAGCACTACACAATTGGGTCTAGTGCCTAGGGTCTCTAAATCTAGCATAACATCAGTGGTCATGCTAGTATTATACACTAGCAGTTATACAAAGTCAAGCACGATTGTTGGCAACAACAGTCAAGACTTTCATTGATTCTGCTTCAACTACCCGTTTGCGTAAACTGGAACTACTAAACGAGTGATCGCGACCATTGTAAACAATTTCTATGCCGCGATCGTAGCAGATGTCGCGACCAGTGAAATCTGCGTCGGCATACTCTACACCCAAAATTCTAACATCCAAGGGCAAGGTGAGCAAGATGTCTTCGAGATCTTTTTCGGTTTGGTACACCACAATTTCGTCTACATAGCGAACTGCCGCAAGTTGTATCTGGCGTTCAACCACGCTCTGAATTGGGGGATTTTTACGATCTGGACGATCAATGCTGGCATCGGTCTGCAGTCCTGCAATCAAGTAATCGCAGTGATTTTTTGCTTCGGCCAACATGGCAATGTGTCCAGCATGTAGCATGTCAAATTGACTAAAAACAATGCCGATTTTTTTACCATCGGCCTTGAGTGATTTAACTTTATTGAATATCATGATTTATTTTGACGCACAGTTGCAATTGCGCCCTTGATTGCAGTTACCGGTACAGGCCGAGCCGGTATTCTTCCAAGCTTCTACAAATATTTTTTTAATTATGTTCCAGCAGGGTTGCAGGAAAAATCCCACTACCATGCCAGTGATCAAACTGTCATAGTTTACCATCAGTCGGTCTCCAATTTGATTTGCAATGGGAAACCTTGGCTGCGAGCCATGATGGTGACTTCAATGCCTTTTTGTTCGGCAATTTCATAAGGCAGTACTGCCGCAACACCAGAACCTTCTTCGTGCACTCGAGTGGCAACATGTTCGGCTTCATCTGGAGTTAAATTAAATACCGTAACTAAACTTTCAATCACAAATTCCAGTGTAGTGGTTTCGTCATTGATGTAGATTACTTTAAAAAGGCTGGGTTCTTTGAGATCCAGTCTTGGTTCAATCTTGGGTTTAATAATGGTATCTGTAATTGATGTAGTCATATTCTTCTCAGTGAGTAGCGGGTTTCCCCGCTACTGTATTTAATTAATCACCTGAAGTGATTGCGATTTTACGTGTCTTGAGTGCTTCGGGCACAATGCGTTCAAGTCTGATATTCAACATACCATTCTTGACCACTGCATCCTTGACCACCAAGTAGTCACCCAAAGTTAGAGTACGTGTAAAGCTGCGACTACTAATGCCGCGATGCAAATACTCTACTTGGCTTTCTACATCGTAATCATCTTTCTTCTTGCCAGTCACAGTAAGATTGCTACCCGACATAGTGATGTCGATGTCGTTGAAATCAAAACCAGCTACTGCAAATTCAATTGCGTAGTTGTCTGAATCATACTTGACAATGTTGTATGGCGGATAGTTGGTTTGATTAGAACTCTCTTGCATACGTGCCGCGGCTTGAAAGAATTCGTCAAAGCCCACTGTGTGTTTGATCATTGGCCCAAAGTCTATACGCCCTAAAGTCAATGGTGTCATACAATTACTCCTCGGGTTTAACTTCGGTTGCTTCGGCAGCGGCTGGGCCAGCAGTGTCAGTAGACTCAGTGGCTTTTGCTGCTTCTGCTTCGGCTTGGGTCTTGAAAGCAATCAAGCTACCATAGGCACTGGCAACACTTTCTACAGCTTTCTTGATGGCTTCAATGTCATCGCCGGGCAACACTTTTTCCAAGGCATCAAATGCATCGGTCAATTTGGTCTTGTCTTCATCAGACAATTTATCACCATACTGATCAAAGTCTTTACGTGCTTGGTGCATCATGCCTTCAGCTTGATTGCGCTCGTTGATCAATTCGCGTTGTTTCTTGTCGCTTTCGGCATTGAGTTCAGCATCCTTGATCATGTCTTGAATTTCGGCTTCGCTTAGACCTGAATTGGCCTTGATAGTGATCTTGGCTTCCTTGCCAGTGCTCTTGTCCTTGGCACTGACATTTAAGATACCGTTGGCATCAATGTCAAGTGTGACTTCGATTTGTGGAACACCACGTGGAGCCGGAGCAATGCCGCCTAGGTCAAAATCGCCCAACAACTTGTTGTATTGTACCAATTCACGTTCGCCTTGGTAGACCTTGATGGTAACGCTGGGTTGGTTGTCATCAGCTGTGCTGAATGTTTGGCTGTGTTTGGTGGGGATGGTTGTATTCTTTTGAATCAACTTGGTCATCACACCGCCCATGGTTTCAATACCCAAGCTGAGTGGAGTAACGTCCAACAACAACACGTCGGTACGTCCGCCGCCCAACACATCACCTTGGATAGCAGCACCTGCGGCCACTGCTTCGTCGGGGTTGACATCTTTGCGTGGTGCTTTGCCAAACAATTTTTCAACTGCTTCTTGCACCTTGGGCATACGAGTCATACCACCAACCAAGATAACTTCGTCAATGTCGCTGGCACTGACACCAGCATCTTTCATGGCAGTACGGCAAGGCTCAATACTGCGTTGGATCAACTCTTCAACCAATTGCTCTAACTTACTACGAGTAAGTTTGATGTTCATGTGTTTGGGTCCGCTAGCATCAGCAGTGATGTAGGGCAAGTTGACATCGGTCTGTGCCGAGCTAGACAACTCAATCTTGGCTTTTTCAGCTGATTCTTTCAAGCGTTGCAGTGCCAGGGTGTCCTTGGTCAAATCAACGCCTTGTTCTTTCTTGAATGTGTCAACCAAGAAATCCATGATGCGTTGGTCAAAGTCTTCACCACCCAGGAATGTGTCACCGTTGGTGCTCAAGACTTCAATTTGTTTGTCGTCCCCAACGTGTGCAATTTCAATGATGGATACGTCAAAAGTACCACCACCCAAGTCATAGACAGCAATCTTGCGATCACGTTTGTCTTCTTTGTCCATGCCATAGGCCAGTGCGGCTGCTGTGGGTTCGTTGATGATACGTTTAACATCCAATCCAGCAATACGGCCAGCATCTTTAGTGGCTTGACGTTGGCTGTCATTGAAATAAGCTGGTACAGTGATGACTGCTTCTGTGACTTCATGTCCCAGATAGTCTTCAGCAGTTTTCTTCATTTTACGAAGAACTTCAGCTGAAATCTGTGGAGGTGCCAATCGATCGTTGTTGACTTCAACCCATGCATCGCCGTTGTCAGCTTGCACAATGCTGTATGGCATCAAGTCAATGTCTTTTTGCACGGCATCTTCAGTGAACTTGCGTCCAATCAAGCGTTTGGCTGCATAAATTGTGTTTTTGGGATTAGTAACTGCTTGACGTTTAGCACTTGCGCCAACTAAGATTTCGTCGTTAGCATAGGCCACAATGCTAGGGGTAGTGCGATTACCCTCAGAGTTTTCAATTACTTTTGGAATGCCATTTTCAATAACGGCCACGCACGAGTTTGTGGTACCCAGATCGATACCGATGATTTTGCTCATAGTTTTCTCCTTTAATTAAGCAAGATACGTAAGACCCCAACCGGGCATCTTACATATATATTTATACACGAAATGTCTAATAGTGTCAATTTTTTTGGTAATTTGCTTCAGCTTGATTTACCACTGTGTCTCGAGTTATTTCTATGCCTCTATACTTGGACTTGATTGATTCTATGTTGAACAAGTAGGGCTCTAGTATTTGTTCCAGTATACTTTTTAATCCACGAGCCCCGGTCTTCATTTCCAAGGCACGTTCAGCTATGGCCAATACAGCATCATCTGTAAAACTTAGAGTGATGTTGTCAATTTCAAAATAAAACTGCATTTGGCGTATTAGGTTGTGCTTGGGTTCAATCAAGACACGAACCATGTCATCAAGCTCTAGATCATTCACGTAGGTCACAATCGGGAATCGTCCAGTGAACTCGGGAATCATGCCCAGCTTGATAAAATCTTCTTGCACAAATTTACTGCGATCTGTAGTCACTGTGTTACTACTACCAAATCCTATTCGGCTACCTAAATTGACTCGGTCTGAAATGATTCGATCTAGATCAATAAATGCACCAGCGGCAATAAACAAAATATTTTTGGTATCAATTTCCACTGTATCGGCCATGACATTCTTTTTGTTGTTGCCAATATTGACCTTGCACTTGGTGCCCTCAATCAACTTTAACAAGGCCTGTTGTACGCCTTGACCACTGATGTCTTTTACATTGGGGTTTTCGCTTTTTCTAGCAATCTTGTCAATTTCATCTATAAACACAATGCCCTGTTCGCAACGTTCAACATCATATTCGGCTGCGGCCAACAAACGACCAATCATGCTTTCGACATCCTCGCCTACATATCCAGCTTCGGTCAGGGTAGTGGCATCTGCAATCACAAACGGCACCTTGAGATATCGTGCAATTCTACGTGCCAGCAGGGTCTTGCCTGAGCCGGTGGGTCCAAATAGCAATACATTACTCTTTTCAACTTCATTTTGTGGTTTGAAATAAATGCGCTTATAATGATTGACCACAGCCACACTCAGTGTAGTTTTGGCTCGATCCTGTCCCACAACATGATGATCTAAATAGTGTTTGACCTTGACTGGATCTAGTACTCCGCCGATCTTTTTTTCTTTTTTGAGATCTTCGTTTTTTTCTTTGTTTAGAATACTGCTACACAAATCAATACACTCATCGCAGATGCCAACATCGTTGGCCACAATCAGTTTGGTGACTTCTGCACGAGCTCGACTACAAAAATTGCAGACAATTTGATTACTGGTTTTTGCTACTTCAGCCATGACTTACAAAATATTCCAAGGGTGTTGTGTATGCGTGATCTTTGCTGTACCAAATAATTTTTGCTAGATTGTCCATCATGGGTGCCAAACTGTGTGTACTGGATCTGGTTCGATCAACCAAACAAGTCTTGACTGTTTTAGATACAGCAGTCAACCATTCAGGGTCATTCATGCCATCATGATACAGATGTATTATATAATCTTTTTCTTGAAATTGCAACCACCTAGCGACCAAACTGATGTCATCAGTGGATGCGTTGACCAGCAGATACTCGCCAGCACTGTCGTGGTCGGGTGGTGTGATCAGTTTACTGGCCATTCTTTTTTAAGAATTCTTCAATTTGATATTTTTCACTGTTAGACAAGTCTTCAGGATCGTATTCACCCGAAGCCAATCGTTCCACTAGATAGCTGATGTATTCTTCATTGTAGCTATATGTATCAGTTTGATCTTTGTCAATCTTCATCCATCTGAATCCATTGAACTTGAACAAACCAGTGGGTAGATAATCCACTCTTAGATACAAGTCACCCTTGTTGGGATTCTCAGGGAAGGCAGTACCAAACTGTACATCAACTTCGGTGGCATCATCGGCCACATTATCAGCCTTTAGTTTGAGATCCGGTACTGCCAGTGGCTTGCGACGATTGCTGGCAGCTTCAGGCACTTGTATTACTGGCTTGGGTGGACGAGCCATGGTCTCTGGCATGACCACTGGCTGTATTTTTGTAATAACTGGTGCTGTTTCCGGTGCCGGTTCTGGTACTGGCTCGGGTTCTGTGACCACTTCAGGTTCAGCAGCTGGTTCAGGTTCGGGCTCAACAATGTCTACCGATTCTTCTGGATAAAATATAATATCTTCTTCGTGTATTTCATCGCCAAATTCATACTCGATATCGGGCCACGTCACCATGGGCTCCTGTGAAATGGTTTCTTCTGGTGGCTTATACACCATGGGTTTTAAATTAGTAAAATGCACAAACCCCTTGGTCAAGTAAGGATGTTGTTCCAATATAGATTTCTCCAATTGTTCAATCTGTTCCTCAGTTAAAGCACCATCGTCGGGCTCGTAAGCAGGTTCTTCGGGCACGGTTTCAACTTCCGGCTCAGGCGTTGGATCCGGTGTTGGTTCAAGTTTAGGTACCAATGCTAAACGTTTTTCTTCTCGAGCCCACTCTATTTGTTGTTGGCCAGCCAAGATCAACACAATGGCCAATGGATCAAATACAGTGACAATCAATATGATGACCCAACGTACTGCTTTTTCGAGCACACCCGATTCTGCGTTGTCGCCATAGATGAAGGCTGCAATGTACTTGATGGGCCCAACTTCGGCTTCTACTTTGCGATTTTCGGCACGTATGGGTGCAGCTTCCTCGTTGAGTCTAGACAATGTTTTTTGATTGGCTTCGATGTCTTGTAGCAACAATGATCGGTCTCGTTGCTGACTCTTGCGTACAGCATTGGCTTTATCAGCACCTTTTTCATCTGTTGAACGGCTCATGATCTGGTCAACAGCTTCGTCCATTTGTCGAAGTTGCTTGCGATCAGCTTCTATATTGCCTTTAACTGCATTGATCTTTTCATCGTAGACGGCTATTTTTGCCTGCACATCGCCAGATACCAGGCCCTGGTCACTGTGTGCCTTGCTTAAAAATCCAAATACTCCCATGCTGGTCAACAGCATAAGGAACACCATGGCCGGCACCAAGTACAATTTGTATTGTAATGGACTGCGTTTCCAGTTTTTGTGTAACCAAACAGCAGCAGTTACCTTGCCGATTTCTAGGCATGTGCCCATGACCACCACCGGAACCACTGCAGCAGCAAAAATAGAAACAAGGCCCAATACCGAATAATAAGCAGATACTGCACTTAGTGCACAGGCGACTATTAGAACTATAAATCCAAATATCATGATTTTTTATTTAGTGTGGGTGTATCCTTGCACTATTATATAATAATGCAAGGGTTTGATGCAACGGCAGTCTGCTCGTTAAGCCAGTGGGGGGTCTTGATATCCGTTGTGATACGGGTTATACAAGTAGTTGTTGGCACCACCCAATAGTGCATACTGATTGGCCCAATCGTCGGTGGCAGTGGTGGTTGCAAGTTGATTTTTGGCTGCTAGATTTGTCAACCAGCGATTGGCCTGCGCAGGAGTTGCTCTAGGATTTCTTGACAAGAACAGGGATAAAACACCGGTCACTTGTGGTGCTGCCATACTGGTACCGCTGATCTTGGTGACCTTGTATGTGCTATTTCTAGATGTGCCCCACACATACGAACTGTCGGGCAAGAACGTGGTCAAATTGGAAGTTGCTGCAGTGATGTTGGTACCAGGGCTGCAAATGGTACAGCCCGGTCCACGCTCGCTATAGTAGTCAACTCGATCTTTGAGTGTGGATCCCGACAACACACTGACATCAGATATTGCGGCAACAGTATTCATGTATGTGGTTGACAATCCGCCTCTGTGATAGTATATTGGGCTACCGGCTGGAATCATACCGGCCCACAAAGAATTAACTGTATAATAGTTGTTGTAATCAGGTCCTGAACTCGTATCAATCTTGTGACTGTAATTTCCAGCTGAGTGCACCATCACTACACCGGCATTTTCGCATAACTGTGCTGATGCATCAGTGGCAGGAACATGAAATCCGTGTTGATCATTTACTTGTCCGTATTGCAGTTGTCTACCAACTGGCGAGTTGTAGCTGTGTAATGTATTACGATAATTAATTTTTTTAATATCGTTGCCCGCATAGTTGTCATAGCGCCAAGCATATCCCCAACTCATGTTTACAATTGTGGGTCTACGTGCACCGGTGCTGCTGTTGATTGGTTTTCTTGTGTGCCAAATGCGTATCAAATCAAACATGTCATTGTCGGGTATGGTTTGATCACTGTTACCAAAAATTCTAATCAAATAAATTCTAGCATTTTTTGCATAACCAAATGTTTTGCCGGCTGCAATACTGGCCACATGAGTGCCATGTTCGCCATCGCCTGAGTTGATGAGGTTGTAGTGATTTGGCGGCATATGACCAGGAACACCAGTGGCTGCATACCAATCAATTTTTTGTACTCGGCTGGTACCAGTGGCATCTAAAAATTCCGGATGGTCAGCTTGTATACCGTCGTCCATGATCACAACATCAACACCGGTACCGTCAGCATCATAAGTGTAAGTGCCGCCAGTGCGTGATTCGGATACCAACAAGCTACTACGACGTAGACCCCAGTTCACATTGTACTGATCAGTAGCGGCATTGCGGTTGAAGTTGCCAGCAATGTTGTTATACGCAACTGGAGTTTCAACCACATGTGGCTTTTTTGCTCGGCTATCAACCGGCATGTGTAATGCTGCCACTCTAGGATCAGCCGATAATGCTGCAGCTTCAGCATCGGTTAAATTATAGTGCGTGATTATGGGATTGGCTGCTCGTTCGTTGGCCACCGAAACTGCTCGTTTGGGGATAGTTGTTTGATTCACATTAGCGTCAAATGTGGTATTTGTAGTCAAGTCCTGATACAAACTGTCATTGTCAGACTCAGTGTGTGATATTACTATGTATTCTTTCATGTTATTTCCTATTAGAATGAAGTGTTAGCTATTGCTATATTGACCCAGACGTCAGATACGCCATTGTAGTTTTCTGTACATATATAAAATAAACCGGCACCTACATCAACTGCCATGTCACCTTTTAAATCACCTACTGAACCCACACTAGAAGTTGGCACTGGTACACCAAATCTACCAGGAGATCCAGGTAAACCGCTGGCACCAATACTGCCTACATAACCGCGACTGCCGGTATAACCTATAGCACCAGCTGGGCCACTTGCACCTGCTGATCCTGTATATCCGGCACCTTGACTGCCGGTGTAGCCAGTGGCACCACGTGTACCACTTGCACCTGCTGATCCTGTATAACCAATACCGCTGGGACCAATTGGACCTGTGGCACCTGTTGGGCCTGTGGCACCCACTGGACCTAACGATCCTTGACTACCTGTATAGCCTGCTGCACCGCTGGCTCCAGCAGAACCAGTATAACCCACAGCACCCACTGAACCAGTATAACCACTAGCACCAAAGCCAGTGGCGCCTGTGGCACCTGTTGGGCCTGTAGCGCCCACACTACCAGCATAACCAGTCAAACCAGTTTGTCCCTGTGTTCCTGTGGCACCAATGCTGCCAGTATAGCCTGTGGCACCAATGCTGCCATTATAGCCTGCAACACCTGCACTACCGGTATAACCCAATGGTCCAGTTGCGCCTGTTGGGCCTGTAGGACCAGGCACCATGGAGTCAGCACCAATACTGCCAGTGTAGCCAGTCATGCCGGTGGCACCTGTGGCACCTGTTGATCCCACATATCCTGTGCTGCCAGTATAACCTACACTGCCGGTATAGCCAGTGGCACCTACACTTCCGTTATAACCCTGACTGCCGGTATATCCTTTACTACCATTAACACCACTAGCACCAGTGGATCCGGTATAGCCCACACCTTGCAAGCCTTGAATACCCTGTATACCTTGTGGGCCACTGGCGCCAGTGCTACCAGTATACCCAATCGCACCACTGGGTCCTGTGGCACCATCGTTGCCCTGTAACCCGGTGGGCCCTGTAGGACCAGTGGCACCCACTACACCAGTGGGTCCTTGTGGGCCCACCAAGCCTAAAGGTCCTGTGGGTCCTTGTAATCCGCTGGCACCAATTGACCCAACATAGCCAATTGAACCAGTATACCCTGTGCTGCCATTATAACCGGTGCTGCCAACATATCCACGGCTACCAGTATAACCAATTGAGCCAGTGTAGCCTGCACTACCAGTATAACCAATTGAGCCAGTATAACCAATCGATCCAGTGTACCCAATGCTGCCAGTAAATCCAACGCTACCATCATATCCATTTGTGCCTGCTGATCCGGTATAGCCCATGCTACCTGTATAGCCGGTTGATCCGTTATAACCTGCACTACCTGCATAACCTGTTGATCCCGCATAACCAGTGCTGCCATTATAACCCACGCTTCCGGTGTATCCAGGTACACCGCTAGCACCTGATGGGCCCACAATTTGCCCAACATTGACATATCCAGTAGCAGTATAAACCCACAAGTCACCGGTATCGTCAGTGATATATGATGTGCCTAAAGTGGCTGTGGGTGGCAATTGTCCTGAGTTAGTGACACTGCCAACAATGGTAGTAGATACCCCTTGCGGTCCAGTTGGGCCTGTGGCACCAGTGGCGCCCATAGATCCAGCATACCCCGATGAGCCAGTATAACCCATGCTGCCAGTATAACCAATCGATCCAGCGTAGCCAGTGGCACCAGTGGCGCCAATAGAGCCATCATACCCAGCTGACCCTGAGTACCCAATTGATCCAGTATAACCAATTGATCCAGTGTAGCCTACTGATCCATTGTATCCAGTTGACCCATTATAACCTGCTGCACCGTCATTGCCGGCACTACCAGCATAACCAACGGAGCCAGTAAAACCAATTGATCCGGTGTAACCCAAGTCACCGGTCGAGCCAGTATAACCCATATTACCTTGGCTGCCGCTATAGCCGATGCTGCCAGTATAACCAATTGAGCCAGTGGCGCCCACACTACCAGTATAACCAATTGTGCCTGCACTGCCTGTGTAACCAATCGATCCAGTGTAGCCGGTAGCACCCTGTGATCCAGCATAGCCAGCACCAGCAGATCCAGTGTAGCCTGTTGAGCCGGTATAGCCAGTTAGTCCAGTTGCACCGCTGGGACCGTATCCGCCTTGTACGCCCTGTGCACCGCTGGGACCTACTTGTCCGCGACTGCCAGTGTAACCAATGGCACCTTGATTGCCCAACGAACCAGTATAACCAAT
>Ga0007867_1000167_pt1 | contig 26836 bp, 33 predicted proteins | sample CryBogCBH25Aug08_FD_71224 | JGI IMG/M metagenome (GOLD analysis project Ga0007867, IMG submission 71224) | Freshwater microbial communities from Crystal Bog, Wisconsin, USA - CBH25Aug08 | ecosystem: Environmental > Aquatic > Freshwater > Lake | place: Crystal Bog, Wisconsin, USA | collected... | reverse complement strand
AGAAGGTTGTTGGACTTGGATTGTTGAAAGTGGTAGCACAATTTCTTATAATTTAAATGTAGGTTTAGGGAATTGCGTCCAGGCATAAAAATTAATACTTTTTACTTAAAACCCTACAACTTGTAGGGTTTTTTATGGGTTTGACTTCAAATGGTGTTTTTTGTATAATTACAGCATTATGAAAACACCCAAACGTCGTAGCCCACAACCACGTGCACATCGTGTGTTGTTTGATCGCAACTTGCCTTTTCACCCACGAACCGAGCAAAATCGTGTGTTGTATCGACGCCACATCAAGCATCGTGCCCAGTCGCTAGCAGATTGACACCAAATAGTCATCATGCTATAATAACAGCATGAACAGTAAAAAACAACAAGATCAAACAGTGTTGCATAAAAACAACACCCTAATTTGACACCAAATTCCAAGTTTGTTATAATACTTGTATAAACTAAAAAAAGGAGCTAGTATGTCTAACAGTCATATCCGTGTTTTGTCTGGAACTTATCGTGGCAAAAGTGTTGCCGGCATGTGTTTTGAGCTCGTGGAACAAATCACAACCACTGGCAAAAACACCTTTGTCAAAGTCCGAAACAATGGTGTGTTTCCTAACATGCCAGAAACTATTCGTGTAAATGTAACTGGAACTCACGACTATGAGTTCGTAACTCAAGGAGAAAGCATGCTGGAGCTCGTGGCACCCAAACAACCTGCTAAACAGACAGAAACTGAAGAAGAAGCAATGGCTCGTATTAGAGATCGCTTTGAGATTTTGACAGAAATGACCAAGGCTGCTACCTCAGGTGACATTCGTGCCATGATTGTGTCGGGTCCGCCCGGAGTAGGCAAGAGCTTTGGTGTAGAACAAGAAGTTGAGAAAGCCTGTTTGTTTGACAAGATTGCTGGCAAAAAACTTCGCGCCGAAGTTGTCAAAGGCTCGGCTACTCCAATTGGATTGTATCAAACTCTATACAAGTATTCCGATGCAAATTGTGTCCTAGTGTTTGATGACTGTGATAGCATTTTAGTAGATGATGTTGCATTGAACTTGCTAAAAGGTGCACTTGACTCTGGCAAGAAACGTAAAATTTCCTGGTTAAGTGAGAGCCGTGTGTTGAGACACGAAGGCATCCCAGACAGCTTTGAGTTCAAAGGCAGTGTTATCTTTATTACAAACTTGAAGTTTGATCAGATGAAATCGCAAAAATTGCGTGATCACTTGGATGCATTGCAAAGTCGTTGTCACTATCTTGACTTGACGTTGGATACCATGCGCGACAAGATTTTGCGTATCAAACAAATTGCCAAAGATGGCGTGTTGTTTGCAGACTATGACTTTGAAGAGTGTGTTCAAGATGACATCATTGAGTTTATGAATACCAATCAGACTCGTTTACGTGAGATGTCGTTGCGTATGGCGCTGAAAATTGCAGATTTGGTCAAGAGTTTCCCAGCTCGTTGGAGACTCATGGCAGAGACAACTTGCATGAAGAATGCATAATTAACAGTTAGCTCCAGAACTGTAGACATACAGTTCTTTTATGGCAGGTACTTGTAAAAAGGTACCTGTCTTTTTGACTTTTATAAAGATGTAGTATATACTTGTATTATGTTTTCATCATTACATATAGAACTAGGACATGACAATTTTGACCTAGAGTTTCGCTTACTCGAAACACCACTCACCAAACTCTGGATTGAACGTATGCAATCGCGTCAATTTTACACACTTGACGATCCTAGGAGATTTTATGGGTTCAACAGTCAAGCAGAAGAAATAACAATTGCAACTAACATGATAACTGGTTGCATTGATACCATTAATGCGTACCAGCCAATTATACACAGACCGTTCACTGATGTTTATGATCAAGATTGTTTAAATTACTTGCATAATATATTTGAAAAATATCACAGATTACTCGATGAACAAAACACTGAATTTTGGTTGCATGCACCAGATAACGTTCGACAAGCACTTGTTAATCTTAACATTGCAGTACACAGATGCGAATCGGTCAGTAGAGGTAGTTTCCCAAGATTTGTTTGTACATGGTACGGAATGCCTAAGGTAAAAACATTGCCACTGAATATAATGGCACAACATGGTGTCATTACGCCAGCATGGGGATCTGTTTGTTTGAACTATGTTGAAATAGGCAAAACTTTTGAGGATCTTGTAGTTGACAATGATCATTATATTTCTAACAGTGCATTCAAACCTTTTAATTTTTATAGTGCAGATTTTAATGTAACATTTTACGAATCAGAACCAGATATAAAAAATATGATAGATTATTACAATCAGCACAATGAATTTTTTAGACAGTATGGCATCAATGAATTCAATGATGCACGTATACTGCCGTTGAAATTTCCAGTAGCAGAGATAGTTACTAATTATAGTAAAGAGCAATTGCTGGATCAAATTCGACAAAGACAACATGTAAATAAAGTATACCTACAATGAAACAATGTATTATAACAATTAAAGATGAAGTCAATATTAAAATAGACGGACTGGATCTTGATGTCAGAAGAAAATTAGTCAATACTTTTAAATATGACGTGCCATACGCAAGGTATCTTCCTGCAGTCAGACTAGGTCGCTGGGACGGCAAAGTCAGTTATTTCCAAATGGGCGGAAGTACATACGTTAACTTGTTGCCAGAAATTATTCCTATTCTTGAAGATTTTAATTATGACATCGAACTCAATGATCAACGAGAGTATAAAACAACATTTGATTTTGAACAGGTTGATGAAAACAGTTTTAGTCACCACACTTGGCCAAAAAATCATCCTCGGGCAGGAGATCCAGTGTTGCTTAGAGACTACCAAGTTGAGATTGTCAATAACTTTTTAGCTGATCCTCAATGTTTACAAGAAGTTGCTACAGGTGCTGGTAAAACAATTATGACTGCGGCACTGAGTCAACGTTGCGAAGCACACGGCCGCAGCATTGTTATAGTTCCTAACAAAAGTCTAGTGACGCAGACTGAAGCAGATTATAAAAATTTGGGATTAGATGTGGGTGTATTTTTTGGCGACCGTAAAGAGTTTGGCCGAACACACACTATATGTACCTGGCAAAGTTTAAATGTACTATTAAAAAATACCAAAAATGCAGTAGCAGAAATAACAATTGGAGATTTTTTACAAGATGTAGTGTGTGTAATAGTAGACGAAGTACATATGGCCAAAGCTGATGCCTTGAAGACTTTGCTAACAGGAGTCATGAGTCAGGTTCCAATTCGTTGGGGGCTAACCGGAACCATACCCAAAGAAAAATTTGAAAGTCAAAGCCTGTTGGTAAGTATTGGTCCAGTGATCAGTCAGTTGGCAGCCAGTGAACTACAGGACCGCGGTGTGTTGGCACAGTGTCATGTGAACATTGTACAATTGGTTGATCATGCAGAATTTACCAACTATCAAAGCGAACTAAAATATCTATTGGAACAAGAAGATAGACTTCGTACGATTGCTAATCTGGTACGACAAGTAAATGCCACTGGCAACACTTTGGTATTAGTTGATCGTATTGCAGCTGGTCAAGCCTTAGTAGCACAACTAAACGATGCAGTATTTGTATCAGGATCAACCAAAGCAGGAGACAGACAAAGTGAGTATGACGAAATTGCAACTAGCACTGGCAAGATTATTGTGGCGACTTACGGTGTGGCCGCTGTTGGTATTAACCTTCCTAGGATATTTAATTTGGTCCTTTTGGAGCCCGGAAAAAGCTTTGTTCGCGTTATACAGTCAATTGGCCGCGGCATTCGCAAAGCAGAAGACAAAGATCATGTAGAAATTTGGGATATAACAAGCACTTGCAAATTTGCCAAACGTCATTTGACTAAAAGAAAAGTATTTTACAAAGAAGCCAACTATCCATTCACACAAGAAAAATTAGAATGGAAATGAAAGGTTGCATTACCACACAACAATATGTTATACTAAACACATGCGAATACTAACACTTGATAACGAACATTATGAACTAGATCAGTTGCCAGACGAAGTAGATGACATGCGTTTTGCAATACTTGATAATTCAACGCCCACCGACCCTGACTATCACTATATACCACTGATATTTTTAGAAAGTTTTACTGCTCCTGCTTTGGTATTAAGAATAGGCAATTACAAAATAAAAATGCCAATGGATTGGCAAATATTAATTGGCGAGCCGGACCTAGGAGATTTAGAAGTACTGCCATTGACCAGTATCAATGATCGTGGATTTAAAGTATTTCAATTCAATCCACTTAGTAGTTTCAGACCTAGTTTTCCAGACATTGAAATCTTGGATGTGTATCAAGAAGTCACGTGGTTTGCCCCCAAATTAAAAAATGGGCAAATGTTATGTGTGCCAATCTCAGACAGTGACAAACCAGATTGTGTTTATTTTGTTAAAGACATTAGTCGCAACTGTGAAATAGTAGATTACAACAAGGCCTGGTAATGGACAAACTCAACATTGCAAATGAAATGAAAGAATTTGATCTGAAAAATCAAAACTTTTACCATGATCTCACTGATGAAGAAAAGAAAAAATTCAGTAACTTTTTAATGATTCGATGGGGTAGTAGTGTTCAAGGTTCAAGAGATCTCCAAGAGTTTTATTTGATCAGTACCAACGAAAGATTGAATAAACATTTTTTTGCTATCAATCGTCATCCACAATTACAGTGGCTATGCGCTAGTAGTGTGAGTCCTGGCATGGGCGTACATCGCCATCAATGGATAAGTCCCAAGAAAAAAGATGAGAATACAGCAAATACAGGAACAAAGAAAAAACAACTGATGATGATATTTCCTAACATGAAAGGATCTGACGCAGAAGCAATGAGTAAATTAGTATCACAAAAAGAAATTGATGCACATTTACGTGAACTTGGTGTTGAAAAATAATGACAACCATAAGAGAAATACAAGATCGTGTGGTATTAGTTGATTACTATCCCGGATCACATGGGCACTTTTTGGTAACTACATTACATTCTATACTGTATAATAATTTAAAAATAAACAAATATATAGAAACAAATTATCATCAATCTATGTTGACACCGCCGGCATTTTGGCAAGGACGTAATCCTGATACTTCGTTCTTAGATTATTATGTTGATAAAAAAACACTAGATATGTTTGTTGGTGATAAGCATATTTTTTGGCCTTCAACATGGTCTTTAGAATGGCGAGAAGACAAAAGCAAAATATTAACTGATCCGTATTCTCAGATTGGAAACATTCCTATCATTGAAATATATGTAACCAAGACCATATGGTTACGTCATTACGTGAATTATTGGTTTAATGTGGGCAAATATTCACATCAACAGTTATCAAACAACGAATTTTTTACTGAAAATTTTTATGAAATTTGTAATCAAATAAACAAATTAGACATATTTGAAACAGACAAGGCAAAAAATATAACACTGGTTCCAGATCAATATACATTTGATCAATTGGATATATTGCAAATAATAGAAGAAGATATATTTATAAATCACGGACATTCTCACAAAGTAGAAAACGTAGCTTGTTATCGAACCTTGCCAGATTTAAATTTAAAAATGCCCAATAAGGTTTTTTCTATTCCAATGGATAATTTTTATAGTTTTGATTTGTTTGAAAAAACAATTCTAGATATTGTGGACGTTTTTAAATTACTTTGTGACATTGACAAAACTGATCTGAATGCTCAATGGAATAAATTTATAAGTATTCAACATCCTATTGCTGTAACTGATTCAAATGTTGCAGTTACTGATCTTACTCTAGTAGAACAAGCGTATAAAAACTTTTTAAATAAATGCAAATAGCCTATACCTGTCAGTATTGTCAGCGATGTTTTGTAAAAGAATCTAGCCTTGCAGTGCACAGTTGCGAACCGCGGCGACGCAGGCAAGAACAGTCTGAGCGAGGAGTTCAACTGGGATTACAAGCCTATTTAAAATTTTATCAACTGACACAAGGATCTGCAAAATTAAAAACATTTGATGATTTTGCCGACAGTCCTTATTATCGGGCATTTGTAAAATTTGGTCGCTATTGTGTAAGCATACGAGCTATAAATCCTGCTAGATTCATTGAATGGGTACTAAAACAAAATAAAAAAATTGATCACTGGTGTCGTGACAGTGTTTACACAGAGTATCTGATAGATTATTTACGAATGGAAAATGTAAATGATGCATTGGCCAGAGCCATTGAATTTGGTATTGCATGGCAAGAACAAACCGGTCATCCTGCACATGATTGTCTGCGCTATGGTAATTCAAATGCTGTGTGTCATGCAGTTACCAGTGGTCGTATAAGTCCATGGGTTATATATAATTCAGAATCAGGACAGAAATTTTTGTCAGAACTAACGTCTGAACAAGTGGCAATGATTTGGCCATATGTTGACTCTGATTTCTGGATGAAAAAGTTTCAAGACTACCCAGCTGATCAAGAGTATACCAAAGATATATTAAACAAGGCAGGATGGTAATGAGCGCAGACATTGATATTGATTTCGCTGATCGAGACAGTGTACTACAGCTAATTCGGCATATTCCTGCCCGGCAAGTAGTACAACAAAAAGTACGCCGCCATAATTCTGGAATTTATGCAACTGAGATTCCATGGGATCCTGTCAATCAGTGTGCGGCCATTGATTATGAAACTGCAGAACAACGCGGATATTTCAAGATAGATTTTTTAAACATGGGTGTATACCAATTAATACGGGATACCAGCCACTATCAGGAAATGATATCAACAGTTCCGCAGTGGAATAAACTATGGCAGGATTCGCAGTGGGCCAGTCAACTGGTACACATAGGAAGTTATACAGATTTGTTAAAATCCATGCAACCAGATAGTATACCCAGGATGGCTGCTTTTATCAGCGTCATACGTCCAGGCAAAGCACATTTGCAAAATCGACCATGGAAAGAAATATTTGATTCGGTCTGGGATGGCAACGACAGCAAAGGGTATACGTTTAAAAAATCGCATGCTATAAGTTACGCTGCACTAGTAGCTCTGCATATGAATCTGCTTAGTTAAAAAAATCCCACCTATTCCAATTGTACCCCCATACACACAAGGTACTAGGAGATTTGGCAAACTGCAGCATCAAGTTCCAATACTCATGATACAGATCTTTAACTTCTAATCCAAGTTGATTGCACAGATAGACGCTGCCATTGTGGCAGAATAATTTGGTATAATCAAGAGATATTACATTAATGTTGTGCATATTTCTTGTCATTGGTTTATGTGTTTCTGCTAGTAATTTAAATGCGGCGATTCGATGCAAATCGGTTATTAAATTCTGTGGAAGATCAATTTTTTTATCGATATTCCAAAAAATTTCTTCTTCACAATCGTGTTTAGTACGATTTTTTCTAAGATAAGTTTTGACCAAAAATTCCCAACCAATAAGATTGGGATCAGCTGCACTGGTATCAATATCAATTACTGTAACGTATTTGTTGTTGATATCAGCAGCTGACCGGGCAAGATTGATCCCATGACACTGCCCTGCTAGGCTCTTTTCCGCGTTGGAAGAAAACTCAAAATTTTTATTTTTTAAGAAATCTGCGAACATCATACCTTGGTCCAGATCTGACAGCACACTCATATATCCATTGGCATGCCCAGTTTCAAGATCAACGTACCAGTGGTTGTCAACAAAATTTGGTAGGGTACCTAGCCATCCTGCTACAAATCCGTGACGGGCGCCACCTATTCCAGTGACTAAGTAAAATTTTTTTAAAAATACAGTATTAGTCAAGTTTTTTCATCAATGTAATTGATTTTCTTTTGCTTTTTCTTCTGCTCATTTCTATTAGGCTGCATACAGGACCGTGTAATATCACAAGATCTTTGTTGCTAAATGTTTTCAATGAAGGCCTAAATGGTTCCCAATCTGATTTAAGAAATATGTTAATAGGTATACTTCTATTGCTTTCCCACCACCAAACATTTGCAAGCTCTAAAAACAACTTTTTTTGTTCAACATCTTGTATGCTGCCAAAATCATAAATTGTAGTTATTGCGTCATCTTGGTTTTGTACAATGCCAACATATTCTGCGGAGGCATATACGCAAAGCGTTATAAACGGGTATTTTTCAGCTAATTTTGCAAACAAGTCATTGCCCATAAATATTGTTGGAGATCCTTATGTATTCAACCACGGCGTATTTATATCAACAAATTACCAGAGTATTATTGATAGACACCGCCGACGGCGAAACTTTCACTTATAGGTATGACCCTGTGTACGCAAAACAATTAACAATTAACAAAGGCGTCGACAACGTGTTGTTGTTTGAATTTATAAATCAACAACAAAAACCTGTCGACATTACCGGAAGCACGTTCCTGTTCCGTGTGATCAACACAGCAGGCACTGTGTTGTTGATTGAAAAACCCATGGTGATATTGAATGCACCTCTGGGGCGAGCCAAAGTAACACTCACAGGTCCTGAACTACTAGAACTATTGGCCGAACCAGCTAGTTACAGTATTACCAGAAGCAGTGGCAATTTAACAGAAGCTGTGTTTACAGACGCACAATCTGGTGCCAGAGCACCTGTCAATGTAGTCAACAGTGTTTTACCACAATATGTACCCAGTAGACCATTGACAATTCCTGATGTAAAATTATCGGCTCAAGGATCACCAGATGGTACAAGTTTTCAAAACTATCCCTCTGAAAATTGGTACTGGGCTGGAAATCCCAATGGTGCCAACTATTGGAATAGTTTCTTAAACACTGAATATTATAGCAGTTTTATCAAGCCACAAAATTCCATAACCACTATCCAGATGACTCTAGATGGTTACACAGGCACCATCAAAGCTCAGGCGGCTGAAGATTACGAAGCTATTCCTTACAACGTACCTGTAAGCACCACTTTGGGTAATCCTTCTGGCTCAGAAAGTATCACTTATTACAATCGCACAGGCACTATCTATATCAATGTGATTGGTTGGTATCCCTTGTTGCGACTGTGTTTCAACAACTCAGTATTTGCTACACCACCTGGCACAGGCGTACCTGCCACTGCCTATGCAGTGTGCGAAAATGGTGTGGTTACCAGTATTAATATTCAAAATGGTGGTCGAGGCTATCTTGCGCCTCCCAAAATCAATATTGTGGGAGATGGTGCAGGTGCTACTGCTACTGCCACAATTGATGATTCGGGTGAAGTAACTGGTATCACAGTGACCAATGGTGGATCCGGATATTGGATCATACCCAATGCTGGTATTAACACGCCGTACTATCCAGTGTCTCCTAGTCAACAGGGCGCTATGGTGATCATCAGCACTGGTTATGTGGTTGATTTGTTTTATCGATAATATTGATTTTTTACAGCAGTTATGTTAAACTAGCTACATGATTGATGTGGTCTCTTACTTACCTGCCAAAAGAAAACAGACACCTTCGGGATGGATTAGTTTTAATGCTCCCTGTTGTGCAGACAAAAGGCAAAGAGGCGGACTAAAAGTAAGTGATCTCGGATGGAGTTATCATTGCTTTAATTGTCAATTTACTGCAAGTTTTATTCTTGGTCGCAGTGTGGGATTTAAAGCTCGAAAACTGCTGGGATTGTTAAATGTGCCAGAACGAGACATTGACCTGCTCAATCTCGAAAGTCTCAAACATCGCAGTATTGAAGGAATATTGAATGAGCGCCAACAGGTGTTTAATGCACTAAGCGACATTAAATTTAACGAGCACGACGACCTGCCACCTCATGTGGAGCTGCTCACACCAGAGCATACTGAATACTGGAAATATATAAGATCAAGATGTGTGCCAGAAGATTATCCTATCATGGTGCAAATGCAAAACGATGGTGTGCACTGGACACGTGATCATGTGATCATTCCATTTACCTACAATGATACCTTGGTTGGATGGTGTGCCAGAATGCTAACTGGTAGTGGGCCAAAGTATATCAATCACAGTCAACCTGGTTATGTGTTTGGTACAGACTTACAACGGCCTACATGGCAGCATGTGCTGGTCATGGAAGGCATATTTGACGCACTATGTATTGGAGGATTGGCACTCATGCATAACACCATAAGTGACACTCAAGCCAGGCTAGTAAGAAGTCTGGGTAAAGAAATTACAGTGGTACCAGACCACGACTCTGCAGGAATGGAGCTGGTGGATCGTGCCATAGAGTTGGGTTGGGCAGTGAGTATTCCTGACTGGCCAGATGGTGTTAAAGATGTAAACGATGCAGTGGTTCGTATGGGTCGACTGGCTGCAATGATAACTATATTCCAGGCCAGAGAAACTACTAAATTAAAAATAGAACTAAGGAAACGACAACTTGTTAAAAGAATACGGAATTGATGTACAAAAATTATTTTTGGAGATGATGCTACAAGATGCATCAAGTTATGTGCGAGTTCAAAACATATACAATCCTGAAAATTTTGATCGCAGTCTTAGATCTGCGGCAGAGTTTGTCAAAAAGCATAGTGCAGAACACAAAACTTTACCCACTCGAGAACAAATTTCTGCCAGTACAGGAGTTAACCTGGCACACATGCCTGACTTGAATGAAGGACATTTTGAGTGGTTCATGCAAGAATTTGAAAGTTTTACTCGCAGACAAGAATTAGAACGAGCAATTTTAAAGTCAGCAGACCTGCTGGAAAAAGGCGATTATGATCCTGTGGAAAAACTGATCAAGGATGCAGTACAAATCAGTCTGACCAAGGACATGGGCATAGACTATTTTGAAGATCCAGCTGCTCGTATCAATAGATATTTTAATTCGGGCGGTCAGGTTAGTACAGGTTGGCCACAAATGGATCGATTGTTGTATGGCGGATTCAGCCGTGGTGAACTAAACATTTTTGCAGGTGGATCAGGATCTGGCAAAAGTCTTGTGATGATGAACATAGCACTGAACTGGTTACAACAAGGACTCAGCGGAGTGTATGTGAGCTTGGAGCTCAGCGAAGATTTATGTGCACTGAGAACAGATGCTATGTTGACCAACATGGGCACCAAAGAAATACGCAAAGATATTGATACCACAGAACTCAAAGTCAAAATGATGGCCAAAAAATCTGGTCAGTACAGGGTCAAAGCACTTCCAGCACAAAGTACAATCAATGATATTAGAAGTTATATCAAAGAAGTACAGATACAAACAGGCCTGCGTGTGGATTTTATCATGGTAGATTACCTAGACTTATTGATGCCTGTGAGTGCCAAGGTCAGTCCTAACGATTTGTTTGTCAAAGACAAGTATGTGAGTGAAGAGCTACGAAACTTGGCCAAAGAACTCAATGTGTTGTTTGTGACTGCCAGTCAGTTGAATAGATCCGCAGTTGAAGAGGTAGAATTTGATCATAGTCATATTTCAGGTGGTATTAGTAAAATTAATACTGCAGATAATGTGTTTGGTATCTTTACCAGCCGAGCCATGAAAGAGCGTGGACGTTATCAAATACAATGTATGAAAAGCCGAAGTTCGACGGGTGTAGGCCAAAAGATTGATCTAGAATACAACATTGAAACCATGCGTATCACTGACTCAGGAGAATCTGCTGATGAATCTTCTGGAGGATTTGTTAAAAAGCCCAGCATCTATGATAGTATCAAAACACAAAGTCGTGTGACTGATGCTGTTGACAAAGACTCTGAAGAAGTTAGCAAAGTCACAGTGGATGTGCAAAGCGCCAAACTTAAACAGTTATTGGGACAAATCAAACAATCATGAAAAACTTGTACTGCTCGATGATTCATGGCGGCCTACATATGGATTTCAAAACACCAGCGCCAAATAATCAAGCAATTATTCAACATTGTTGTCTCAGACATAATACACACACAGTTAATTTTGATTCTAATTTTTGGAAAGATCAACAGTTAGAAAACTTGCGGAAAATTAATACTCAAAATATTTGGGATTCTGGATGTGCTAATTGCCAATCATTGGAAGCATCAAACAATATTAGTTTGAGAATTGGCATGAATGAAGGACTGGGTATTGTTGGACAAACTAATCTATCAGGGCCTGCCAGAATTGATCTTATGTTTGATATCAGTTGTAATTTAGCATGTAGAAGTTGCGGTCCTGAATCAAGTACTTATTGGCAGCGACACCTTAAAGATAATGGTCAATGGGATCAACCAGTGACAACCCTTCGAAAGAAAAACGAAGTAATTACTGCATTATCAAATCTTGACCTAAGCAATTTACGACAATTGGTATTCTGCGGCGGCGAAACATTGTTAGGACAGGAATATTGGGAAGTGGCAGAATGGCTGGCAAACAATGTTCCTGATGCTAAAAAACAACTCACACTGTGTTTTCAAACCAATGGCACACAGTCTATAGACCCTGGAAATTTTGATACAATTGAAAAATTTCATCTAGTAAAATTACATATTAGTCTGGATGCCACTGGTAACAAATTTGAATACCTACGATGGCCTGCCAGTTGGAATCAAGTGACTGATAACATTTTGGATCTTAAAGAAAAGTTGCCAGGAAATGTAATGTTTGTGGTGGAAGAAACAGTTAGCATCTTTAATTTACTCTACTTACAAGAATTAGAAAATTGGATTAATTATAATTTTACAACTAATAGAGAAGGAGACATTATCAACCACTCAAGACACATGGTAACTGGTAGTTTTGTATTGGACAACATGTCAGAAGAGTATGTAGAGCAAGTACAACAATCAATTAATCGGGACCTGATACCCCCAAATTGGTACGAAGACGGTACTGCAATCCAACTCATGATGAAAGAAATTAAAAAATTTGATATTTTGAGAAATGAATCATTTGAAAAAATATTTCCAGAACTAGCAAATCTCTATGCTAGATTCTTGTAGCGGCTAGCTCAGGAAGATAATCTTTGATACTGATTTTTTTTAATTGATCTTGCCGATCAATTTCTGCCCAGAATTTCTCTAGCCATTGGTCACCGTGTGTAAGAAACGCTTTGACCTCCATGTGATATTTTTTGTTATTTTCAACTACCTGTTGCTTGAAATCTGCAGATAGATTTCCTGGAGCAAAATATTTTGGTACAATTATTTTTTTACACAAATAGTTAAGTTTATTATCTTTAAAAAAATCAATCATTTCAGTATAATAAAAGATGTTGAGATTGCTTATCATACAACTTACATTCACATGCTGAGTAATTTGTTTGAACTGTTTTAAATTTAATTCAAGTCGACTCCATTTTAGTGGCCATCTGATGTATTCAAATTGTCTAGCAATTCCGTCTATACTTAAACATATGTTGAGATTTTTAAATTTGTTTAGTATGTTCAGTTGTTTGGTAGTTAATTCAATGCTGCCATTGGTCACTATAGAGATGAAACATTTGGTATTGCCCAACTCAATGAGTTTTTCAAGTATTTCAAAATTTTTCTTTTCTAAAAGCGGTTCACCACCTACAAAACTCAATTGAATTATATTTTCAAAATCAATCGCCGATGTGTCCATGGTATTGTAGAAACTAGAACGATTTTCTAATGCGGCCCAGGCACTGCTAGAATCGGGCCCGCAAGTCATGCATGCTCCGTTACACAAACTTGAAGTGGCTAACTTGATTATTTTAGGACTATAACCATGTGCAACTGCATTTTGTTCAACCAAGTCAATGTCACGATCTGCATAATAGTCAAACGTACGGTTGTGAATCTTTCTTTCACTGTCTAATCCCTGATCTTCAAGATCCCAACAAATTTTGCAAGCAGGAGATCTTTGTTTATTTTTTATGGCAGTTTGTACATCATGAATGTTTGTACCAGTGGGTAATCTACAACAATATATATTTTTATCTTTTATTAGTTGTTGCGATCCTTCATAAGAAAAAAACGGCAATACACAAAAATAATCATTCATAACACATATTTAACTGCTATCTACATGTGCAGTAATTCTTATATAATCTAAATTTCAATAAATAATCCAAAGGTTCTGGCAAAAAATGCAAAAGAAAACACGCAGTCTATTAGAAGAATTAGATTCAATGTACATTGAGCGCGATCAACGTCATGTGATTGAAAATCGTGCTGCCAACATTATCACCAGTGCCATACGATTACTGGAACACATTGATTCTAGCTATACTCCAGAACAAGCAGAAAATCTGCAACGTAAATTGATTAATGCGATTAGACTGAGAGATCCTGGAAAATTTACCCGCACAGTGAGACGCACAGATGCAAATTCATGAACTAACACAACACCCATTGAACGAAGGGTTCATGGATAGTCTTAAAAACAAAACAGGCACAATGGGCAATACTATCAAAGGTATGATACCAACTGACCAAGAGATCATACGAGGGGTTAAACAGGCTGGCAAAAACATAAAAAATGTTGCTGGGTCTGCTGCAACTGGGGCTAAAAATATCTATAACAAGACTGCATCGGCAGTTGGGCCTACGGCCAAAAGTGCCGCTAGTAGTGTTGCATCAGCAGTCACCAACAATCCTGCCACCAGGGCCTATGATAGATCCACTGGGGTTTTTGGTAAAGCGCCCGGCTATGCATCAACTGCACAAGTTGCTGCCCAAAAATTAAGCAAGCAAGGATTTGGGCCACAATATCAAGCACCGTCAGCTGACTGGCAAGACAAACTGAAAAAAGTTCAAACAGATCCTGCAGTCAAACAGTATATTCAAAGTCTTGTTGCGGCCTGGGCCAAAGCTGAACCAACTGTGGTTGCTAGCACACCTGCTCCTGCACCAAAAGCAGCACCGACACCTAACTATGGTGCAGCAGGCGCCGCACAACTCACTGGCACTCCTAGCACAGTTACAACTACTCCGTTGAAAACACCAGTTTCGAATCAGCCTATCAGCATTGGTGGACAAAAATTAGATCCCAACGATCCAAAAAATGCCAGCATCATTGCTAAATTGCGTCAGCAAGGCGCCATACATGAAGCTGTATCACCAGACGAAGATCAATATGCTGATGCTTTTATATCATGGAGTGATGATCATCTCAAAACACGTGAATCAACCACCGGCGAAACAATAGAAATGGATGATGTTAGAGAGTTACCAGAAATTGACACTGCATTGAACACTGCTTTGGAACAAATTGTAAATACCAGAGGCACTGCACAACAGGCAGCAGCCGTTGCAAAATATTTTCAAGTAGCAGTGGCTGGAGTACAAGCTGTTGCCCAGTCTATTAGAAACAACAATCCTCAGGCACGCACTGGCGGCATAGCCAGTGCCGCAGCCGTAAAACCAGTCATGCAACAAAGATTACGTGCGCTAGGAGTCACTCCTGCACAAATGCAACAGATAGGTCAAATGTTGCGAATCAACAGTGGTGACAAAACATTCAAACGTACCAACAATCCTCAGGTTGATGCACTGTTGATGACCTTGGGAATGACACCAATATGAATATATTCGAAGGCGGTAATGTATTCAAAGATGGCGACGGCCGCGCCTTAACACAACGTATCAATCAAACTGATGTAAAACCTACCTTGGCCTGGCTAGATCAAATGTTGCCAGGCCTGGATCTACAAAACAACACATTGGGCAGCACAGGCCTCAAACCCACATCTGGGGATTTAGATGTGGCAGTAAATGCCAATCTAGTGACCAAAGAACAATTGGTGCACAGATTGTCGCAGTGGGTACAAAGTCATGGATTCAAACCCGAAGATTACATACGAAAAACTGGTACTGCGGTGCATTTTAAAACACCCATAGTAGGTGATCCCAACAAAGGTTATGTACAGACTGATTTTATGTTCTTAAAAAACGTACCGTGGTCAAAGTTTGTGCTGACTGCTCCTGCCAATTCAGAGTACAAAGGCGTTGATCGCAATGTGTTGATGAATAGCATGGCCAAAAGCATGGGCTACAAACTGAATCAAATTGCGGGTATTGCTGACCGTGCTACCAATCAAGTGATCACTGATGATCCTGACAAAGTGGCCAAACTGTTGTTGAACAAATCTGCTACCCGAGATGATTTGTACAGTGTGGAAACAATCATACAAGCATTAGCTAACGATCCCAAACGTGATGCCAAACTAGCAGATGCCCGAGAACATTTTGCCAATCAAGGTGTGCCATTTTTTGAAACTCGTGGCGAATCAGACACAAACTTTTTGGCAAGATTAAGAGATCGTATTGTGAATCAAGGCATGCGCCCTCTAGTAGAATCTGCCAAAGATGTACGTATTGAACATCTTGAAGATCTGGTGTTTGAAAAAGGCAGTCGTGGCATTCGAGAAGCATTGCAAATCATAGCAGATGCAGCTGCAGATACTGCTAGTACTACCACTGTAAAATGGGACGGCAAGCCTGCTATCATATTTGGTCGTAAACCCACAGGCGAGTTTGTGCTCACAGACAAGTCTGGATTCCTGGCCAAAGGTTACGATGGCCTGGCCACCAGCCCAGAACAAATTGCTAAAATCATGAATCAGCGTGGTGGAGAACGTGGCGATCTAATTGCTATCTATGTGAAACTATGGCCTTTGTTGAGTGCCGCAGTGCCTGCCAACTTCCAAGGATACATCCAAGGTGATTTGTTGTACACACAAACTCCACCAGAAATAGCAGGCGCATATGTGTTCAGGCCCAACTTTATTGAATATAAAATTCCTGCGACGAGCAATCTTGGACAACAAATTGGCAACAGTGAAGTAGGTGTGGCCATACACACCAAGATTGCTGACCCAACAAGTCCTGCTGAGCCATTGGGAGATGTCAAACTACGCCCGGTGCCTGGACTGTTGTTGATAACTCCCAATGTAAAAGAAATACAAAACGTAAAGCCCAACGCCAAGTTGGTTGCAGAACTCAAACAGTTACTGAGAGAAAAAGGTCCGGCAATTGATCAATTGTTCAGCCCAATAGATCTTCGCAGTCATGGCATAACTGATCTACCAGCACTGTGCAAACGTTATATTAATTCAAGAATTACCACGAACTTTGACAATCTATTGCCTGGATTTGGCGACTGGTTAAAGGCCAATGTGACACCTAGAAAATTCAACAACATAGTAGAATACTTGCAAAGTCCAAGAAGCAACATTGACGGCATCAGTGCTGCTTTTACTGCATTTTTAGGCTTGCACGATCTCAAAAGCGATTTGTTACAACAACTAGATCGTCAACAACCAGGACAAGAAGGTTGGGTGTTAGCAACTCCTGCAGGCCGTGCAAAACTGGTCAATAGATTTGGATTTTCAGCTGGAAATCGTGCACTCAACAATCCTGAACTGATTGCCTAACCCTTGATTTTATCTCCAAAAGATAAATAAAAGTAAGGCGAGAGCCTACATATTAAGGAGATTTTCAAATGGCATATATTGTCCCAGTATCAGGTGGTGTACAACCAGTATTTGCAACAGACGTACTAAACGGTTCAGTTGCACAAGGCGCAAATCTTGCTAACGCAAGCGTAACCAATTTTCAAGGTCCTAAACTTGACTTTTTCTCATTGACTGCCAACAGTTCTTTGGGTGTAGCAGGTGCAGGAAATGCTTATGGCTACGTGTCTAACGTGTTGCAAGCTATTCAGCAAACATCTACAGTTGCTATGTATCAAGTTAGTCCTGGTAATCCACAAGTGTTGAACATTGCATTGTTCCCCACAGGAGCATACACCACAACAACTTTGGTTGCTGCAGCTCAGCAAGCCAATGCAACAGGTGGATTAAATATCGGTATTTCAACTGGTAACGTTTCTGCTACAGCATCATTCACAACTCAGTAATAACTAACTGATTTAAAACAACCCCAGAATAAAACCTGGGGTTTTTTGTTGACGTTAAATACACATATTATGATGGTCAACAAAATCACTGAAGCAGTTATATACGAATCACCAGATGGTGGCGAAACAGTCTATGTCAGAGAGCATGGTTCCACTCAACGACAGTTGCATAGTCAAAGTCCTAGAGCCATAGACATACAAGAACAATTAAAAGAAGATCAGCTCTGGGGACAAATACGCAGAGCTGCTAAAACAAATCTTGCTTTACAAGATGCACTAGAACAAGCAAAAGTTATCTATCAGCTCAGTAAAAGTTGATCGCAATTTCAATGCGATTTATCTGTAGAACACTTTTTGATATCACTGCCACTGGTGTCACAGGACATGCAAAATCAGCGCGAATGCCTTTCCAGGATCGCACAGGATCCTGGATCACTGACACTGTGGCATGGAATCGTGCAAGAAATCAACAGAGAAATTGGGAAACAATCACACAGATTCTGTCCATGCGTACACAGTTGTTTGATTTGACAGATCCTGTGCGTGTTGATCAGTCATGGCAATTTGAGTTTGCCGCCGAAACTGAAGGCGTGTTTGGAGACCAGCTGGATCCTACTCGGGTACTAAGGTCTGATTCTGAAGGCGTACCAATGATTTTGTATCTAGACAATCAAAGAGATTTACCGTCAATCATTATAACTTCAGGGCCAGAGCAAAACATTTGGTTTGACACTATATCCATAAATAATTGATCTGAGAAAAATATTATGCTAGAAACCACCGACATCGAAAAGAAAAGTTTGGAAGCGCACGTAGAACTTTGTGCCGAGCGTTACAATGCTTTGGATACAAAACTAACGGTATTAGAAGACAAGCTTTCTGGTCTCAAAACCATGATAGTTGAAGTGCATGCACTGGTTGAAAAAATGGCTGATAAACGCACAGATCAGCTGATAGGGTGGGGCATAGGCGTAATTGGATTTCTTACTGCCACTGTAGGCTATCTGCTAACACATTATGTTTTTAAATGATAAAAGATCAAGATTTTGAACGTATTATTCTAAAAGAATTTCACGCACTAGAAAACAATATTCTATGGCAAAATGACAACGGAGACTATGAACTGTTTGGTAGATATCAAATAAGATATATGCAACCAGGATACACGGTGTATTGCGGAGAGCAATGCATGGGAGAATTTTCTACCACTCGCAATGCAGTCAGTTGGTGCATAGCAGATAAATTTGGCAATTACAATCTGGCTCGTGAATTACAGGCCATAGACCGCAAACTAGAGCTATTAAAAAACGATATTTTTGTGAGATCCGCAGTTGCTGATCATAGCAAACGAGCCCAATTTCGCGAAGATATTGGTACCAAATTAGAAACCAAGATCATATACAAAAAAGCCCTGGAAATAGAACTTACCAAATGTGTTAATTGGGCTAAATATAGACAACAACGAGGATTCTTAAATGAAACTGCAAGAACTGGCCGTGCCACAACAAACAAAGCAAGTCGCTAAAGTAATGGAAAGTTATTTTGGCGGCCAAGTTGGTTTTGACCAACTAACACGCTCTCAAGCTCGTCACATGCTGGGTCGGGTGAGATCATTAATAACGGAACACCGTCGTCAACCTGAATTTCATCACAGTGAACGCAATCCAGCCTATTTAAAATTGGTCATGATGGAACAGGGCTTGAAAAGCAAACTGAGTGAAACGCCCACGGTATCTATGGGGTCTACTGCGGGAGCAAACCAAAATCAGGCGCAGTCAGCGTCTGGCATGCCTCCAGTGAATCCCACAGTGGCCAACGCTCAGGCTGCCGCTGCTGCTAAAAAGATTGCATCAATCAAAGATCCCAAACAACAGGCTGCAATGAAAAAAGCAGCCGCAGGACAAAATCTAAATCCAGACGAACAACAAATGGTAGCTTCTGTGGCTATGATGCCGCAACAAACTATGGAAAATCGTTTGCGTCGTAATTTGTATCGTACACTGCGTGAAAGCGAAATTCAACAAGCTCAGGTTGTGTTGGCCAGTCAAGACATGGTTGACCAAGTGCAAAAAATGAGCGAAGAAATCAGCAGCATGCAATTCAAAGATTTGCCTGCACTGGTACAACAGATCAAAGATCAAGTTGGTGTTGATCAAGCCATGCAATTCAACACAGATGCTACTGCGGCCTTGGCTGGATTGCTACAAAATTTGCAAGGCGCCAAACAACAACTAGAACAAGCGTTGGGAGTGGTTACTGGACAAGCTCCAATGGTACCTGGCCAAGCCGGTATGGATGCTGGTATAGGCGGTGAAGCACCACCTCCAGAAATGAATCCTGCTGACGAATTGCCTGATATTGATGACATGGAGCCTACTGCACGTCCAGCTGCAGCTGCACTAGGTCGTGGTCGTAGATAATGAAAATCTTTGAGGTTGAAGAAAATCCTGCTGCCGCTAATGCAAAAAAACTAGCGGCCATTAGTATGTTTTTGAGCGGGCGTGCTGGTGATGAATCCGCCAAAAAAGAAATCAGCCAAGACGCATTTATTGACATAGCCAAAAGTATGGGAGTTAATGTTACTGCACAGAACTTGGGAGATTTAATTAATCAAGAGCCGCTGAGTAATATTTTGGAACCATTGGATCCAAATTCTGGTGTGGTTAGATTTGTAGGCAACGAAGATCCGGCTACTGCTGACATGTCCGTGAACCAAGCCCAAGACATAGTAGATCAAAATGCCAAAAAAGCCATGCGCCGAGGCATGAAATAACTCAAATAACTTGACATTTTTTTCTAAAGGCAGTATACTAAATACTTGCCTAAGGCGTTATATTATTATAACCAAGGAGAATGTCATGAAAAAATTACTATTAGCATTGAGTTTATTAGCTGTTATAGGTTCAGCATCAGCACATGGTCCGTATCGTGCATTTGGTTGGCACGGTGGATATTATCATGGCGGCTACGGATGCGGTGGATGTTGGGTAGCCCCTGCGTTAATCGGCGGGGTAGTTGGTTACGAGTTAGCCCGTCCTGAAACAGTTGTAGTTGAACAACAACCTAGTATTGTTGTACAACAATCACAATCTGTAGTACAGGCACCTCCTGTAGGATACCACTGGCAACAAATGATTGACCCACAAACTGGTATTACTAAAGTAGTGGCGGTACCTAACTAATGAAAACTAAAAAATTAATCTTAAAACTCAATCGTGCTGAAATGCAGCACAAGCTTGATAAAGCAAAAAAATTCTGGTTTAAACTTCTTAAAAAAAGTTTCAAACACAAACACACAGAAGTGGTACAATAAATGGCATATTCAGCTCAATTGATTGACCACTATGAGAACCCACGCAATGTGGGTTCTTTCTCTAAGGACGATGCAGACGTAGGAACAGGCATGGTAGGTGCACCTGCATGTGGTGATGTAATGAAGCTTCAGATCAAAGTCAAAGACGGAGTAATAACAGATGCCAGATTCAAAACATACGGGTGTGGTTCCGCCATTGCTAGCTCAAGTCTCGTCACAGAGTGGGTTAAAGGTCGAACACTTGAAGAAGCAAGAACCATATCAAATAGCCAAATTGCTCAAGAGCTTGCTCTCCCTCCAGTCAAAATCCACTGTTCCATCCTTGCCGAAGACGCTATCAAAGCCGCAGTAGAAGACTATCGTAAAAAACACACGGTACAATGATAACAATAACTGAGCGAGCTGCCAACAAAGTAAAACAAGTTATACAACGTCGAGGGCATGGCGAAGGTATTCGTCTAGGCGTTCGTACAACCGGATGTAGCGGCATGGCTTATGTGCTAGAATATGTTGACTGTCCAACTCCTGAAGACCAATGCATAGAATGTCAAGGTTGCAGACTATTTGTAGATCCCAAAAGCAGTGTTTACCTAAATGGATTGACTGTGGATTACGTCCGGCAAGGCCTTAACGAAGGTTTTGAATTTAATAACCCCAACGAACGTGACCGTTGCGGTTGCGGAGAAAGCTTTAGAGTTTAATTTGTATAAACAAAAATTTGAATATCACTCACTGTCAAGAGAATCAGTAGATGGCAAGCGATTATATGCTACTCCCGACGGGAAACGAGTCCCTAGTGTTACTACTGTATTAGACAAAACAAAACCAGAAGAAAAGAAACAAGCTCTCAATGAGTGGCGCCGGCGTATAGGTGTGGATCGTGCACAGGCCATCACAACAGAAGCTGCTAATCGTGGCACACGTATGCATACATATCTTGAACGCTATATCAAAGACGGTGCTATGCCTGATCGTGGATCAAATCCTTACGGATGGGATAGTCACAAAATGGCACAGTGTGTGATTGATCAAGGATTGTGTAATGTCAGTGAAATATGGGGAGTAGAAATACCTCTTTATTTTCCTAGTTTGTATGCAGGAACCACAGATGGTGTGGGCATACACTTAGGTGAAGAAAGCATACTAGATTACAAACAAACCAACCGGCCTAAAAAGCAAGAGTGGATTGAAGATTATTATCTACAACTAACAGCATATGCACTAGCACACAACGAAGTGTATGGTACTAACATACGCAAAGGCGTAGTATTAATGTGTGTAAAACCAGGTGACAACGGAATTCCTGTGTATCAAGAATTTGTATTGGAATCTAAAGATTTTGACTACTGGTCTGACCAGTGGTGGCGCCGTTTAGAACTATACTATTTGTCCAACTAAATACACAATAGATTCAAGGACAAAACCGTGGCCATTGTACAGATTAGTCAAATAACCAACCGTTTAGGTTTACAACAAGATTTGCCCCAGTTGGCAGGTGCAGAATTTGGCTGGAGCACTGATACTAGGCAGCTTTACATTGGCAATGGCACGCTGGAACAAGGTGCGCCTGTAATAGGTAATACTGAAATTCTTACCGAATTCAGTGATATTCTAGCGCTCAATAGCAGTTACACCTATAAAGGCGCTGCTGCAGGTTATGTGGTTCAAACAGGTCCTACAGCAGGAACACCAGTTACGCAAAGCCTACAAAGTTGGTTGGATCAATTTGCATCAGTCAAAGATTTCGGAGCAGTAGGCGATGGTGTCACCGACGATACTGCGGCTATTAATCGTGCACTGTATCAATTGTACTGTAGAGAAGTTAACCCTCAAATCAGACGAGGGTTGTTCTTTCCAGCAGGAGTATATCGTGTCACGAATACCATCAATATACCTCCTTATGCCACACTGTACGGCGAGGGTATTCAAGGCAGTGTCGTACTCATGGATGCTGCTACCGGTCAACTAGTGGCACAAACTGCTGACAGTTTGCAACAAACAGGCGCTAACATTGCCAGCAATGGTGCTATCCCGCCAGAATACATAACTATTTCCAACATGGGATTTCACTCGCAGGACACCGCAACCTCGGTCTTCATGATACAAGATGCCACCAATTGCCGTTTTGAAAATGTTAGTTTTGCTGGCCCAAGAACTCAAAGTAATTTGACCACTGATGCTCCCGCTACCAGTTGCATACAATTTGCCAGTACAGTCACACTGATTTCAGAACAGATTGTGTTTGATGGATGTATATTTTCTGGCACAATCTGGGGAATCAATACTGATCAGCAGATACAAGGCGTTACAGTTGTGAATAGCAAATTTGATACCTTGTACAAGGGTATACTATTAGGAACAAATGCACCTCCTGTGAGTGGCAGTCCGACCGGTGTAAAGATACACAATAACGTATTTGATAATATCTATGCAGAAAGCATTGTTTTTGGCTCTTATGCAACACTATGTGCTACTGGATACAATATTTTTTATGATGTAGGCGATCATTTCCAAGGAACTATAAATCCTTATACAGTAATCATTGACATACAAAATGCCAACAATGTGTCTATAGGTGACATGTTTGAACGTAGTGATGCTTATTCTACAACATTTGTCAGAATAAATCTAAACAACACTGCTAGTATTGCTATGACCAATGGTGCACAATTGGCCCTGGGTACATACGTAATTGAGACTGGTCAAACCATTGAAATAATTAATAATTCCACAGTGACTATTTTTACCATCAACACTGATGTAACTCGTGCCTTTAGTGTGAACTATACTATCTTGAGAGGCAATAGTTATCGTACAGGCACCATGATGGTGGCTACCAACAGTGGTCCGGCAGATTTGACCTACACTGAAGATTTTGTGGAAAATACAGGACATTATCAAGGTATCAGCACACAAGGATCACCTGGCACCGGAGTAACACTTGCGGTTTTACAAACTGCCAATACCACTGCAGCCACATTACAATATACTGCCAGCAATGCTGGTATCAATGGTACAATGACCTATTCTATCAATCATCTTGCCTGATGTGGCCAAGTGAATTTGCAGACAGGCTTGACGCTTGGTACCAACTAAGAACTCATGCCCAACAATTACCACCAAGCTCTGCGCTGATAACCATTAACGACTGGTGGTTATCTACACCTTGGCATGCATATCATTTGCATTGGGACGATGTCGAAGATTGGCCAGATCCTTGGACTCTTTTGAGCGACAACGTCTATTGTGATGTTGCAAGAGGGCTTGGAATCCTGTATACTATAACTTTGCTAGACCGTGAAGATTTAGCCTGTGCAAGCTTGGTTTTGACCGAGGAAGGTTATAATTTAGTCCTGTTGGATCAAACAAAATATATATTGAATTGGGAAAAGAATACTATCGTAAATACCAACCAAGAGGTTAAAGTTAAAAGACAGTTAACTCAAAAACAGATACAGGCCCAGTATCTATAACAACAACATGAGAGTAAGATGACACAAATATCCGTAGTTAAGAGAAGCGGCCAAAGAGAGCCATTGATGATTGAAAAATGGCAGGCACAGGTAGCCAAAATATGCAAAGGTACAGCAGATGTTAGTCAGAGCATGATTGAAATCAAAGCACAGTTGCATTTTTATGATGGAATCAAAACTGAAGAAATTGATGGTATAACACTCAGAGCCATTGTGGATCTAATAGATGTAGAAACCAATCCAGATGTAGGACACACCAACTATCAATATGTAGCAGGTAAACAAAGATTATCAATGTTACGCAAAGATGTGTATGGCACTTACGATCCTCCGCATCTTTATGAAATAGTAAAAAAGAATGTAGCAACAGGATTGTATACTGCAGAATTGTTAGAATGGTACACAGAAGACGACTGGAATCGCATGAACGACATGATTGATCATGACAAAGATGAATCGTACTCGTATGCCGCTATTGAACAAATGATTGAAAAATATCTAGTAAGAAATCGTGCAACAAAGGAAATATATGAGACTCCGCAGGTTAGATACATGGTGGCAGCTGCTACTGTATTCCATAAAGAAGAACCCAACACCGCAAGAATGCGCTATATCAAAGAATACTACCAGGCAGCGTCGGACGGACTCTTCACTTTGGCCACTCCTGTGCTTGCTGGCCTTGGTACTCCTACTAAGCAGTTTAGTAGTTGCGTCCTTATTCGATCCGACGATGATCTTGATTCCATCTTTGCCAGCGGTGAGATGATGGCCAAGTATGCCAGCAAACGTGCCGGCATTGGATTGGAAATTGGTCGACTGCGCCCATTAGGTAGTCCTATACGTGGCGGAGAGATCATGCACACAGGTATGATTCCATTTTTAAAAAAATGGTTTGGAGATTTGAGAAGTTGCAGTCAAGGAGGTATTCGCAATGCAAGTGCTACAGTATTTTATCCCATTTGGCATCTTCAGTTTGATGACCTTATTGTTCTTAAAAACAATCAAGGCACAGAAGAAACAAGAGTTAGATTCATGGACTACGGAGTTGTCCTTAGCGCATTCTTTTGGAGACGCTTTAAGAACAAAGAAAATATCACATTCTTTGACCCGAATGAAGTACCCGACCTATATGAAGCCTTTTATCGTAACACAGAGAAATTTGAAGAACTGTATGTGAAATATGAAAACACTCCGGGTCTTCGTACCAAGATCATGAGTGCAGACGATGTGTTTCGAGGAGGCATATTAAAAGAGCGCACTGATACAGGGCGTATCTACTTGGTGTTCATTGATAATGTTCAGAATCAAGGCCCGTTTGATCCTGAGTATCATACCATTTACCAGAGTAACCTTTGCTGTGAAATTCTTTTACCTACTAAATCCTTTAAACGTCTGGATGATGTGTCTGGTCGTATTGCTTTGTGCACCTTGGGTTCAATCAACTGGGGGGCGTTCCGCAACCCAGAAGATATGCGCCGTGCTTGTCGCATACTGCATCGTAGTCTCAATAACATACTCGATTATCAGGATTTTCTTTCTGTTCAATCCCGTCGTTCAAACGACGAAATTAGACCACTGGGAATTGGAATTACCAATCTTGCTTACTGGCATGCCAAACGAGGATTTCGATATGGAGAGAAGGATGCACTACAAGATGTTAAAACCTGGATGGAACATCAGGCCTACTATCTGACAGAGGCCAGCGTAGAATTGGCCCAGGAACGTGGGCGTTGTGAGCACAGTGATCATACCTGGTACGGTAAAGGAGTGTTTCCTTGGGAACGCCGAGCCAAAGGTGTCAATGAACTAGCAGACTTTACACCAGAATTAAACTGGGAAGGATTACGTGGAGCCATGCGAGGCTATGGCGTACGCAATGCCACACAGATGGCCATTGCACCAGTAGAAAGTTCCAGTGTGGTAATCAACTCAACCAATGGCATTGAAATGCCCATGAGTCTTATTTCAGTCAAAGAATCAAAGGCTGGTAGTTTAACTCAGGTAGTTCCAGAGTATCACAAACTCAAAAATAAGTATCAATTGATGTGGGAACAAAAAGATTGTGATGGTTATTTGAAAACTGCAGCGGTGCTGGCCGCCTATGTAGACCAAAGTATCAGTACCAATACATTCTATAATCCTGCACATTTTGAAGGACGCAAAGTTCCGACCACCTTGATTGCCAAGAACCTCATGCAAGCACATGCCTGGGGATTAAAAACTTTTTACTACAGTCTGATCAACAAGCAAGGATCAAAATCAGTCGAAGAAGATACACCTTTGGAA
>Ga0007867_1000152_pt1 | contig 28207 bp, 35 predicted proteins | sample CryBogCBH25Aug08_FD_71224 | JGI IMG/M metagenome (GOLD analysis project Ga0007867, IMG submission 71224) | Freshwater microbial communities from Crystal Bog, Wisconsin, USA - CBH25Aug08 | ecosystem: Environmental > Aquatic > Freshwater > Lake | place: Crystal Bog, Wisconsin, USA | collected... | reverse complement strand
ACAATCCGTATGTGGAAGCGTTTTGGGAGTGGTTCCCGACTCTGTATCCTCAACTAAAACATTTTCGTATGACCGGTGGCGAGCCATTAATGGACAAGAATACGTATAAAGTTTTTGACTATGTGTTAGCTCTGCCTAAACCAGACTTGCACTTAAACGTAACTAGTAACTTCAGTGTAGAAGATGTACTGATGGACAAGTATCTTGGATACGTTAAGAAGTTGTGTGATACTCAAATAGAGCACTTTATGCAGTACGTCAGTCTAGATACTGGAAACTATGCCCACGCAGAATATATTCGCAATGGACTAAACTACAACAGAATGGTTGAGAACGTCAACACCTACTTACGTGCAATACCTTATCGTAACAGTTTGACATTTATCATCACCATGAACAACTTGAGCATTTTGGGATTGCAGCACTTGCTAGAATGGATTTTACGATTACGTAAGAATTACAGTGAAACATATCAACGTGTTTGGTTCGACACACCCTTACTGCGAACCCCTAGTTGGCAAAGTCTGCAAATCTTGCCCGCAGTCTATGCAGACAAATTGGAACGTGTTGCAGATTGGATGGAGTTACACAGAGAAACAGAAGATGCCCCATTCCAAGGATTCAAAGATTATGAGATACAGCGTATGCGCCGTGACGTAGATTGGATGAGAGAAGGTAGCAAATTAGATCCAGAATATGTTAAACTACAACGTGCAGACTTTTATCGTTTCTTTAACGAACACGATGCACGTAGACGCACAGACTTTTTAGCAACATTCCCACAGATGAAAGAGTTCTGGGACGAGTGCAGATATTATGCCCAAAATCAATAACGAAACAGACTTAGAATACAAACGCAGAGTGATTGACATTAAAAGTGAATCATTCTGTGGCGCTAAATGGTACAACGCAACTATATGGCTTGGCAGCGGACAAACAACCAGCTGCCATCACCCATTGCCACACGCCATTGACCTAGATGATGTGCAACGTAACCCCAAGGCATTACATAACACGCAAAAGAAAAAGATGGAGCGTGAGCAGATGCAAAAGGGTGAAAGACCTTCTGGCTGTGAATACTGCTGGAAGATCGAAGACATGGGCAAAGATAGTATCAGCGACCGAGTATACAAAACAGTAATTTATTCAGATGAGGATTTAAATGCAGCATTTCGTACCCCAGCAAGCAACGACACAGACTTACAAACACTGGAAATTGCCTTTGATAGGACTTGTCAGTTTGCTTGTAGTTACTGCAACCCAGCTTTTAGTAGTACTTGGGTTAAAGACATTAAACAACACGGAGCATACGCCAACTTGGTTAGTGACGGCAGGAACCATTTTACTCATACTCACGATAGCAGTCAACTTTATAAATTCGGTCAGACTAATCCGTATGTGGAAGCATTCCACAAATGGTGGGAATCAGACCTACACAAAACACTGAAGGAACTACGCATCACTGGCGGCGAACCCTTGATGAGTGCAGAAACTTGGAAACTGATTGATTGGTTTAAGACTAACAAAGGTCGTAGTAAGACACGCCTTGCCATCAACAGCAATCTTGGCACAGACGTTGATATTGATAGGTTGCTAGATGCAATCGACGGGGTCGAAGTTGACTTGTATACCAGCAATGAGTCAATGAGTTTGCAGGCAGAATACATTCGTGACGGACTTGTATTTGACGACTGGGCAAACAACGTAGAACGATTACTTGATAGCGGCAAGTTCCGTGGACTCCATGTTATGTGTACCATTAACGCACTATGCTTGGATAGTCTTGATAGTTTTCTAGACATGGTTATGAATTGGAAAGCTGAGTACGGCCGAGACGCAATTAATTTCTCACTAAATATATTACGCTTTCCAAGTTTTCAATCACTGACAGTATTGCCTCCAAACATACGTGACCAGTACGCAGCCAAGTTGGGCAAGTTCTACAAGAACTGGGCAGACTCTGGCCTAATGCACGACTTTGAAAAGAATCAATTAACAAGACTAATATATTATGTAGACGTTGCACTGCAACCCCATGAGCAAGCAATGGAACAGCAAATCTTGCAGCGTGACTTTAAAAACTTCTATCAACAATACGATCAACGCAGAGGTAAAGACTTTGCAACAACATTTCCTGCACTAGCAGACTGGTACAACACACTATGACCGAAAGACAAAAAGAATTTTACAAAAAGGGCTATGATTATATGTCAAAGAAACCCATCTATATTGATGCGGATAAATTGACAGATACACAGGCCAAAAGGTTAATGGAGGACAAGCACTTCTGCATTTTGCCATGGGTACATACTCACGCATTCCCAGATGGTAGAACATATCCTTGTTGTCTAGCAGACTACTGGCATCCTGTTGGCGATCTACGCAAGAACACTATGGCAGAGATTTGGAATCAAGACAAGTACAAGGCTATGCGCAAGAATATGCTTGAAGACAACCCCTGCACAGAATGCACTAAATGCTATGAACAAGAGGCCAATGGCTTTTTCAGTATGCGCAACGAAGCCAATCGCAACTTGGGTCATTATATAGCAGAAGTAGATAAAACGTTTGAAGATGGTACAAATCCAGAATTCAAATTACGCTATTGGGATATTCGTTTTAGCAACTTGTGCAATTTCAGTTGTCGCACTTGTGGTCCTATTTTTAGCAGCAACTGGTACAAAGACCACGTAAAACTATACAATCGTAAACCCGATGTATTGGGCAGAGATATGACTGTGGTAGAATATGCTGGTGGCGATGAAGATAGTATGATTGCTCAGATGGAGCCACACGTGCCCTATCTTGAACAAGTTTACTTTGCTGGCGGTGAGCCCTTGATTATGAAAGAGCATTACTACTTGTTAGAGAAATTGCTTGAACTCGATCATACCAACACGCGCTTAATCTATAACACAAATTTCAGTGAAATGCGTTACAAAGACAAACACGTTTACGAATACTGGAAAAAGTTTGAGACAGTGAATGTAGGTGCGAGTTTGGATGCAAGCGGAGCACGTGCTGAATTAATGCGCAAAGGAACTGACTGGCAACAGACTATTGAAAATCGCCGACGTATGATGCAAGAAGTGCCTCACGTAGATTTCTATGTCAGCGCCACAGTCAGCGCTATGAACATCTTGCACGTACTAGATTTTCATCGTGAATGGGTAGAGTTGGGTTTAATTGAAGCCAAAGACTTCAACATCAATATTTGTCAAAGTCCAGAATGGTATCGTATCGATATCTTCCCAGAATGGTTCAAACAAGATGTTATCATTCCTGCATATCAACGTCATATTGAATGGCTAGACCCACAGGACAAACTGCGTAGAGCAACTGTTGGATTCCAAAGTGTATTGAACTTCTTAACAGCCAAAGACAATACCAAAGAATGGCCAAGATTTGTAGAAGAAATTAAAAAACTAGATGAGTTACGAGGCGAAGATTTTTGGTCTACTTTCCCTGAATTCGCCGCACTAAAAGATTATGAACCTACCTGAAACAATATGTATGCTGCCCTGGGTCAGCATAGAAGCAAGCCCAATGGGCACAGCCAGACCCTGTTGCCTGGCAGAAGAGGAAATAACAGATGATAGTGGTAAGAAGTTCTCGCTACGTGATACCACGCTACAAACTATCTACCGTAGCGATTATATGCAGTCTCTACGACAACAGTTTCGTAGAGGTGAAAAGCCAGCAACTTGTAATCGTTGTTGGGAAGAAGAAGCCGCGGGGCGGGATTCAAAACGTATTCACTCCCGTGTTAGACTCAAAGAGTTATATCAGCAGGTTGACTGGGATAATGACACGCCTGATCAACTCTGGTTCATTGACCTTAAACTTGGGAACATCTGCAATCTTAAATGCAGGATCTGTGGTAGTTGGAGCAGTAGCAAGTGGGCCACAGAAGAAATGGCCTACTTACCACAAGGTGTAGATAAGAAGTCACACATTGCCTATACCTGGCTCAAAGCAGGCGCTTGGCCCGAAGAAAGCCCTGACTTCTGGGAGAACTTAAAAGCCCTGTTGCCTAACATCAAGTACTTTGAATTCACTGGCGGTGAGCCTTGGTTGATTGAAGAACATTGGCTCTTATTGAAACATGCGGTACATACTGGTGATAGCCGACACATTGATATTCACTACAATACCAATGCCACCGTTGACCCATATAGTACAGACAAGTCTTGGTTGTGGAATGAATTTGGTCGTGTTGATATTGCATTCAGTATAGACAACGTTGACAAGCGATTTGAATACGAACGCTTCGGTGCTAATTGGCTTGAAGCAAACAAGATCATTGATGATACACACTTTGCTAAAGATGTTGATACACCCAACATCACCACACAGCTTTGTTTCACCATCAACATACAGAATGTCTATTATCTTGATGAACTACTTGCTTGGGCAGACACAAAGGGATTTGGCAGTATCTACTTCAATATGTTGCACAGCCCCGACCATATGAGCATACAGTATATGACGCCTGCTGCACGTGAACTGGTGTTGAGCAAACTAAAGACCACTTTTTGGACTACAAACAAATATCAACAGGAAATTGATAACATCATACGCTTTATTGAAAACGGACCGGGCAGCGATGGCACAGAATTCTTGCGTAAAATGAAACAGACAGATGCCTATCGTAAACAAAACTTTATGGATACACATCCAGAGATAGCAAAGGCAATGGGTTATTAACCACGATATCTTTTAAGTAAGGTATTGCGGATCTTTGCTTTTTGTTCCTCTGACATTGCAATACCTTTTCTATTAGATACTCGTCCTTTAATACTCGATTTCCAGTCTTCTTTTATCTTATTAAAAAGTCTCGATGTAGGTACATGTCGGGTCGTTTGTCCCTTATTGCGAACATGGGTTATGCAGTATAATGCATATACCATTTTTAACTTGTTATCACCTGTTAGCATTTTTGGCAACAAGAGATGACATATAAAATGTTCTTTTGCAGTTAGACTGACTAGATTAGATTTTGAGTTATTTCCGCCTAGACTTCTAGGAATAACATGATGTTTCTCGGTGTAAACATCTAGAGGCAGAGTTCTTGCTTGTGAGTTAGTGATTATGTTATAATACCAACGAGTATATTTGTTATCTATAAATATCATTGCTGATAGTTCCTTTACAACTGTTAGAGCGGGTGGATGTTGGTAGCATCGCGACCTGCACTTTTATTTATCAATTAAAAATGGAATTTCCGAAAGAAAAGCCTCCTAATTTGTGTTTAGCCGCTTGGACTCACACATATTTGAGTCCACAAACTGAACGCAGAATGTGTTGTGCGTCACGAGAACCTGCACAAAACTTTGAACAGTATATTGATACTGGTAGTGGTACTGGTAAATACATCCCCATAACACTAGATGAACACTGGAACAGTGACCATATGCGTAGTGTACGCAGACGAATGATGGCCGGAGAAACACTGCCCGAGTGTGAAGTATGCAATGACAAACTATTGAATACCTCTGTTTACCGCAGTTATTTTGACCACTTGTTTGGGCATAAGTATTCTCAAGTACTAGAAACTACTGATAATACTGGATATACAACCATGAAACCAGTCAGTTGGGATTACAGATTTAGTAATCTTTGCAACTTCAAGTGTCGTATGTGTGGTGATATGTTGAGCAGTAGCTGGGAGTCAGAACAGCGCCAACACAACATGATCAATTGGCATAATCCAAAAAATAACTGGATGAAACCTGAGGTCAGAAAGCAAATTGAGGAGTTCCAACAAAGTCAAATTGAACAAGAATTTGCACAGGCTGTGGAAGAACACAGGGTTGAAGAAGTGTACTGGGTAGGTGGAGAGCCGCTAATGTATGAACAACACTGGCGTTACATGAAACGTATAATTGACTTAGGGGATGGACCAAATGTTTACGCACGCTATAATACTAATCTTAGCCGTGTCAATTATCGCGGTGTTAATCTTTATAGGGACATTCTATCTGGGTTACGGGATTGGCAAATCTGTGCAAGCCTCGACGGAACAGGTGCGATTGGAGAATACATTAGAACAGGCCTCAGATACGATAGCTGGCTTGAGAACTTCACTCAAGGAGTTTCGCATTCAACTAATCATAGACAGATGCGAATCGACTTCACCCTTACCCTGCCAGGAATGTTTGAAATTGAACGCATTGAACGATTGTCCGCAACCCTCGGTGTACAAGTTCTGGCGAAGGTAATTTTTAGTTTTAGCCCGGACATAGTTATGTCACCTTTAGCCCTACCCAGAGAACTACTTGATCCTTGGGTAGATGAAACCATCACTGCCGGCGTCACCGGCCCGTTAAAGGATATCTTAGTCCAGCTGAAATCTCGACCAACATTTGCAGAGCAATGGCCTGAAGAATATCAAAATGGGCTTGTAAAAGGCAAAGCTCGTGTGTTAAAATTAGAAAGTATTCGCACACAATCAATTACCATGCGTGAGATATTAAGTGAGCGACCAGAAATATTAGAATGGTGGGACAGCATTGAATAAAGTCGTAGTTACTCTACAAAACCCCTTAGACAAGAAAGATACATTAGATTATACAATCGCAGTAGACGACACTGAGCTTGGTAATCTTTGGTATACAGCATTACAAGATATACTAAGACGCAATCTGTATCTTGAAAAGAACTTTTGCTTTTTGGGATTCCCCGACACACCCAGAGACTTGGATTATATCTGTCGTGAGCTAACGTTGGCACGTAATCAGATCAATAGTTTCTTTGATCCCGACGACTATCACATCTACGAGATTTATTATCCTGATGTGCTACGCACGGGCTTGAACCCAAATCAAAGTGTAATGAACAAGCTACACAATCACTTTGAGCGACTACAAGGCACTGTATGGGAATTAAGTGACTATTACAAACGTGCCGACTATGAGACCAAGTATGCTATTAGACAACTAAACAACTTGTGTCATGAGGCAGAGAGCTTGATGCTGAGTCAACGCAAGAAAGCAACACAGCCAGAGTGGGTTCGCCCCAGCCAGATCACAACATTTTTGAATGCACCACGTTATGACTTCCCGCAACAGCTTAAAAAGACTTTCACAGAAACTGCGTATGATCGCCGGCATGGACAGGTATTCCTTCATTGGACCCAAATTGGAAAAACGCTATATGAAGTATATAGAGATGAAGGCGGGGCCGATATGGACACAGCGACTTGTGAAGCTATCACGCATCTACGTTACTATTCGGGCGAGTTTGATATCGAGTGGGCGCAGAGTATCACGTATGGTGGACCTCATCCGTGGCATGACCAAGAACTCGACGGTTTTAAACTTTGGCTCGGACGAAGTGGAATTTCTACAGAAGATGCTGAATTCAATTTCGGCTATCACCCCGTCGCCCAAGTCCAATTACAAGAAAGTTTTGGCACTACTGACTTCCAAGAGATTACCCAAACGCTCAGTCGATATCTCAATATCAGTCGAATTCAAGCCGCTGCCATCAGTGCAGACTATCTATATACCTACACTGATGCCGACTACCAGCAACAACAAATCGAACATTTAAAGCCCGGATATGATTATAGTAGCAGGCGGTGATAGCTTTGTATGGGGCAGCGAACTGGCCAGCCCTGATAACACATTTACAGCACTACTAGGTGCAGACGAATGTGTTGCCTGGCCTGGATTTGGCAACGATGCTATTGCACGTACTACAATAGAACGATGTGAACACGGCATCGTAGATGGTGTAATTGTATCGTGGACCTTTCCTGGCAGATACGAATTTAGATTTGCCTACGATACAGAACAACGTAAGAGTCCTTGGTACAGTATCAATGCGTGGACTATTAAACAGGATGTTAAAGAAATTGAACAAGAATTTGTTACCAAAGATAAAGCTATTTTGGATGCCCAGCTGGAATCCATTAGCCGAGCGAAGAAGACTGGTGTTGCGGATTTCGCACGGACATTTTTTGCGCACGTGGGTTCTACGGAATACTGGGAAGTGTATAGTAGTCTTAAAGAAATTGTTTACCTACAAAACTATCTCAAAATAAAAAACATTCCCTATATGTTTACCTGTGCCGACAACAGTATAATCTACAATCATACAATTGAACACGCAGACAGTACAATCAGTAGTTTGGTACAGCAAATCGATCTTACTAAATGGTTTTGGTTTCCTGCAGGCACTGAGGCAAATGAAACTCAGGAGCAAAGAGGTTTTTACCAGTGGGCTATGGAAAATAAATACCCTATAGGCACAACACATCCACTAGAAGCCGCACATCAAGATGCAGCAAAGCTGATGCAGGAGAAATTCAATGAACTGGTTAAAAAATCTATACAATAGAATAGCATTAGAAATACGCTATCGCAAAAAGCTCAAAGAGCTACGCAAACGAGATCCATTTATCTACAAATGAAAGTACTGACAGTAGGTTGCAGTTTCACTTATGGTGAAGAACTAGCACATCCACAGGCGGATTCTTGGCCAGTTGTGTTGGCTAGAAAAAATTTTTGGGAACTGAATAACCAAGGCAAATGTGGTGGCAGCAACGACAGAAGTACTCGTGTTGTATTTGAAGAAATAGATAAGGGCTACGATCTAATCATAGTTGCTTGGACAGTGCCAGACAGATTTGAAGTCCCAGCAAATGGTACAGTCTTGGACATAAACATCAACAGTGGTGAAAAGCGCAATATGTATTGGGCAACTGAGTACTATGCAAAACACTATGATAGACTTTATAGCTATACAAAGTGGTTGAGAAATGTTATACTGTTGCAAAGTTATTTGAAAAGTCGTAATCAACGCTATCTATTTTGTAGCACATTTGGTATGTGGAGTGATCTAGGCATAGACACATATCAGGAATATAGTAAGAATCTAGATTGGTTAATCAAGCAAGTGGATAAGGAACACTACGTTGATTGGCCAGAATGGGGAATGACAGACTGGATGGGCAATTGCCCAAAAGGTCCCGGCGGACATCCTTTAGAAGCTGGACACACAAGTATTGCAGTAAGAATCAATGAACACATTAGGCATCTCGGCTGGCTTTCATGATGCGGCAGCAACAGTATTAGACCGTTATGGTAATATACTGTTTGCAGGCCACAGTGAACGCTACAGCAAACAAAAGAATGACGCAGAAATATCGTTTGATCTAATCGACGAGATTGATATGTCACGCATTAGCACCATTGCCTATTACGAACGTCCTTGGCTTAAACAACTACGTAGAGCCTACAGCGGAGAAGGAATCGAGTGGCACAAGTTAACTACAAGACAAATACTTGAACATCAACTTGGTAGAACCAGAATCAAGGGCAAGAAGATTAGAAATTATAGTCATCATCTAAGTCACGCAGCAGCTGGCTTTCAGACCAGTAAGTTTGATCGTGCCACAGTAGTTGTCATTGACGCTATCGGTGAATGGGATACTATCAGCATATGGGGCGCAGAGTATGTGAACAACCAAGCACGATACACTAAGCTATGGACACAAAAGTATCCACACAGTATTGGCTTGTTCTACAGTGCCATTACTGAAAAGATTGGACTCAAGCCCAATGAAGATGAATACATCACAATGGGTATGGCGGCGTATGGCAAAGATTTTGTCAGTATGGCCATGCGTAACAGAATAGTAGGTCACGAATATGCAGTTACGTTCAAACAGAACCTACACCTTGGACTACACGATGAATACTTTAACATATTCCACGATGCTGACATGGCAGCAAGCGCACAGGCAGTAACAGAAGATTTGATACTAAATGTAATGACTCGTGCTAAAAAGTTCAAGTGGAGCACAAACTTAGTTTATATGGGAGGTGTAGCCCTTAACTGCACCGCTAACGCAAGAATAGGAAATTACTTCGATGATATATGGATTATGCCTTGTCCTGGCGATGCTGGCTCTAGTCTGGGGGCCGCTGCACTTTCTTATGGCCATAGGATTAATTGGACAGATGCTTTTTTGGGTCACATTATTCCTGGTGCTTACCCTGTTAATGACGCCTTGGATCATTTACTGTCTGATCGCATTGTTGGTGTTGCGAGTGGTCGTGCAGAATTCGGACCGAGGGCGCTAGGCAACAGAAGTTTATTGGCAGACCCTAGACATAAAGATATAAAGGAACGTGTAAATGAAATTAAACAACGACAACAATTCAGACCCTTTGCGCCAATTATTCTGGAAGAGTTGGCTGATACTTACTTTGATATGCCTCGTGGTTGGGATACTAGTAGGTATATGCAGTCAGTCGCTCGTTGCAGGGTTCCTGACTTATTTCCTGCTATCGTTCACGTTGATTCAACTAGTCGTGTACAGACTGTGCCAAAAGATGGATCGGGAATTAGAGAACTGCTCGAAAAGTGGTATGTAATGACAGGCTGCCCAATGTTGCTCAACACCAGTCTGAATGTAAAAGGCGAGCCTATGGTCAATGATCGTGCTGACGCAGACAGATTTGAACGCCTGTATAAAGTAAAGGTGGTATCGTGACAACACGTATTTTGATTATGGGCTTGCCGGGCTCGGGCAAGACAACATTCGCACAGGAACTAGTCAAGCGATTTATGTTGGAGCATACTGTACAATGGTACAACGCTGATACAGTACGTGCGTTGTACAATGATTGGGATTTTAGCGATGCTGGGCGCAAACGACAAGTCGAACGTATGCGTGACCTTAGCGATAGCAGCGATGCAGAATTTGTTATCTGTGACTTTGTGTGCCCCACTGACGAACTGCGCAACATTTATGCAGCAGACATTGTAATCTGGATGGACACTATACGTGCTGGCAGATTTGAAGACACCAATCGTGCATTCATACCTCCGACAAAGTATACTTACCGTGTGACTGATTGGACTGAGCACTGGATAGAGGCAATCTCAAAACAATTAGTTAAGGTTGGTGATAGTCACAAACGTAGTCTACTCAAAGCACTGAGCTGGCGCACACTGGGTACTTTAGATACCTTTGTGCTGAGTTGGATCATTACAGGCAGTGTAAACTTTGCAGCAGCAATTGGCAGCATTGAACTACTGACCAAGAGCATATTGTACTATGCTCACGAACGAGTTTGGACTCGAATTAAGATTCGTTAACTGCACTTCTGATATTGTCAAGCAATTCATTCCAACAATAGTCCAAGAACTCGTTGCTATAGAATAGACTGTGATTGTGCTCTAAGACGGGCTGCATTTCTTGCAGAATATCATAGAGTTGCTGTTCACTCAGACTGCAAATTTTGCTCATAGTGTCTCCGATAGCCCCCATACGTAGTATAGGATCTTCTATATCATCGTAGCTCTCATCTATCCAAGGGCTAAATGTTTTGAAACCATACTCACGCAAATACTTTAGGTTATGTGCAGGTCCCGCAAGCACAAAGGGCATCTTACTCACAATCGGTTTAAAAATCTTTTCAGTCAAGTGATGCTTGCGCTCCCAATAGCAAGTCTCTGTGACCAAGAAGCAAAAACTTTCTTGTGTTTGCTCGATAGCCCCAAGTTGAAAGCTATTGTTTGGTATAAACTGTTCGTCAGTAAAATCTATGCGAAGTGGCAGAGGCGCCTGTGATATATTTTCAATGACCTCGTTCATTAGTTCTGTTGTTATCAAGCCTAAATCTTTAGCACTGTTTAGATTCGCCACATAGTCCTGCTGATTCTCGGTACACACATCACTATAACTAACGTAGCCTTGATCGAGTATATCACGCTTTACAAGTTCACTTACAAGCAAACTGCGATACACTCTGCTAGAACTGGTAATTCTATTGAACGTGATGAATTTCTTTTTAATAATACGATCTTTGGGGTCAATCAATCTGGCATCATATCTGTATCCGCGATACCAATCGTGTGCTGCAAAAGCATGATGGAAGTAGTAGACAGATTTCCAACGATACAGATGCAGGATTTTGTCCAGTGGATCACTCTCTTTCTCAGTGGTTACTAGAATGTGTGGACCCAATAGTTTCTTTATGCTATTGAATAGTGGATGATTAAATTCACCCAAGATTGGTTCTTGGTCGTAGAATAACAGCAGTGGACCATCTGCTAGATACTTTTTTGGTCTTGTGAAGTTCTCTGTATCATTGAGTTTTCGATTTAGTTCTTCTAGGTCATCTGATACTGATTCTACATTTTCTGGTTGAGTGCTGCCGTAGGGCATTAGGTAAAATACTCTACGTTGTGTTACAATACTTTTTATTGCGTGAAAAATATTTTCGTAATGTCTATGGATATCGTACATGTTTGATGTTTTTTATTTTGGTGCTAAACCAAATCTATTTGCGTTTGAAAAACAGGCTGTGAGCTTGGAAGATGCTGCCTTAAAGGCAAAAACTAGTCACTACTGGTATATTTATGGCAGCAATGACTACACTGGATTTGATTTTGACTATACGCCAGTGCCCTGGGAACAGGATCACTTGCACGTTTGGCCCACACAATGGTCAGAGTTTGGTGGTGCATACCTGGTCTGTGTCAATAGTTTAGCAGAACGCAAGTACCATCATCACACAAAAATTATAACAGCAAAGCCAACTACAGAGCATTGGACAACACTGCACGATGTAACAGAGTTTGACTATAGCTGGCATCCTCATCCAATGGATCCTCCATTCATCTATGTGTTTGGCAATCAATGGCACAGTCCAGAACGTATGCCCACAGTAGAATATCGTGTAGAGGGCGCAACTGAACGCAAGTATATGCACAACATTCGTGCCACACTGGCAGCTACTAAAGATAACTGGGTAGTCAACGCAGATACACCTATCAAGTTTGATTTTACGTGGTGTCCTGATCCATTTGACCCACCCTTCATTTATGTATTTGGCAATCAATACTGGGAAGGACAGCGTAGTGCAACAGTGGAGTATCACGCACCAGGAGCAACAGGGCGTAAGTTTGTAGAAGACATACAGGCAGAACTCTCAGACTTGGATATCTTTTTCATAGACAAGAACAATCCATTGGCAACATCACGTGTGACTGGCTTGCGAGATTTGGGTATTGATGTAAAGACCACACGCTATGCCAATACAATGATAGACACGATCAAACGATGTGCCGCAAAAAGTAAGACTGCTCTGTTCTGGGTCATTAGCAGTGAGAATGAATATAGTGAGTTTGACTTCGACTGGCAACCTGAACCTTGGCAGCGTAGTATGACTCACGTGTTTGGTAGTAAGTGGAATAAATGGACTGATACATTCTTGATTAACAAGAACGAGTTCTTGCGACATATCACGTGGGCAGAAAAACTTGAACAGTTCCCTAACTTGAACTTTGTAGAAAATCAATTAGTGTCTACATCAAATGACAGCAGTGCTATGTACTATGTCGATCATGGCAACGGCGATGCACGATACGATTTTCCCGAGTTGCAGAAGAAGTTTCCAAACATTCGCACAACCAGATTTGTAGACAACTATCTTGACACATTCAAGCGTATCATAGCAACTGCCACAACTGATTATGTTTGGATTCTGAGCAGTGTTTGTAACTACAGCAATTTTGATTTCTCATGGCAACCAGGAGCTTGGGAACGTGAACAGATCCATTGCTTCTGCAACAACATGGGTCAGTGGATGGAAAAGCGAGGAGACACATTTTACATACCAGTGGAAGTATTCAAGTCTCAAATGTACGATCTTGAGTTGTTAGATTGGTTCAATGTTATCAGCTATAATGCAAGTCAAGATGTTAAACGTTGGAATATACCCGTAGTTGAATACGAATCAGACAATTTAATTGAGGAAATCAAGAACTATAACTTCACTACACCCTATGTATTGTTTGCCAACAGAGAGTTTGCTGGTGCGGCTGGAGAAAATGTTGTTGATTGCTTGTGGACAGAGAAAGACAGAACAGTTCGTCCCTATTCACAAAGCGGTGGCATAACTTTGGTGCCACGTGATGTTAAGAAGTATCTAAAAACTCAGATGTATGATTATCCATATCTATACAAATATGATGAGGGCTTGCCATACAATTATTATGCAGACAATTCGTTAGATGTTGTCTACATCAGCAACGGGGAACCAGATGCCGAACGTTGGTACAAGCATTTAGAGAAAGTCTTAGATCAGAAAAATGTAGTAGCAGACTTTCCCAGATTCTCAAACAAACTTCATCGTGTGACCAATGTGAATGGTCGTGTTGCAGCTTATCAGGCAGCAGCAAGAGCAAGCACAACACATTGGTTCTTTGCAGTGTTTGCCAAACTTGAAGTTGATAAGGATTTTGACTTTAACTGGCAACCTGACTACTGGCAAGAGCCCAAGCACTATATCTTCAATGCTCGTAACCCAGTCAATGGACTTGAATATGGACATATGGGCTTGATTGCTTATAACAAGCGACTGGTGCTTGAGAATAATAATCCGGGCATTGACTTTACACTGAGTCAACCACACGAGTCAGTTCCCAAGCTAAGTGGGATCGCACATTTTAATCAGGATGCGTGGACCACTTGGCGTACTGCATTCCGTGAAGTACTCAAGTTGCGTATGTTTATGGACTCTAAACCCACAATTGAAACTGAGCATAGATTGAATGTGTGGTGTACAAAAGCCACTGGCAATCACAGTGATTACAGCATTTGGGGTGCAGCCAATGCGTTGAAATACTATGACGAAGTGGGCGGAGATCCAGCGAAACTACAGTTGAGTTTTGACTGGGATTGGCTGAGAGCACGTTATGATAAATAATAGATGCGCATCCAAGAGATTATCACTGAAACACTGAGCAGAGTTGCTTATCATTATACTAATGTTTCCTCTGCACTAAAGATTGTGAAGTCGGGCGTGTTTGAACTCAGTAGTAGTTTGGGTAGTATCGAACAACAATATGCACCAAAGGGACACAACTACTTTCTAAGCACGACTCGTACCAAGATGGGCAATTACCATCGCAGTCGTGCAAGCAGTTATGGCGTCATATTTGTTTTAGATGGTAATTGGTTCAACAATCACTATGTGTCTAGACCCATAGACTACTGGGAAAATCGTAATCCACAGGCCAGTCATCACAGAGATAGCGAAGCCGAAGACAGAGTTTTCAGCAGAGAGCCAACAATACCAATTGGTGGGGTTGTTGCTATTCATGTTCTGGCAGATCCAGCAGAAGCACGACCACACAACAACGCCATTGTGCGTGAGTTGCTGATTGCTGCAAAAACTCAGGGCATCAAAACATACTTGTATGCTGATTTTAACCCTTGGGCTAACCTAGATACAAGAAAAACCATTGCACCAACACACTTGACAGGTCAGCGTGACCCAGCATGGTTCCGTCCAAAGCGTAAAGCTGGTTATATGCAGCATTGGATTGAGTTGATGATGATTGACGACAAGTCCAAGCTAAGTCCAAAAGCTGACCAAATGCGTTATAGTTTGAACTATACCTATGATAAGCAATCTGCCATAGATGCATTGAAAACAGATTTAAGCAATGCACGTAAACCAGATAACGGCCAGGAACGCGCCGCAGCAGTCAAAATCATCGCTTATATGCGCCAGCATCGACTAAACACAGTTGCTGACTTTGTTGAGCACATTGCCAACAAGTGGAAACAGACTCAGGCTGTATAACACTGCTTCACAGTCTGAGCAATATGCTCGACTTCTGCGTCAGTAAGCTCTGGATAGATTGGTAAACTCACACTCTCGTGCGTAAACTTGTATGCTTCCCATTGTGTGCCCATAACTGGATCAAGCAAGTGTCTGCCTGCAACTTCATCATATAGTGCCCGTTCGTAGTGAACTTTAGTGGGGATGTTATGATTGAGTAAAAAGCTACGAAGACTACTGCGATTGTGTGTTCTAAATGCAAACTTACTCCAAGCATGGACTGTGCCTTCTGTAATGGGCAACATATCAGCATAATCACCAAACGTAGAAATATAAAACTCAGCAATCTCAGTTCTGCGCTTTTGCCAAGCATCAAAGTACTTGAGCTTGATTAACATTTGAGCACAATCAACTTCACTCATCTTGCTGTTGATGCCAGCAATCTCGTGTCCACTGTCTTTGCCATTATCTTTGAAGTCTCTGAGTACACCAGCAATGTAAGAATCATCGGTCAAAATCATACCACCTGAACCATAGTTATTCAGATTCTTTGTGGGGTCAAAACTCAATACACTGATATCACCCATTTTACCTGACGGTATGCCTTTGTAACTGGCACCAAAACTCTGTGCGGCATCTTCGATGATGAACATATTGCTATTAAAGAATTCAGTGTTTATTCTGAATCTATCATAGTCAACAGTATTGCCAAACAAGTTAACGTACATTACCGTGTCGATTGTGTCACGGAACGGCTCATAAATTGATTCTAAATCAATCAAACCAGCTGTATTAACATCACAAACCGCAGTGTATTCCTCAATCATCTGTGTAGCATTAAGCGTAGCAACAAAACTCACAGCAGGAATCAATGTTCCCTTAATTTCACGATTTGGGTCACGACACTGTAAGGCAAACAATAAACCAATCGTTCCACTATTCACAGTGATTGCATAGTCTCTGTTGCAACGTTTGGCTACGGCTGCTTCAAACATTTTGGTATTGTCGCCATCCAATACTTGCCCGCTACGATACACATAATCTGTAGCATCGAGTATTTCATCATGTAGATTGTCGTACTGGCGTTTAACCCCAAAAAAGTCAATCATAATTTGGCTTTCCAATAATTGCTATTCTTGAACCATTTTATGTAATCAGCAAACCCCTGCTCTATGTCCATTTTTGGTGCATAATCAAAATCTTGTTGTGCTGCGCTGATATCTAATGCACCACGTGATGGGAATGATAAATCTCTGTCGCATAACTCAACTGTGCCCTTGCCAATCATATCCACAATCATATGTGCTGCTTCTGATAGACTGCGACCATTTGAACGTGTGATGTTGTAAGTCTTGTTTGCAGCATTTGCGCTAAGAACAGCCTGTGTTATTCCCATTGCGGTATCGTCAACATGCGTGAAGTCAAGTCGTTCAGTGGCTCCATTGACTTTAAGTGGTTCCCCTCTAAGAGCCGTGAGAATAAATTTACTGACCACACGATCCTCCACATCACATTCTCCGTAGACAGCAGATGGGCGTATAATAGTATGATCAAAGCAACCACGCTTAGTATAATCTCGAACAAGGTCTTCTCCCATTAATTTCATTATGCCGTATTGGCCCTGTGGTTTACACACAGCGTCTTCTGTGACTCCATCAGTAAAGTCACCATAGACCATACTGCTGCTGATATAAACAAACTTTGGAATTCTAAATGCTCGTGTTAGTTCAAGCAGATTGACTAAAGCACTACCCATTACATCGCTGGCCCAGATTGGATTCTTACTTACTGCTTTTTGTCTGGGAAAACTAGCCAGATGAATTACAGCACTGCAACTGCCAGCAAAACTTCTAAAGAAATCTTCTACCTGTTTGTGCTCACGTAAATCTACGTGATGACAGCCTGCTCTCATTCTGCTTATGCGTTGTTTGTGTAAGTACTTGACTTCTATTTTGTTAAGAAACCCATAATTAGTTACGCTATCCAAAACAAAGCACTCATGACCGAGTGCTTCAAGATTTCGAACAACATTGTGTCCGATGAAACCGGCACCACCTGTTACAATAAATTTCATACTGCCATTTCTGCTCGTATTGCATCGTGACTGGTATAGTTTACCAGTTTGATATCTGACATTGTGAACTTGGTAATGTCAGTGATATCGGTATTAAGTTGTAGTTGCGGGGCAGGTAGTGGTTCACGTTTCAATTGTTCCTTAACTTGCTCTACATGGTTGAGGTATATGTGTGCGTCGCCGAGAACGTGAACAAACTCACCAACCCCCAAATGGCACACTTGAGCTATAAGATGCGTCAGCAACGAATAACTCGCAACGTTAAAGGGTACCCCCAAAAACATGTCGCAACTACGCTGGTACATCTGGCAACTTAATTTTCTAGTTGGCAGACCTAATTCTTTTAAAATTTCTGCTGTCTTTTTCTGACCTTCAAATCTAGGATCTAAGAACATTTTATGCACAGCATCAGTGTTACGATAATTCATATAAACACGATCAAGTTCTTGATCGGTCATATCACTGACATAGAACTGTGCAAAGCAATGGCAAGGGGGAAGAGCCATCATACTCAATTCCCCGGGATTCCATGCTGTCAAAATATGACGACGACTATCAGGATCGTTCTTGATGCCGTCAATTAATTCTTTAAGTTGATCTGTTTCTTTGATGTGTACACTGCCATGTCGATTATATTGTGTACCAAAATCATCTCTAAAAGTTTCTGCTCTATGCTCTACAGGAGTACGCCAGTGACGCCACTGTACTCCGTATATACGACCAAGGTCGCCTGCAAACTTGGCTTTGTGTTGCCAGTAGGGCGCTGTGGCATTGGCAGTCCAGATGGTTTCCTTTGCAGAGTCCCTGCTACCATGTAAAATCTCTCGCAGGCGTGTTTCGTCCCCTGAACCTTCAAGCAGCCACAGCAACTCACTAACAACCGCTTTCCATGCCAATTTCTTTGTTGTTATAGCAGGGAACGATTGACTTAAATCATATCTTACTTGTAGGCCAAATTTGCTTATTGTGCCTACACCTGTTCTGTCTTGTTTTGTTGTGCCAGTTTTGAGTACGTCTTTTAATAAATCTAAATATTGTTTCACTTATTCATCCATTTCATATAATTTGCTAAATCCATTTCTTTTTGGTCACTTAATCTGCATACTACTTTAGTGACCAACTTGCCTTTATTACCTGGCACTTTGCCTAATTGCGAAATAGACTTTCTTTCTGCTATTTTAGCATATTTCTCTGGATTGTCAAGACGATCACAATACTGTTTGAAGTTTGCCATGTCCATAAGTCTTCTATCTGATAATCTGCTAACTATTTTTGGACGTGTTGTGCCAGTTAGTTTTTCAGTGACCCAGATATTACTTTTGCCTTTGCGGGCAGCAGATACTTTTGCACCATGGCCAGGATGCTTTTTCTTTCTTTGCTTTTGCTTGTGTTCTTCTGATTTTGGACCAAATGTGCCATCACCGCCATCTGTTCTATTCTGTAAAATGCCGGTACCGATATCTTTGCGACCGTACCATTGAATATATCTGCGCTCTAACGCACACGCACCGATATCAGTAAGATTACATTCAAGGAATATGATATTTGATTTATTTGATGGTACATTGACAGTGTGAGCTTTCGAATATGCTCTATTGCCTTTACCTTTGCCGATGTAATAAGGCGTAGCATCAGATTCTCTGAGATACGCATAAACGTAATAAATATTCATGCTGGTTGCTCCTCTTAGCAATTAGAGTAGTTGGGATTGTCCAGATCCGCGAACTACATTTTATTTATGCTCATGGAACAAATTAGTTAATGCGTTCTCTTAAATATTGATTCATATACAGTAAATGTGCAGTTGTCTTCGGGAGCAGCGCTGGCACTTACCATACGATATCCGGACAACATTGATTTTAAATTTACTTTAGTATCTATTCTAAAGTTTCCCTTGAAGTGTGTCAAGTATATTCTGTCATACAAGTCAGCGCATTGTGCCAGAATCTCTGAACCGCCAACAACCCAAACAGTCTTGTTTGGATTTTCTTTTCCTATTTGTCGTACTTGTTCTTTGATATCGCCACTGATAACTCTGGCGTGCTCGATTGGTCTATTAGTAGCAACATACGCAGTCCTGCCTGGCAATGGCTTCGGCAGTTTGGGATCATCCCAACTACGACGACCCATAACAACGATGTGACCATCTGTAAGATGCTTGAAGTTTTTCATGTCATTGGAATTATGGGGCCAAGGCAATGTGCCATTGAACCCAATGCCACCGAACTGATCGGCGGCGAATAGGGCGTTTATCATAGATTTTTTAATATGCTATTTGTAATAGGTTGAACAGTATTTGCAACGTTGTCTGCATCAATAAAGAAACTTGCGTCTTTAATTACATCATCGTTTGCATCTAATCGACTGTTAATCATATCTTCAAGTTCTTCTTCTGCATAGCCCTCAGCCAGCATATCACGAACATTGATTTCAACTACTGTACCGTCGATTAGTTCTACTTCAATCTTTTGAATAACGGATATCGGAGCTTCAACAGTGTCTATCTCTGCCAATATCTGTTTCCATTTATCCCGCTCTGTCACAAGCAGTTTAAGCCGTTTGCTTTTTCTTGGCTGTTTTGGCTTTTGTGGTTTTTGTTGTGCCATCGGTCTGAACAGGATTCAATGTAGCAGCCTCGGCTTCGAGTCGTGCTGCTTCTGCCAACATTTGTTGGGCTTCAAGTTTCATCTTAGCGGCTTGTGCAACACGTTGTGCGGCAAGTTGATCGTCTGTTAGAACATCGCCAATGGCAGCATTAGATGTTTCTGCAACATTGCTGCGACTTGCTGGGTTCTGACCAACTTCACGTGCTTCACGCTTGCCAGTGAATCCGGCGTTCTTGTCCAAATCTGCCATCTTTTTGATAGCTTCTTCGCCCTGTTCCATTTGATTCAAAATGCTGTTCAATTCATCAAGACGTACATTGGATTTAGCATTTGGGGTAATGATAACTTGGTTAGTTGGAACTTTTTTCATCAGCCCCATTTTGTGAACTGTTTCAAGACAGTTGCGACCATCAGCCATTGTATGACGGAACAATGCATCAGCCAAGTCTTTACTGTTTTGACCAATTGGGCTTTCAAGTACTTTCATAACATCGTCGTGAATCATACTTGGCAGCATATCGCTGTACAAGACCAAGCACATATGTTCGTCACCTGGAATTTGGCGATAGGCCAAAACAATCTTTTTGTCGTTGTGTTTACCAATATGTTTAAGCATTTTGTTCTCCTGCTGGTGCTGCTGGAGCTTGACGGGCGATAGCACCTTGTGCTTCTAAGAAAGCAAACAAACGGTCGTGTAAGCCACCGATTGCAGACATTTCTTCTGCAGGAACTGCTCCGCGCTGTGCGAATGCTTGAATAGTTTGTAGAGCCAAAACCAAATCGCTTAGTTGCAGAGTTGGTGCAGAGGGTTGCTCTACTGGGGCTTCTGTTGTTTGAGTTGTGTCATCAGACATTTATTTTCTCCGTTCAAATAACTATAGATATTTAACACATAGTTACCGAACAGAAAAATTTTTTACCACTGAGGGGTTTTATTTATAGTATCTAAAATTAGGCTAAAGTAGCTGGCTTCCCCGGGTTCTTCAAACGCTACGCATCGTGTAACACCAGTCTTACCCAAATCACTTTCTTTGTAGAAATCACCGTAGTAAAAGCGACCAGTCAGATGCTCATAAATCCAATCTGTGATGGTTTTTTCATTGACATAGGTATCAAACAGTACCTGGGTAAAATGCGGAGGGCAGTGCTCTACTCTCCGCAGTCCAAACACAGCCAATGGATTAGCTTCGTTGTGTTTCAGCATCAGATACCCAACTTGGCCTTGTCAATTTGACCAGTGATCACTGTGATGTTTTGATCCATGTGTGGATACTCGACAACGATTTTAGTTTCAAGCGACTTTTCTGCCTCGGGCATTTGACCTTCGATCAGGCTAAAGTCACGTACTGCAACTGCAATTTCTGCGGCACGATGCAAGTCACCCAAACGCAGTTCAAGTTCCAAAATACGCTCAATGGCAGCATCCAAGTCTGCTGGTGCATTGTGATACGTTGGCTTGATCATAACAGGGGTATCTGGATTTTCAGATGTTGTATCTACTTGAGACATTTAGTTTCCTTTAACAAGATTAGTAAAATTCAAATGTTCTGCACACTTGACACAAATTGCATTGTACCGTGGGCCACCAGTTGTACTGATCACTGCATCGCAACTGTGACACAAGATAAAAGCCTGTGTTACAATGGCACCACGCGGTGTTTCGTAAATTGGCTCCAGAGTGTAGCCAATTATTTTGCGATTATTTTGCATCTTCGTAGTGTGCCCAGATACCGAACTCGGGTTCAGCGCTAGGGTTGCCTTTGATGATCCAAACAGTGTCGCAGTAGCTTTCAACTTCTTCTGGACGCCAGCCATAGAAACAGTAGTCAGTGAACATAATCAGTTTCTTGGGTTCGATACCGTTTTCGATCAAGTATTCCCACACACAGTGAGGGTCAGTACCGCCACCGCCTAGTGGATCAAACTCAGTGATTTCAGCCATGTTTTCACTAGTGAACTCACCGATGCCACCAATCTCAGTATCCCAACCCACAACACGGATTTTGTATTCAGTATACGAATCCATAATGCCTTTGATTTCACTGAAAAAGATTTTCAGTTCCTCGGGACCAATCGAACCTGATGTATCGATACCGATAAAGATATCAATAGTTTCACCTGGCTTAGTAGATGGCAAGATAGCATCCATGTGCCAAGACTTACGACCTGGACGAGCAAATGTGTAATCGTTTTTGATCACTGATTGAATTTGTTGTTCAAGCAATTCTTTCCAGCTGATTTGAGGTTCAGTCAAATCTTGAATCATACGCTTGACACCACCGGGCAAGTTACCTGCACCTACTGCCTGGGCAGCCTGCAACACAGCATCCTTGACTTCATCACGAATGGCTTTCTTTTCTTCCTCGCTCAGTTTAGGACGACCTTTACCATCTTTGTTGCCGTCACCATCACTATCACTTTCGCCATCACCATCGCCATCCAAGTGTTCATCAAGGATCTGCTTGAGCATATCGTTAATGTCTTTTTCAGTAGCGTTTTGCATCAAGTGATCGTAGACTTCTTCCATACTCCAGCCCTTGTATTTTTGATCATACAAGCCCACTGGAATCTTTTCACCCAAATGCTGATCAACCAAGTCATTGTTCACGCAGTAGTCTGCGGCAATGTTACTGACTTTGGGATCACGATCAACACGGCGACCCATGTGATCATAGACAACGTGCAACACTTCGTGACCAAACAAGAACTCAACCTGCCTGATCGGCATTTTGTTGATAAATTCTGAGTTGTAATAAAAATGGCGACCGTCAGTGGCAGCAGTACCACACCATTCGTCGGCGTTAACCAACTTCAAACGAGTAGCCAAGTTGCCGAAAAATGGCGCACGGAGTAACAGACCGATACGAGCAGTGACGAGTTTATCACGTGCGGCTGCATCGACTTGGGGGTTAGTTACTGTTGCGGCTTTTGTTTTTTCTGCGAGAGTGTTAGACATTTCTGCTCCTGTTGAGTCTCTATTATAGCATAGAGTTGAAAATTTTGCAAATTCGAAAATGTAATACTCAAGTATTCATCCACTTGAGCGAAAAATATGTTAGTAGTTCATCTTTTAGATAGATGTAGTATTTACGATCATCTTTGTGCCAAGCCCATTTTGGGTTAAAACCATCCAACTTGTCCATAACTTCGTGATACTGTATTGCCCAGAAGGTATCACGATCAATACCCGGACCATAGTTTTCCCAACACCAGTTGCGAATCTGTATATACACAGCAATGTCACTAGTCCCAAGTCTAACACGGTGACTGAAAAAAGTGCTTAGTGCGTGTCTACCGTCAAGTTTTTCTAGTTGCATAGTAAAAAAGGGGACTTACAGATTTCTCTAGCCCCAATGTTCAACCTAAGGAGATAACCGATTACTTACCGCTAGCGGCGATAATGTACTTGCCGAAGCGTTTGTGGAACTCGTCAAAGTGAGCCATCTTACCTGGCACCATTGGCAAGCTGTAAGTTGTCAGAGCAACACGAGCACCCATAACAGTCAACTCTGTGGAGAAGTTGTTCATCATGAATGATAAGAAGTTGTCTGCCTGTTTGTGGAAGTCAGCAATCTTGTCCTTGCCCAACTTTTTGTATTGCTCTTGCAATTCGTAGCACATACTGATAGTCAATGAGTACATAGCACTCACTTCTTTGACTTTCAACTCAGTGACTTTGCCTTGCAACACATCAGAGGGGTTAGGCATTTGACCTGCAACTTTGCGGTGAGACATAAAGCTCAGAGCAAGACCTTCACCAATAGTACCTGACACCAAGTCACGCAACTCGTCATCACTCATACCGTCTTGTTTCAAGAACTGCGACACGAACGACCAGCTACGAGGAGTAGCAAACGCACGACTTGCACTTTTTGGATCAAAGTCAAACAAACTGTGTTTTGCGAAACCAATGTAACCAACAACGTCTTGGTGAACTTGATTGTTCACAGCCCATTGGAACCAGCTGTCAAAGTCAGGACGAACTTCCAAGTGAACAAAACGATTAGCCAGTGGGCTAGCCATACGATATGTCACACCTTTGTCAGACTCACGGTTACCAGCAGCAACCACAACCACGTTGTCGGGCAACTGATATTTGCCAACACGGCGGTCCAAGACTAGTTGATAAGCAGCAGCCTGCACAGCGGGAGCCGCAGAGTTCATTTCGTCCAAGAACAATACAACGATGGGATACTGAGCACAGGTTTCAGCATCTGGCAAATCGATTGGGGGAGCCCAGTCCATTTTGCCTGTGTCACGATTGAAGTATGGAATACCTTTAATGTCAGTTGGCTCCATTTGTGACAAACGGACGTCATAGCAGACGCCATCAAGTTCTTGTGTCAGACCCTTGATAACGTCAGACTTGCCGACGCCTGGAGGACCCCACAGAAAAACGGGGCGTTTCGTATTGAAACAGGCTTTGATACGATTACGGGCTTCACTCGGGGTGACGGTGCGAGACTCAGTTACTGCCATTTAGATACTCCTTGTTGAATGACATTTTTAACATTGAAACTGTATTATACAGACTTTTTATGATCTGTCTGTAGTTTTTATGCAACAAACAGAAAATATTTTTATGCCGCCTCCAGCATATTAGCTGGAACGCGCCAAGTAAGATGACTCTTGCCATTTTCTGACACGAGAATGAATTTGCGGTTGACTTTTTTCACAGTGCCCAAGACGATTTTGTTATCACGGGTACTAGTAAAACGAACTTGGCTACCGATGACCAAGCTGCCTGTATTTTTATGAACCAGTTGACTGCGGGCAAATTTCAGCGCATTGTAGATGGAATCCAGATCAGTATTAGAAAACTGACCAGAAATGATCGCTGAGTTAACTTCTTGAAGTGTAGTCATTTTGCTTCCTGTTTCGTTTAACAATATATGTATTATACAGCCGTTTTTCAAAATCACCAAACGCAAAAAGAAAAACCGTTGCATTTCTACAACGGCTTAAAAATGAATACTTTTGTTTGTCAGTCTAGTAAATGGTCTATGTTGATGGGCTTCAACTTGTCAGTAGTTGATACAACTACTGGCTCAATGAATCGCTGATCCATCTTTTCAAACATTTTTGGATCTCGCTCAATCAGAATGGCCCTACGATTCAGTGCCTGACAGGCAAGCCCAGCTGACCCACTTCCAGCAAAAGTGTCCAGAATCAAATCACCATCATTGGACAAGAGTTCGATAAAGTAACGCAAAACTTCTTGTGGCTTTTCAGTTGGGTGAATTTTGTTCTTGCCAAGACCGCCGCTGTACGTGATGGTATTTGGAACTACACACTCGATAAGCCCATTGGACTGTTTTCTTGAATTGAACACTGTTTCGTATTCTTTTCTGGCACGTTCAAATACCTCAGTCAAGTTATCAGTTGACTTGCTGTCCTTGATTGCTTTGTACAAGATACTGCTGGCTTTGTCGGCTGAGGCATATCGCTCAACCATACTGTCAATCTTTGCGTTGGCGTGAAATGTACGCTTACCCCCGGGCTTGATACCAAACAACACATACTCACACCCGCTCACAGGATTTACTTGACGATTGAATGGCACGGCAGCTGGCTTCTTCCAAGTCCACACACGCTTGGGTTCAAACCCAACTCGCTCCATTGATTTCCACAGATAAGATACATACTGGTCAGAGATAAAGACTGCAAACGCTCCGCCCTTACGAACTTTTTTGAACCACAGAGCAGACCAGCTGTCAATCTGCTTTAAGAAGTCATTGTGTTCTACTGAATCCCAATCCTGCTCAAAACTTTCGCTGAATCTTTGATTGTGAATAGTAGTTTTATTCTCACCAGTTTCTTTGTCGATCCACACTGGCTTGGCGCCATCTTCACTGATATTATATGGTGGGTCAGTAAGCAACAGGTCAACGCTGTTGTCGGCAATCAACTGATCCTGTTCGAGCATATCGCCCTGTATTCTGGTAATCATTTATTCTCCGTAGTCTGCACTGTCTTCTTGTTCTTGCCTGAATGCCTCTGCTTGTTCAAGCGTATCAAATGGATCACTTTGGAAAGCACACTGACCCCAGGGTCCGTTGAAGTAAACATAATACTTGCGTTCTTGTTCATCAAAACGAATTTTCAGTTCATCCATACAATGCTCCTTTAAGTTCAGTATTATACATTAGCACTGATTAAATGTAAAGTAGAAAAAAGTATTAATTATTTTCTTGCAGATTGTCCAAATACGTACCCAAGTTGCCAGCGTGTAGAGCCAGCATTATGGCATCTTGCTCACTGTGTACCCATAATTCTTTTAGGTCTTTGATGTAGTATGGCTGTGTTAACAGTCGCTCTAACTGTAACAACATTTTGGGGGTGATGGGTTTATCAAGACCTACAAGGTGTAAATCGAAGTCTGTTTTCTTTGCTAACCACATAGCGCCAACTTTGCTTAGGCGCATACTTGTGGGCTTGGTGGGATTAAAGAACCACTGATATCTGTCCCAGGTACTGGTCGGCGCATTTGGGATAGTGGCCCATTCTATGACCCATTGGTCTTGTGTCTTATGCTCTGTAGATTGTGTCACCTTGCTTCAACAAGACCACTGTAAATTTATCTGTCTTGAAAGTGTTGTTCATCTTTTTGCACAGATTGATAGCGTGTCCGCTATTGCTAAATGAAACCTTTTTGTATTTAGGTCCCGGATAGTGAACTAGGGTATGGAATGTTTTAAGATTAATAGGTTGGTTGTCGTAGAACACTGCCCATATGCCTTCGCTGGCTAGCACTTGATCGCTCTTATATGTAGTTTTGTTAACGTGTTCTAATAGAACCGTTGGCTTTGGTCTTGACATACTCTTTCCTTGACTATAGTTATTTATATTCAATAACTACGCACATTATTTAAAACTGCCCCCATCCATCCCCATTTGGGCAACCTGCGCAACAGGTTCTGGTTGATCGCTGAGTTCTGCTATATGTGTTAATAAGGCAAAGATATCGTTGTGAAGATTTCTTGCCTCTTGTGCAGACAGTACCAACTGCTTGCTTTGTGTTTGATTCATAACACGCACTTTGTCGTTAAACATACGCACGTGCAAACTTAGTTTATTGATTTCGATCATCTACTTCTCGTTCAGCGGCTTCTTGCGTTGCAAAAGGTCCACAGTATTCGTAACGATTCAACATAATGAGTTTTGGACAGTATTGCAAACTCCAATCATCATCAAGTTTTACTGCGTAGTATCCAGCGCCGAAATAGCTCTTGCTCATACGAGTTTTGGTATAGATTGGCAAGTAACGTTGGACATCAAACAGTGCATTGAAGTGTTTACCGCCTGTGGGGAATCCATAGATGTTATCTTCAACTGTGACTTTCTTGCGTTCGGCTTTGGCAAATACAATGTTGTATTTGGAACTCAGCATTTTGATACTGGGAAAGTATTCCCGCTGATAGTCATGCACATAAGCATACCCACCATCTTCATCAATTGCCTGAATTGTAGCGCATTGCTGTCCATCACGCTCGACAATCCAGAACTTATCTTTAACTATGGGTTTTGCGATGGTGTTCATTTTTGCAGTTGACTCATTGTAATAATTTTGCCCAACTCCGTATTGAAGTCAGCATCCTCGTGAATCAGATACAGCTTGGGTATTGGGCCAGACTGGATGCTGATGATATAGCCACCAACGGCATGTGTGATGCGTATGGTAATATCACTGTTGATATAAACGTTGGGTTCTTGTGGGCCCAAGGTATATAAACCACTTGAGTTGCCTAGTGCTATGCCAGCACTTGTGTATTGTCCTGCTATTGCCGTCATTGCTTTGTTTTCCTCTTTGTCAAATAAAATGCGTCCGCCAGATAACCAGTTGCGTAGTCGTGATTTTTTGAATATCATTGTTTCAATAACTCCATGGCAACAATTTGTCCAATGCGATGAGCAATGTCTTGTTCGGTGTCGGGTAT
>Ga0007867_1000135_pt1 | contig 30405 bp, 58 predicted proteins | sample CryBogCBH25Aug08_FD_71224 | JGI IMG/M metagenome (GOLD analysis project Ga0007867, IMG submission 71224) | Freshwater microbial communities from Crystal Bog, Wisconsin, USA - CBH25Aug08 | ecosystem: Environmental > Aquatic > Freshwater > Lake | place: Crystal Bog, Wisconsin, USA | collected... | reverse complement strand
CCAGCGTTAGATGACGATAAGACCGTTGTACGAGCAAGCGTATTTCCTGATGATGAATATGTACCAATACCAACTTCCCAATTTGCACCAGATTGGTCTGCAATAGTGTAGTAACAAGTATTACCATTACCTATCGCAGCAGAAAAAGTTTGATAGCCTGTTACTGCTCCGAGTAGCGTAACCGCTCCTGTGCCTGGTGCTGCTGCTGTTTCTAATACACGGTCTTTAAGTACCAAACTCATTATTTATTCTCCCAAGGTTCTCTATGCCATGTATATCCCTTATGAGATTTACGATGACCGCTAATACATTTTATAACATTAGCATGCTGTATTCCAGCTTCTTTCATTGCTTGTTCACCAATAAATTTAACTACTTCACCAGTAAGAATGTTTGTTCCAATCCAAACCCATTTACGTTGGGCGGTATTACCAGTAGCGTGTTTATTGCCTAAAAATATTTTTCGTGCGGCTTCTTTTTGCTTGGCGGATGATGGTCTGCCTAAATTATATTTATTGCCTTTATGCAAATCGCTAAGTTTTCTTTTAAATTCTTCTGAATGTTTTAGCCCTGATGCAACACCTTTATTCCATGGAATAGATCCTGTCTTAACAATACTAAGTTTTATTTTAGTTTCTTCTTTACACGGTATTCCAATATTCCAAACAGGCTTTCCTAACCTTGCACGTCTATTATTTTCTCGTTGTTCGGCAGTGTGTTTGTATCCTGAAGTACCTTCACCGCCATCAGTTAAATTAGCTAACTTATATCCCATATCTTTAAAACAAGATATCAACAATTTTTCATGGTCAAATGCATCTTGTTCAACATCCCAATTTGCCAATATTTCTACATTAGGAGTTCCATATTTTTGAACTATATTTTTCCAATAAATACCACGTTGATAAAATGCATACGCACGATCCCCTTGACCTTTACCAATGTAAAATAATCGGCCTTGGGGAGTGTAGTGTGCGTAAGTATAAAACATAGGGTAAACCCTTAGCTGGTGGCCGTAGAACTGTAACTTACAGAAACAGTATCACCTGCCGTAACTGCTTTAGCTACTGCAAAATTACCTTCTGAATATAAAACACCAGCCGTTGAACTTTGTGTACTAACAGCACCTGAACCTGTTACCAAGAAGCATCCATAAACTGTTCCGCCACCACCAGTAATTGTATAAGTAATCGCTGTTGCTGAAGATGTAGTTACGTTAGATGGTGTAGTTCCTGATGAAGTAGATGCAGCAAATACTGCTGTTCCACGTACTGCTGAACCACTAACTGTGTAGTTAACAAACTCTGTCCATGTATGTGAAGCCATTGTATCGGTAGCTGCAAATGTTGTGCTATTACCAATCAAGCCAAGAAACGGTCCAACTGTTGTATATGTTCCTGATGTTCTTAATAAAGTATCCAGCATTAACTGTTTACCTACAGCAACAACTAAATTAGGAAACTCTTCTGTCCACTTTAAGTTACCCTGTGCATCACGGCACTCAACATGGTAATGTCCTTCTACGCCCATTCCTTCAGGAATAGTTACATTTGCTTGTAATGTTGCTACAGCGTTATCACCGCAGCTGGCTAATTCGTTTGTCATAATTTCTCCTAAGATGGACTGCTATAGTTAAGACTGCCTGTATTGGTTCCAATCGTTAATATTGCACTATTGTATGAAGCTGTTGGGAACTGTACTGTAAAACTGGTAGTGCAAGTTTTATCTGATCCAAAATTCAACACAAAACATGCTGCTCCTGTAGTTGCATTATAAATTAATGCTCCTCTTGTAGTAAAGGATGCTGGGTTCCAAACTGCATTATTAAACGATACATAACTTACATTATATTGTGTATTCTGTGTCGGAAATGTTGAAATAACTAAAATATTTCCACCAGCTGTATAACCAGTTCCAACCACTTCATTGACTGTTGTATATGCCGCTGTAGATTGCCCTAAATTAGCATTGGCATTATATAAAGCAATCTTATAAGTATATGGAGTAGATGCAGAAAAGTTTTCTAAACCACTTAAAAGGTTTTGTTGAAAAACTGTGCATGATGTTTGAACTATCATGAGATTACATTACCTTTAAGATTAGTATTTAATTTAGTCATTCCATCCCTGTACGCATCGCCACGCTCCATACCATTACCAAGACGAATAGCTAATTGAAGAGCTTCTTGATATTTGTCTTCATAATATTTAACCATATCTTGTTCACCTTTCATAAAGATCATAGCTTCTCGCATAGATCCATATAAAAGAACTGGATCAAAGTTATCACCTAACCAACTTTGACCATTAGAATTATTAACTGTTACCACATTAAAACTAAATCCAGATGCAGTAGAACTACCACCTAAATAAGTAGTATTGACTGTTAATACATCACTAGCATTATAAAAACTTCCGCCATTTTGTAATTGAACAGAAATAATTGATCCGTTTGTTCCTACTAATACATCACCATATCCACCTACGCCAGACTGATTACCACTTGTAGAATAATATTGAAAAGGAACATTAGGATAAAATCCTGGTATGTAGTTAGCTCCAGCACTTGTTAATGCTATGCTTAAAATAATTCCTTGAACAATTGATGCTGGATAATAAAAATAATGCAATTCAGCACCATAAGACATATCAGGTGTTGGTCCAATAATCAACGACAACTCATTAGGATTAGAAAATTGATTACCAAATAAAGCATAATGAAATGGAGTTCCAGTTGCGTTAGGATTGGGATAAGCCTCACGAATATAATTCACATCTTTATTCAAAAGATAAGAATAATTACCTGTTGTTGGATTAATAATTGCCAGAGAAAATGTAGCCAAATAATCGTTTGGTAAAGATAAATAAGGATTACTTGCCGTTAAACTACCTGTTACATTCTTCCGTAATGATGGAAACTGAACTGAGTTATAAACACGCTCTTCACATTCCTGAATAAATGTAGGAATGTAAGCAACAAACGTAGACTCCGTATTTTGAGAATACGCTTGTATCGTGTTAAAGAGCTGCTCGTAATTCACGCCATTGGCCCTCTACTCATTTTTCCTTTAGTTGCTGCACCAGCTCCACGCATTTCAATACCATCTTTTTTTTCTACTGCCATGCCATAACTTACTCCACCCTTAATAGGATCTTTGATGTTTACATCTTTGGCAGCTTTTTCACGAACATAAGTTCCACGATCCATCACTTCTTGACCAGTAATATGCTTTTCTTTATTGGTATGTGGATTGGCATATGCCTCTGCTGGTTCAGCAAATTTATTTTTACCAATCGTAATCTTTGGACTATTCTTAGTAGTTGGTTTAACTTGAGTAGCCATTATTTGCTCCCTGCTTTTTGATTATGAGCACGAGCTAAATTGCGACCTAATGCCTTCATCGCTTTGCCTGTCACTCCACCTTTAGCCATTTTAGTAACTGGCTTACCTTTGTGCATATGATGTTCATGTTTATGAACTTCTTTTGCAGCTTCTTTATCAGCAATCTTTACTACTTGTTTCTTATCCATGTTAACTCCTAAGTTGTTAATATCGTTACTTTACCTATTGTAATCACTAAATTCAAGTCATTGGGAACAAATGCATCTGTAAAATAACTAGCCCCTCCAACTGGATTCCAACCCCATTGCGTTTGTCTACTACCATCATTTACATAACCAAGATTGTCTACATTATTTACATTTGGATCATATGGATTTGTAAATAGTCCAGTTGTTCCACTTGCTTGATAACTTACATCAGGTCTTGGTTCACGCACAGCTTGTGGATCATTTACAGGATATAAACCTAAACTCAACTGTGGATGATCTGGATCCCAACACTCAGGACAAACTTTAATATTAAATAACTTAGTTTTAATAATTTCTTTTTTTAATTCCTTCAGCAAATATCGTTGACCACATCGGTCACATTCGGCAATTGCCCATTTGCCAGATGAATATTTGTTTGGCATTAAACTATCCTGCCTTTTGTCCTACCTTTAGTTTCTATTCCATGACCACGCACAACTGTGCCATTAAATACTCTAGTCATACTTGTTTTTTGGCCATCAAATCCTTTAACAAGCTTTTTGCTACGATATTTGTCTTCTACCTTTCCACCTTTTTTATATTGCTCAGATTTAGGTGCTCGACCAGCTTTCATCGCAGCTTCTACTTCTTGATCCATAATTTGATGAATTTCTTTTGCTCTTTTGTCGCCTTCTTTAGGAGTATCGTAAATTGGATATTTGCCTTTATTAATATCTGTCCTGAAATACTCTCGAATCAAATCAGGATCTTCATATTGTTTTCCTTGGATGTAGCCAGGAACAAGGGCTGATTTGCCTTTATATGGACCGCTATCCATTGTCACACCAGTACTATAAACAGTTACAGGCTCACCCTCTGGACCAGTTCCAACATTGTTAAATGCAATATTGTCTCTGTGATATTGGACAATATTTTTTTCTTGTGGGGTAAGTTTCAAGTCAGCCATTATCTACCTGCCCCACCATAAAATCCCATTCTTGGAACAAAACGAATAGCAGCTTTTTCTCTGTCTTCATCAGATGCTAATGTCCATTGTTCCATATAATCAGCTTTTAACATCGCTATACGAGCAGGATCTACCCCAGTAATTTTCTGAGATAAGTAATAAGCCAGTCCAGCAACCATCGCAGATATAAATCGAAATGGTATATCATTCGTTGCCGTACCAGTTCCAGCATCTTGCATTCTACGCAATCTCCAATATACAAATGTATACTGACTGCCTGGTGAATTTGGTGTAGGCCAGACATTAATACAAGGTAGATTTGTAACGCTTATAGGGGCGTTATAGGCATGTGCAGCAGCAGTTGTACCTGCTTGTCCACGATAACAATTTATAAGCTGTGCAGCCGTTGTAGATACGTTTGGATAGTAAATAATCTCATTATCTATCTTGATATATCCAGTTGCAGCTAATCCTGTCAAATCAGATGGAGTAAGCTGAATAGTTGTATCTGTTGATGATATACCACCATTACCATTAGAGCCATTTCCAACCAAAGTATAAGATGTCGGATTAACTTGCCCAGATTGGCGATTGATCCATACTTGAATTGGTCTACCTTGTGCCAGTTTATTAGGCAAAGTAGAATAAGTATCTTCCGATATACGGCTAATATTAATATCAATTTGATTCTGCAAAGTACCAGTACGAATCACTTGGCTTAATAAATCAATCGTATCAATTGGCAAAGGATAAGTAATCTGACCTGTATTCATGGGAATTTGTCCCTCTTCTACAGTCCATAGATTAATACCTCTATTTGCCCATTCAACAGTTAATATATTTAAAGAACGTCTAGCAGTTCTAAAATCATAACCACTTCTTAACTCAGCACCGCACCGTTCGAACGCCTCTTCAATGAGTTCGTTCATGTTTAAATCAAATACGGAGGTGCCTGTAGTAGTCATTTATGCATTTTTCTAAGTGTTTCTGCTAACCTTGCACGTTGTCCTAACTTGCCAAGCTTTTTAGCAGCAGCTTCGAGCTTTTTCTCTGGAATGGTATGTCCTTCTTTAACACCCAAAGATTTACGCAACGCACCAGCTCTGTGTATTGCGTTCTGTATCCATTTTTCAGCCATGATTAACTCGCAGCTGGTGGGGTTGGAGTAGCCTCTGGAGCAGCCTCTGGTGCAGCTTCTGGAGCTTGAACAACTTCTGGTGCTGGAGCAACAGGAGGAGGAGCAACCAAAACAGGAGTTGGATCTACTGGTGCAATTTCTGCAACAAAGTTAGACACAACAGCTCTAGCTTGATCATCCGCATCTAATTGTTTTGACTTTAAAAAGTTTTCAACAATAGACACTTCTTTGCCAACATAATTAACAAAATCATTAATTAAATTGTGTTCTTCAGAACGATGTCCAACACTTCTTACAAATGCAATTGCTTTTTCAAATAAATTCATTTTTTCCTCGCAGCTCTCATGTTATCGACTAAATTAGGATAAGGTCTACCAGCAGCTTTAGCCATAGCTTTTGCCGATGCCTTTTTTGCTGAACTTAACTTTTTAGGTTTGCCCAAACCTTTCGGTCTTGGCTTATCCCATACCTCGCCACCTTTTGCATACATAGCAACAGCATCAGGGTTATCCTTTCTGTGAATAACCTTTTTAGTTGGCATCTTGGATGGGTTCATAGCTCCCATACCACGACTGGCTCTCATTTGTGAGCCTTACCACCCCAACACATTTTTTCAACATGATCCATGTGATGGTGATGATGTTCTGCATGCTTTTTAAAATGATGCTTGTGATGTTTATGAGATTCAGTCTCATGTTCAGAAATAAACTCATCATGACGTTTCATATCTGGACCTGATTCTGGCTCCATGTGTTCTTTGGTTAAATGTGGTTTCATCAATTTCTCCTTAACAATATTTAGTCTTAGTATGACCACGCATAGCGATACCATCAGCACGATGTGATGTAGATCCACCATGAGCCATCTTTTTTACATGACCACCATGTTTTTTGGTATTGACTAATGGACCATCTCCAATAGTATTACCTTTCATCTTAGGATGACGATCTTCTGTGTGACCACGTTTTTCAACTTTAGATTCACCAAAACGATCATGTTTATTAGAACCTTTTTCAACATCTTCTTTCATGGTACGAGGACCCATTGACTCAGCTTTACCACCATGAGCCATTTTCTTCATGTGAGCCTTACCACCATGCTTCATCATTTTAGCTTCATGCTCTTCTTCTTTAGCAATACGTCTAAGTTCTTTAGCCTGGTTCATTTCATGCATCTTTTCACTTTCGTGATGAGTTGCACCACCGTGAGCCATCTTTTTCATTTTATGATGACCTTCATGTTGAGCCATATGATGTTCAGCCATTGCTAAATGGTGATGAGCTAAATGTTTATGATGTTCTTTAGAAAGACCACCATGTTTCATTCCACCAGCCATTGGAGCACCCATTGGAGGTGCTGGAGGAGCCATTGGAGCTGGGGGATTTCCCATTGCTCTTGCTGCCATCATTGCCATCGCTGGGTTCACACTACGTTTTTTCATCGTTGCCATATTGATTCCACCTTTTTTAAAATGTTTGCCTTTATCGGCTTCTACAAAATCACGCCCCACCCTTTGTGGAATGTGAACCTTATCAGCAAACGCCTTGGAATGGGCTATTGCCTCCATAAAATCATGCTGTTTTTTACTATGACTTGGCATTACTACCTCGTATTAATTCGTTAATTTTATCTTCCAAACGATTAAATCTTGTATCGATGTGGTCCATAATCTTACTTAATTCAGCTTGAGTTACTGTATCACGAGCCACTTCTTCACGAGTCTTGTTTAATAAAATACTTAAACGATTTAACTCCTGAAATTTTTCTTTCATTATAAAACCAACGATTGCAATAAGTATAGTTAATATTGCATTCCAAAATGGCATGATTGCATCATTTAACATTTCCACTTCCTTAAACTTTTGTTGATTCTTGAATTAGGATCATTTGCTGTTTCCGCACTGGTCAATCTTTTTTTCATGCCTTCCATGCGAGCACAGAAGGACTTTTTACGGCTGCCACCTTCTGGCTGTGGTGCTTTTAAATGAGCACCATGCTCTTTATTGTAAGAAGCTCTCCCTTTGGCGTTTAAACCGCCATTAGGATTTTTACCTTCTTTACGTTGCCAAGTAGGAGTCTTTGCCATGATTAGCTACCGTTAGAAATTAAATAACCTTCTTGCGAAACTGTTAAAGCAGCAGTACCAGTGCTAACTTTTGCTTGCAATTGGATATCTGTTTTTTCAGCAACAAGCCTTGGCATTACTCGTTGTGTATGATAGTTATTTGTAAATGGGGCAATGATAGTAACAGTTGGTACACCTGAACTACTTGTTTGATAGTTTTGATATGTTGCAAATCCTGCTGGATTGGCATTTAAACTAGTATTGATGTCAATACGACTCAAATAATAAGTATATCCTGCTGGTACGGTATAAATACCCATTAAAGTACGACCATTACCTGCTGCAATCTCTGCGTACAAAGTTGTATCTGATGTATCTTTTAAAGTAATGTTACCAGTAGGAGCACCACTCGTTACTGACATACTATTGATACGGAAATAAGATTTCACTGTAGTTACAGCTGTTGTACCGTTCAACTTAATAGTTTCAGAAATTTGATTGTAATTTGCATCCAAGCCGTTAATAGTGATTAACGCAGTTGCATCAGCACCAGTGTTAACAGAACTAACAAGATGCATCTGAATAGCAGATGATGGGAAAGTGTAAGTAGTATTGCCTTCCCATACAGGAACAAAAGATGTGCCTACCGATGCTTGGTAGCCATAAATATTTAAAACACTATGACCATAGATCTGACCACGAGCAACTTGTAAATCAAATGGCTCAGTCTGTCCTTTACGAGTAATAGACGTTACCGAATTATTGGTACTTGGTATTCCATTTGGGCTTTGTGCCATATTAATCTCCTAAAATTTTAAAAAGGGGACCGTAGCCCCCTATCGGATTAATTAGTCAAAGTTACCGTATGGGTAAGTTGTCGCATTACCAATGTTCATGTCATTTTGGTTGTAACGTAAAGTTACTTCAACTTGACCTGAAGACAAACCAGCTGAGGTTGTTGTCATTTTTAATGTCACAACTATTTGGGTAAACCATGCTGGTTCTTGACCTGCTTGCAAGTTTTGGAAGTCTTGCAAAGTTGCATTGCTATTGGTTAACTGTGAGCCTACAAATGTTGCTGTGTAACGCTGTGCAGCTGGGCTAGAAATGTTAGCAAATGTTGCATACACACCAGTAGAAGTTGCAAAGTTATTAGAAACATATGGTTGAATTGCACTTACAGCCACTGGAGTACCAGCGTTGTCTTTTGGAATTGTGCCAACATCAAGGATAACGTCAGTGATATTACAGCTGTATGGCAAGTAGAAAACTACGCCACGATAAACAGTATTGGTTGCATCAGCTGTAGGAGCAGATGCTGCTGTAGGACCAGTGTTGCTAAATACACCGTTTTGTGGGGTGTAAATAACAGCATTACTGTTTGGGATGTTATTTGAAGCTACAAATTGACCAGAACCACCACCATAGTTAGCACCAGGTGCAGTTACTGAAAAGTCTAAAAGAGCTGTTTGAACGAGGTCGGTATAACCAACATCACGAACAGGACCAAAACGGTTAGCACCAGATAGGATTGGTCCATTAAATGTAGAACGTGCCATGACAAATTTCCTTATGCAAAAGTTGCTATTCCGATCGTTGCATCGTCTGCTGGGGCAGTGGTGGAATAGTTAATCACCCAGTAATCATTAGTTTACTACTTCTATAAATTTGTGCAATCTTTTTTATAAAAAAATCCCCAGTTTTTAGGCTGGGGACAAGTCCTCTCACGAAGGAAATAACCTTAGTAAGAACCGTAGATACCTAATGGATCAGATACACCAAAAGAATAACGCTCACGAGACTTGTAACGTACGTTACCTGTATCGAAGTCACCATCCATTGAGTTCTGTAAAGGTGTTCTTACGAACATCTTAAGACCGTTAGGAACATCAGTAGTCAAGAACCATGCGTTAGTTGCTGTTAAGAAGTGGTTAATTGCATAACCTTCTGGAACAGAACCGTTGTTCTTAATTGCGTTGATGTCGTTGTTGTTTGTACCAACACGAAGTTCAGTATCTAACAAACGAGTTGCTACGAACTGGAGTGCAGGTGGAACAATCAACTTCTTCGGTTTTGCAGCGATTAATAAACCACGCTCATCAGTCCATGCAGCGATTTGAATAACAGCATTTTCCAATGCAGTTTCGTTCAAGTCAGCAGGAGTTGATGGAGTGTTGGCGTTAACACCACCAGAGATTAATGGGTGTGCAGTAGAGAACAAAGGCTGACCGTCACCATAAGTGAACTGGCTATTAAAACCGTTGTTTAATACAGCAGCAGCCTTAACCTGTTTGGTGTAAGCCATTGCACGAGCCAAAGCTTTGGTATAGCGACCAGAGAGAGAATCGTACAAGTTATCTTCGATTGCCTCTTCAGTTAAGCTGAAACCAAGAGCGATAGTTTCGTGGTTATAACGAGCTGTCCAAGCTTCTTGTCCGTTGTCATAAGCGATGGCTTGACCTTCGTTTTTGACTGGAGCAGCTGAGAAGCCTGACAGTTTTGTTTCTTCTTCAAAAGAACGCTCAGAAGTTTCGATTTCATAAACTTCTTTATGTTCTTCACCGTAACGAGCATATTCAAGACCAAACAAAGCGTTTAATCCAGGTAATAGCTCTTTTAATAGTTGTGCACGAGAAATAGCCATTTAAATGCTCCTTAATTAAACACCAGTTGAATTGAAATAACTATGGAAACCTGCGTTCCAAGTTACCAACGCTTCTGGATAGCCTGTGAATGAATACTGTGTTGCAGTCGACTGGGCTGTTGTTACAGCTTTGTTGATCGTCACAGTTGTGCCGTTTACTGTTGTTACATAGGTATTGCTACCTGGGTTAATACCAGGACCTGAAATGACCATACCAGGAAGGATCTGTGTATTTGCAGCAGATAAAGTAACAGTTGTGCTAGATGTTGTAGCATTTTGTGTCACAGTAACAGCTGATGCAGTTACAACTTGAACGATCTTGAATGGTGCAGTTGCAGTTACAGGAGTAATAGCAGAAGTACTAGTTGCAGCAGTTGCTACAGCGATACCAGCATATGAATCACCTGTTGTTGTAGAACCAGTATTTCCTTGTGCGTTACCAATGTAATAAGCATTAGAACCAACGAAAGCTGGGTTGATGTACTGGATAGTTGTTGAACCAGATGTTGAGCTACCTGTGCTAGATAACACTACAGTTTGGAACACAGCTTGTGGATCATCAACAACATAACCAATAGCGTCAGGAGCTGATGTAGCACCTTGCCAATATTGGTAACGATTCTTACCATAAATTGGGCCGCCAGTTGTTGAATATTCACAACCAACAAAAACACCAATCGTGCCAGTTTCAGCAGTAGTTGTGTTGTAAGCTAAAGTTGTTGCAATTAATGTACCAGTATTACTTGCACTTGAACCAATTGTTACAACGTCACCGTTGTACAAACTAGTTGCATAGCCATTGACGATAGGGAACATGCGAGTAGAACCAGCATATACACGACCACCAATCAAGTTAACTGGCTTTAGTCCGTATGGACCTGCTACTGTAGGATAAGCCATATAATTCTCCTAAAATTATGAACGATTTCCAAAACTAACCGTAGACTTCCGTTCTTGGAACAGAGGCATACGAGAGTCGCTTTGCCTTAAAAAACTATTATCTACTGCATCTGCATTCGCCTGGGTTTGATTTGCCTCATAATCAAATCTCGCCTGTACAAACTCTTCAGGTATCTTGCAGAGTAATAAACCACCAATCTCAATATTGTCTTTAAAACGACTATCAGGATCAGTTAACATGCCATATTTCGGTTGCTCTTCAGCTCTGACTGGTTCCCAGCCTTCTCTCAGTTTTGAAGAGAGATTACGAGGGTCAGCGTTGTTAAGCATCGAAACCCTAACCCAGCGATAAGCAAATCCTGCTTGCTTGTCTGGTTCAGGTAACAACTCTGGAGGTCTCCAAGCCATTGGTCTCACAGTTTGTTGTCTAGTTTCAATTTCACGGTTATTACGATTTTGTTCAGCCATTTTGGGACTCCGATTTTACATATGCATTAAAATATTGCTCTGGTGAAATTTTTAATTTCTTACACAGATCCAGTTGTCGAGTATTTAAAGTAATCTTTTTTGAAGAGGTAGATCTCGTTGCTGGTGCAACTACCGTGCTTTTGCGAGTTGTTGTAAAGGTTTTGGTCTCTACTTCCCCAAACTTTTCAGGGAATCGTTTTCTCATTTCTGCATCAATAGTAGACCAGTAGTCATCGGAGCCTAGTGGGGCCCCTTCCCTTTCTAGTCGCTTATGTATGCCCATAGCGAGAAAACTCATATCATCGTCAGTACCATACCACTTGTTTTTGTCAAGCCACGCTTGGGTTTTTGAGTCCAGTCGTGCAGGTTGGTTCTGCTCTTGAGGTATTTGTACCTCATTTACAGATGATTGTAAAGCATTTTCATCGTATTGTGGGCGATATCTTTCCATCTCTTGAGCTTTAAACTGCACTTCTGTTAATCGCTCTTGAGCTTCGACCAATCTTTCAGCATCACCAGAGTCATACGCTTCTTTATATTCTCTTCTTGCCTTATCTAAGTCAGAGGCTAACTTCTCTTTAGCCGTATTAACATAGACTTTTTCACCATCAGAAAGTCGACTTTTTAAAATCTTGTTCTCATTAATAATGGTATTAGCAAGACGAATAGCTTCTTCGTTTTCTCTGAGAGCTGCTTCTTTCGCTCTACGCTCGTCATTTAACAGTTTCTTTGCTTGAAGAATGCGTTGTTTAGCTTCTTTAGAGTAAGACTCTAAATCGTCAGCTTCAAACTCATCAACAATTTCCTTTGGCATAGGTGCAGCATTAATCCTATCTTCCTCTGGAGTATCATCGACAACTTCGATTTCAACTTTATCATCTTCAATATCTTCACTTAAAAACGAAAAGTCTTGTTTTTCAAATTCAGCCATTGTGTTCTCCTTAAGCTCTAGTAATTCCACGAGGATCATCTACTACTGCCTCGACAGAATCATCATTGATTAATCGGAATTCTCTGCCATGAATCTTCAGGCGAGTGCCAGTATTTGGTCTGGCTAGAATAAAGTCACCGACTTTACACCACGGACCATTTGGGAAACGCTTCTCGTCTTTATAACAATCAGGTCCCATTTTTAAAACAAAGAATACAGTAGATAAGACTTCTTCCATGTGCAGAGTTTGATCTGCTTTTAGAATTCCACCACTATGTTCTTTTTCTGCATCTGGTATTGCTACCAACATGCGATAACCCATTGGTTCAGGTAACTGCTTTGCTTTTTCTTCTGCTGTTTGAGGCAGGGTTGTTGTTGCGTTCACATCATCGGTGTTTGAGCCGATTAGGATTTTACTCATCGAAATTCTCCAGTCTTGATTTAAGGTCTATGATATTTCTACGCATCGTGAGCAGACCATGAATCTCACCACACATTCTTTGGTAATCGGCATAATCTTTGGCTTCACCGATTCCCAGAGCCTCTTCAAGAATCTTTACTTTGTCATCAATCTGTTTGAGAAGATGATCTAGTATTTTTTCTTTCATTTAATTTCCTTTTTTTTAAGTTGTTTAGCGTTTTTATATAAATCAGCTGTTACCTGAAGTTTTTGACTTTGGCGTTGTTGATTCATTTGGGCTTTTGCATTACCAATTTGATGACCTAACTTCATACCTTCTAACTGTTGTTTGGCTTCTAAAGACTCTCTATCAGATCTTGTTTTAGCTCCAATCTGCATACCAGCAATTTCTTTTTGGGCTGCAATACGCATTTTTTCAATTTCAATCTGATCAGCACCTTTAGCCGCATCAATTTGCATCTTCTTCTGCTTAATATCAATTTCTTGTGCCTTTAACTGCAATTCTTTCATCTGCATCTGGATAATTGGATCTTGTGCAGCTTGTTGAGCTTGTTGTGCAGCTTGAGCAGTTTTATTTTGACCTAGAATATTCTGAGCAGCTGGTACAGCCATGCGAGTAATCTGCATTTCTTGTTCTGGTGTTAACTTAATATCATCATCTTCATTATCAGAATAAGGAATTTGGATACCCATTTGCTCTTGCATCTGTCTCATATACTCCATTCCCACATGCTCGGTAATATGTGACTGTAAAGCTTGCATAATTTGTGGTGCTTGTGGGTTTTGACCAATGACTTGTTTGATTTTTGGATCATTTAATGCAGCCATATGGATTTGAATATGAGCTTGATGGTCTTGATACATGAAAGCTTTGAGTGGTTTATTCTTTAAAGCGTTCATATTCTCCGTAATAGGGTCCGTTGGCTTCATATCTTCTTGCATTGGCACCAATTTTTCTGCATTTTTTATCCCAATCACTTCTAACATCTGTCTATGTAGATAAGGTAAGTTATAAAGCTGGGGTGCAGTCTGTGAAAGCTGTAAAACTGCCTGATATTGCACCACTTTTTGGCTCATAGTAGCCGCATTAGGATCGCTTACAGGGATAATATTGACCATTTCATAGTCAGATCTACGAGCTTTACGGTCTCCAGTATCAGGTTCAAAAGAATAATCCTCTGGAGCGTAGTCAGCAATAATCTCTTTAAGTAATTTGAACTCTTGTTTCATTGAATAGTGGATACGAGCTTGTATCGCACTCATGACTTTCAAGGTTCTTTCCAAAATTGCCAGCGTTGTACCGACTGGTGACTGGCTACTCATGTCACTTGCTTTCAAATCGCCACTAGAAGCAAACCTTCTACCCTCTTCCACGATCTGATTGAGCAATGCCATCAATGTTTGGCTTGGTTCTTTGTACGGCAACGGCATAATGTTGTCTTTCATCGTGCCAGATGGTACATCTACGTCTCTAAATTCGCCTGGAGCTATCGGTGTATCATCGCCTTTGACTCGTAATCCACGAGTTTTAAAGCCTCCTGGAAGATTAGACAAGGATCCTGCATCAACTAACTGTCTTAAAATAGAAGTTCCAGATTTGGCAAAAGCCCCAATAAGGTGTATAAGCCCAAAGTGGTAAAAACCAAAACCAGGAATATAACCATAATGAACAAAATGTTGTCTTTTTTGGTGTGTCTTGTCATCTTCTCTCCAGTTTCTACGAATTGCCAAGATCATTCCATTGGCTTTTTCAATCGTTACAACATACGGAAGAGCAATTCCAGTTTCAGCTCCTGCCTTATCTTTATGTTCAAAGCCAGGTAAATCTAAGTGCACATGCATTTCTAAGATCTTAAACCTGTCATCTGTGCTGGCTCTAAACCCTAACTTTTCTGCTATCTTCTTTTCTACTTCATCCAGAATGTTATCTGGTGTTCCTAAACTAATATCCCTGTAAAATCCTGCATAAATCAAGTGATTCATCTCACTTTCAGTCTTACGCATCACATGGGTAATTCTTTCAGCCGCCTCAAGACTACTCGCACCATATGGCACCACCAAGTCTTCTGCTGGAATATACATCGAAACCTGACGATCTAGCGTTGGATCAACATAGACTTTCTTAAATCCATTACCTGAAAGTCCTACGCCCCAGAGCATACGTTCATGTTCAGGGCGATATTCTTGCATGACATCCACAAGCTGATGGTTCATGTCTTCAACCACCCTACCCATTGCATCTTTTTTGTCTTGGGTTTCTTTACCAACTATCTCACCCTTAACAGGACCACTTGCTGGAAAGGTTTCCATAATGGTTTCAGACTGAAACTTAATCACCGCTTCTGCCAATACAGGATGGTAAACTCCACAAGCACCTTCCCACGGCTCTGAGCGTTCTTCAATCTTTAAGCCTAGTAACTCTAAGCCATCCACATAAGTTTGTATCCAGTCTTTACGAGAATCAATGTCGGACTGAAAATCTCCCATGAGATCACCAGCGATTTGTGTTAAGACCGATTCAGGAACATATTCCGCCAAATTAGCGTCAAAGTCTTCAATAGACTCACCACCAATTTCAATTTCTACGCCATCCATTTTGATGTCTACTTCTTCTGGATCAACAATCTCAATTTCAACATCTGGTCCATCGATGGCTGCTAAACCTTGTGGAGCTTGATACAGGGCTTTATCTATTGACATATGAATCCTTAATAATATGCACGTTTACGCCTAAATTCTTTAGGCTCATCTGGCTCATCACTCTGTAAAGTGATAAATCCACCTCTTCTGAATCTTAACAAAGCTTGTGTGGTTGAGTCTACCAAGTCATCATGATCTGAGTTTGGAAATGCCGCCAGCTCTTCTACGACTTCTTCAGCCCATCTTTTTCTTGGTGCCCATACCTTACCACTAGCAAACAAATCTGATACGCTATTAACCCTAGATATTTTATCGTTTCCCCTAGTCGGTGTAAACTCTTGAACAGGTATTCCCATTCGTCTAAGCTCAAATATAAGGGGAGCACCAGACGCTTTCGCTTCAACAATAAAGCTGTCAGGTTGCCAATCCTTGTACATTTCGTAGGCTCTCTCCTTAAGAGTGGGGAACTCCATACGCTCTTTAAGTGCATCCAATAAAATAATATTTGGGTCTTGTTCGTTTTCATTTAAATAAAATACTCCCCAAGTTGTACAGGCTGAATAGTCGGCTCTCTCACTTTTTGTAAATGCCGTATCCCATGACTGGATTATATAGTGACATGGCGGTGGTGTCTCTTTTTCCCACACTTGCCACCATTCTCTTTTAACAATCGCACCTTCTTCACTTGTTGGATCCTGCTGATACTGAGCTTGCCATTTGGATAAAGGTAATTCAATCCGAAGCTTACACAGTTCATCATAACTCCAGAACTCTGGCCATAATGGTTTTTCATTTCGCTTAATCGCTGGAAGGCTGATAATCTCCCATTCATCGCCATCTCGGTCAATCATCGCCTGACAGATCTTGCCTGTTAAGTCTCTTTTAGACCATCTAGTTTGTACTATAACAATTGAACCACCAGGTTGTAAACGCTGACGTGGACCTGACGTATACCATTCATAAACCTTATCAAAAATCGAAGGATCTCCTGCTGCCAACGCAGCTTCCTGTTCTGAATGAGGATCATCAATAATGAGTAAATCAGCTCCCTTACCAGTAACAGTACCACCAACACCAATAGCAAAATACTCACCATTAGCATTGGTGGACCAACGACCAGCAGCTTTACTATCCGACCGAAGAGATACATTGGGAAATACTTTTCCATAATTTTCTCCATCAACTAAGTTCCTCACCTTCCTACCAAACCCTACGGCTAGTTCTGCCGTGTTCGAGCATTGAATAATTTTCTTATTGGGGAATTTACCCAAATACCAAGCAGGTAACAGGTAAGAAGCAAATTCAGACTTAGTATGCCGAGGAGGCATATTGATAATAAGTCGTTTAATTTTTCCACTAGCAATCTCCTCAAATTTAGCTGCCATTAACGCATGATGATCGCCATGTATAAATCCTGGCCACATCGTCTGTACAAACGTCATAAAATCTATCTGACCAGTTTCCCTAGTCAAAGACTCAGAATAAGCCGTAGCCAAAGGCATCAAAGGTGCCCTCTCCTCCTCTGGCAACATATTTATAATCTGTAACAGCTCATCCATTTAAATTCCTAAGTTTAATATACGCAGGGCGAATGCTACGAGCATACTTTAAGTCTCCTTTACAAACCCCTATTTTTATTAACATTTTCATTTTGCGATGCGTATTACCACGCCCCTTATCGCCAGTCATAAACATTACATCATCCACCGTAGGACCAAAGCCAAAGTTATTCCAATAAGCTTCAATCACATGGAAGATCTCCTTCTGTGCCTTCGTCACTTTACTCTCCTAATTAATTCTTGTGCAGCCTCCCAAGCAGCATCATGCATCAGCGTATGCTTTAACCTATCCATCAGAAGCATTAACCTTCTCCTATCATGAATAGCTAAATACTGTAGATACTGTTCAACATCATCAAAAGTCATTCTTATCCTCATTCGGTTGTTTTCTAGCAATCCTAAATCTATTTATACTGCTACATGGAAAAGAACTTAAAGCAGTAGCATCTCTTAATGTTTTTAATATCGCAATTGCTTGATCTAAGGTAGCCACCTCTATATCAATCTTTTTTTTCCATTCTTCGTAATTTTCCAAAATATACCCCCCTACCCTTTTTCTACCCAATTTGTGATGGGGGGTGTTTCTATACTCATTTTCTTTTCAATCCAGCCAGGATTTTGCACCCCTACCCCATCTTTTTCACTTTTTTCTTCTTTAATATCAACAACTTGTTGTAACCTTTTCATCTGCAAAGGTGACAATTCTTCGCTTTGGGATGGTGATTGATTGTGTGGAATAGTATGCAATTCCGAACCTATGGTCAAACTCGGATTTGGGTGGGTGGGGGTGGGTGGGATGTCGTGTTCTGCGTTTTCGTTGGGGGTGGGGATTAGATGGGGAATTTCTAGAGTTGGCGTGTATGTTTCTTCCTCCTCCTGTTGAATCTCCCTTAATAAATCTTGAGCCGTTCTCTTTGTCTTGGCGTGGAGTGTGCGACTGTTTCCTATTGCCGTTGTAATGGCTGTAAGTAACTGAGCCTTCAGCGTGTTGCTATCGACTGAATGAATGTGCTCAACTCTCTGGGAAAACAGAGAGACCTCCGACATCTTGCCAACCAACTCGAGAGCCTTCAACTGCTGGGCTGGTGGCAACTCGTCATTGAGAGCCATTGAGGATAGTTTCTGAATTGCCATTGTCCTCAACTGAGTGGGTAAAAGATATTCCTCCACTTCTTTAGCCGTCTCAAGGGCTGTGATGTATGTCTGCACTTTGCTATTTTTTGCAACTGTGTTAGCGTTGCGTGATGCTGTGGTGTTCTTCCCATTGGATGTATAAGCCCTTCTGTATGCCTCCGTCTTGTTTCCAGTCTTTACTACTTGCTCTGCGAATTCCTTTTGTCTCTTGGTGAGTTTCAATCCTCTAGGACTATTAGCACCCATTAGTATTCTTTCGATTGGGATGGACTGTATGCCTTCGGCAATTTCTTTTTTCGTGAGTTTTTTCATAGGTATATTCTCGGAATGTTCATAACCAAAGTATAGGGCAAATGTGGAAAGATTATCAACTTCTCTTTGTGTTCTCTCTCTTGTCTTTTTGTAACCTTTGGACTGTTCGCCTTCGGCTTTTTGGTGGTTTTTGGCGTGTTCTCGTGCCCTGCTTTGTTTTTTTGTGAGCCTCTACCCTGCAATATCCCCCTAGAATCCGTCTCAAACCCTTATAAATACTGGGTGAAAAATATTTTCAATTATTTTGCAAAAGGGTATTGACAAGCAATATTGAATCATGCTGAAATACTACTTATCGTCATTAGATGATATTTAATTTAATCAACTGCTAGGAGTTTTTATCATGGTTTTATACAATGTCGCCGTAATGTTTTCTCTAGTCTTATTCTTTATTGGTCTTGGACTGGGCGTGTATTTATCTTCAATCTTTGAGAGGGCTTAATCATGGGAAATCGTGCCGTCATTAGTTTTAAGGGTGTTTCTACTGGTGTTTATCTTCATTGGAATGGTGGGACAGAATCTATCAAAGCCTTCCTAGATTGTGCAAAGGAATTGGGTATCCGTTCCCCTGTTCGTGATTCTTACGGAATTGCTAGATTTTCTCAACTGGTGGGTAATTTCTTCGGTGGGAATCTCTCTCTCGGTGTTGGTCCTGTTGATTCTCTCGACTGCGACAATGGGGACAATGGGCTTTATATCGTAGGCGAGGACTGGGACATTATAGACCGAAAGTTTAACCCTCCTTCGAGGGCATTTAAAAAGGAATACTATGAGGGCGTTTTCAATGAGTGTATGGAAATCAATAAGCCAATTTTTGAAAGAAAGAATAACTGATGAGCCTTGATGAGGCGAAATATCCGAGAGGGTATCTTATTCAAACTGCTAGGAGAATTCCAAAATGACAAACTTAGACTATGCAATACATGACGCAAAATTCAAAGAGGGTGCACCAACACACCTCAACGATTACCAAATAAGAGATATCCTCGAGTTAGTGGGGAAAGGATGCCGACAGAGCACTAAAGAGAAATTAGAAAGACGGCTAAATATGCCCTTGAGCCTGTTTCAATCTTACGGCATTTATAACAGAATGAAATTAACCCCTATTGGTGCTGATTATGTGCCTTGCCAGTCTTGGACTGAGGAAATGCGAACATTGAGAGAATGTATTTTAGGGTAACTGACGAGGATTTTTTATCCGAAATTGGCGAGAGCCAATCTTACTCAACTGCTAGGAGAATGAAACATGAAAGAACAAATTAGCAATTATCACAATGCAACAGCCGAACAAGTGGCGTGGGCTTTGGTGAGCCGTTTAACTGATTCTTACGACTGGGAAACAGTAGATGATGCCGACAGAATCACTTTAGAGGAGTTAATTAGTAAAGCAATTTCAGAATCAAAGTATTTCAACATGATAGAAGAAGTTTGTATGAATAATGGGGTTATCGAATCCGACTATTTCAACGAGGTGGCATGATGGAAATTATCGAAACTAAAGTTTATAACTTTGAGGAATTAGACGATTCGGCAAAGGACAGAGCACGAGACTGGTATAAGCAAGGACTAGATTATCCTTGGTGGCATGATGCCAAAGCCTCAATAGACGCATTTTGTAAAGAGTTTGGGGTAAAGGTGAAGGACTATTCTGTCGGTGCGTTTGCACCATCATACATTGTTACAACTGCCGAAACTCACCATTTTAGAGGACTGAAACTGAAACAGTATGATGCCACACAGATGCCGACTGGTTATTACCTAGATTGCACATTGTGGACAACATTTGTAGATGTTTGGCAAAAGACTGGTAGTGCTCTCAAGGCATTTAATGAGGCAATAGACGAGGCATTGAAGGACATTGTGAGGGACTGGGAATATCAATATTCAGATGAATCCGTTGATGAAATGCTGATTATCAATGAATACACTTTTACGGAGGATGGGAAAAGATTTTAAGACAAACTGATGAGGATTCAATATCCGAAACTGTCGAGAGACAGTCTTTGTCAAACTGCTAGGAGAAAGAAACATGAAAGATGTCATTTATGCTTGTTTGTTTGGTGCGTTAATGGGTTCAGGTCTTGCCCTTGTTTGGATTTTTAGGACTGGGGGATTCTGATGCAAGCACTTATTTATAACATCAAACTGGAGGTTATTGCCTCCCACACCTTGCCGTCTTTTCTTGAGGCGTGTGAGTGGGTTGAGCAATATTTGGGATGGAATAGTCTTAAAAGAATCGAGACTAAATCCAATGGAAAACTAATCAAAGTATTAACGGAGGAAACATGAGACGGATGTTTATTGTTACTGCCTATGAAGTTTTAGTCACAGTAGATGACTGGAATGAGCCACAGTATGTAAAGATTGGCATTTTAGAGGATGGTATTCCTCCTCAAATTTTATGGGATTCTTGGATTGATTCACACTTGTATTATGAAATGACGAAAGAAGAATTTGCCCAGTTAAAGGTTGGAGATGACCTAGACGAAGGCACAACAGTTTTAGAGATTATCAAAGAGCCTATTTTTTATACAGATGTTTACCCAATGGAGGAATTAGAAAATGCCAATATTTAATATGGTAGTGACTACGACCTTTACTAAAGATGTGCAGATTGATGCACAAACTTTAGCAGAGGCAGAAGAAAAAACATGGGAGTGGATTGAAGAGAATGATGTTCTTCATAATGCAGACCTTGATACAACGATTGAAACTTTGGAGGAATACTATGCCTAATTGGTGCGATAACGCTGTGACTATCAGTCACAAAAATAAACGGAAGATAAAGAAACTGGTAACTGCCTATAAACGAGGAAGGTTTTTTGCGACTATTTACCCTGAACCTGATTACTCGGTAACACCAGTCAAAAAAACATACCCTGAGATATCAGCCCAGTATGCCAAGACTGAAGAAGAGAAGGCACAAGCATATATGCCTACTATCAATCCTAGTAATTGGTGGGACTGGAGGGTGCAACATTGGGGGACAAAATGGGAGATTGAAACTAAAGGTTATGACATCAATATCAGCGACCATGAAATCTCTTTTAGTTTTTCTAGTGCTTGGAGTCCTCCAGTAGGAATCTATCAAAAACTTGCCGAACAAGGTTTTGAAGTAGAGGCAACTTACTACGAAAGTGGTTGTGCGTTCTGTGGTTACTGGACAAATGACCTAGAAGATTGCTATGACATTGAAAATGATTATGAATGGGTGCGTAAAAACATACCTCGAAACATAGACGAGGAATATGGAATCTCGGAGAGCATTAAGGAATATAAACTTGATGACCTACTGGATACCATCCACAATATTGAAGAGCAATTAAAGACTGCAACTGATACAGAAAAAGCCGAGTTAGAAGCAGAATTGATCAAAACTAAACAGGAATACGAAGAATTGGAGGAATCATTTTGAAAGATTTGAACAAGATTTGGAATGAAAAAGCCGAGAGTTTATTGCTTGGCAAAAGAATCATTCAGGTGCGTTATTTAGACCATGATGAAGCGTGGGAAATGGGTTGGTATGAAAGACCAATAGCATTTCAAGTAGATGATGGGACATGGTTTTATCCCAGTCGTGATGATGAAGGAAATGGTGGAGGTGCACTTTTCACTTCGCATGAAACTGATTTTTGTTTGCCAGTATTGAGGTAAGCCATGAAACTAGAAATCAAAATGTATTTTTATGATTATGAATCTTTAGAAACTGCATTACTTGATGTTGTTCAATGTTTAAAGAATAGTGATATGGGAACAGTAGATAGTTATCCTTTTTACATAGGTTCTTTTAGAAGGGCAGAGGACTATGTAGATGTCAAAGATTTAGACAGTCAAGTGCATTGGTAAGTGCTGTAATCCTGATGCCCTGAATTGGGCATTGGGATTGCCATTTCGGTAATCATAACTGCTAGGAGAAATTATGACTAATGTATTTATTAAATTAAATGTTTACGCTATTGATGATGAAGAATGCCCTATGTGTGGCGAAAAAGAATTGACATTCATTACAAGTTGTAAAGCATGCCATTGTGGTGAATGTGGCACATGGGTAAGTCTTGATGGTCAAATTTTGGAGGGCGAATGATGCCGTTTATAGTTGAGCAAGAGTTTATCTATGGTTGGGAGAATGTTTGGCACAATGGCGAAACAGGAGAGCCGACTGTATATGAAACTAAAGAACAAGCACAGGCAGAACTGGATGAGTTTATCTCTGATACCGAACAGGATTACAGAGAAGGCAATTTGGAAGAGCCGTATTCGCATAATGAATTTAGAATTGTGGAGGTTTTATGAATCAAATTAAGCGTTATATGATTGAGTATTTTGAGAGTGACGATCCATCATACGATTGTTATTTGGGTGAAGATGCTTATGAAGCGATTCAAGCATTTAAAGAAGAAAATCCTCAAGCAAAAATAGAAAATGTTTGTTTAATTCTTGATTTGGAGGATGAGATTTATGAAAGTAATGATTGAAATTAACTTGCCTGATGGACAAAAGATTCCTACTGCTGAGGATATTATTCGATTAACTGATCCTGACTGGTTAGCCGAATGGTGGCACATTGATGATGTCAAAGGAGTTGATGGTGCTGAAGATTTATCTGATGAAGATTGCAGAGAAGTCTTGCGACTTGTTGGCAAAGAGCACAAAGCAGATATCGGTATTAACTGGGAAGAAATTGAGTATTGGGTAAACCATGTCAAAGAGGAGATTGAAAATGCAATATAAAGAACTTAAAGATTTAATAGGTGAAGATAATGCTATTTCAGTTTACGATTATTTTGCCGAATTAACGATAGATAACTTGGTTCAGTTGGTATTAGATGGATACACACCAAGTCAGTTGTTGCACCTTGCAAAGCAATTAAATCCAATGGAGGAAGAAGATGAATAAAGAAATTGTTAGTTATGCATTAGAAGTAACTTGGAATGATGGAACAAAGGAAATCAGGACAGATTTTCCTGAGATTGAATACATTAACGAATATTTAGATGAACTTGAAAAGGAAGAAAATGTTTAACAGCGATTTATTAGATGAATACTGCGAAGAAGAGTTTGGTCATAAAGACTGGTCAATGGATTGGGATGAACAAGGTAATTTAATGATTACTTTTTTTAGAAATCCTAGACCTGAATACTATCAAGATGAAGAAGAAGGGGAAGAAGAATGAAACGCTATGATGTAACTTATTACCTTAAACGAGAAGTTACCATTACTGTGGATGTGCCCAATGGTGAAGATCCTGAAAAGTATGCTTGGGATGAACTTGAATTAAACAAGGGAGAAGAAATTATTGATTCTGATTACTGCGAGGTTGATCCACATGAATTTTAGCCAATGTGGTGGTAAAGTTCCTGTGTTTGTAGGGGGAGATTCCCCTTACAAACTGGTGGACTTCCCAAGCAAACCCCAGTTTAAAAGACTCTATGAATCGTTTAAACCAGAGTTGATTGAGAAGTATTGGGTAATGATGAACATGAGAGCCGAAGGTAAAACTTTGGCTGAGGTCGGAACACGATACAATGTTTCACGAGAAAGAGTTAGGCAAATTGAGGCAAAGTTTTTAAAGAGATTAGCAGTTTCTTTAATGCCTGAGACGCTTTAAAGTTACCGACACGCATATGGTAATCATTAAAATCTTCCCCAACTGTTTCCGAGATCCAATAAGGCTTGCCTGTGTCTTTGGCGAATCGTTCTCCGACACCGTTGGTATCGTTATCAGCAATGATGATCCCACCCCTGATGTTCCTTGCTACGAACTGCATATTGCTTGCACTAAAGCAAATGTAAATACAATAAGGAAGATTCATCGACTTCATTACATTTCGAATCGAAAGACCAGTCGCAAAACCTTCGCAGAATATCGGAGTTCCTTCTGCGTTGATAGTGAAAGTTGCACCTTTAGAGGTTTGACCATAGAGGAACTTCTTTTCCCCCTCGTGATTGATGAGTTGGCAACCCACTATTCTCTCTTGATTCCTCATGGGGATAACTAAGATTTGCTGACCATCTTTATCCCATACATTCCCCATTTCGGTGGGGAATCCTTTTTTCTCAAAATAAGGATGTAAATTGAGACTGCATTGGCTTAAAATCCATTCGGCTTTTTCACTTGCCTTCCTTGCTTCTATGTCTCGTTTGTCCGAGGACTGCTTAATAACTTTGCGAACTGTCTCCTTATTCTGCCCTTGTGCAAACCATGTGACTGGCTTTTCCATTGTTGCCCAGTTCTGCACCCATCCAACATCACCAAGAAACTTGTATCTGCCGTTTCGTTTATGTGGATGATCGTCTGTCGGTGTTGCAATCCATTTGTCGTATTCGATATTACTTAAAATGAGACCATAGTCTCTAGCAAAATTGATAAACTCAATCATAATCCCATCTTCTCCCTGCGTTTATGGTAAATAATATTGCGATGCTTAATCCATTTCATTGTAGTAACACTTGGTATTCTTGGATGTTGGAGTAAACCCTTTGGCCAAGCACCAAACTTTTCTTTGAACTTATTACTTGCCCAGCCGATGTCATAGTTTCTATCTTTGGCGATATAAATTAACTCTGAATAAAAGTTTTGTTGTTCTGTTCTGTTATTAGATATCAAACCATTGAGTTCAAACATCTCGCCATCAACTGCCTGTATCAATGACCGATGCTTCACATGACCACACGAAGGACACGACAAACTATTTGGTGGCCAGAGAGCCGAGCACATAGGACATTTGGCTTCTTTCTTTACCTTTTCATCAGGTTCTTTCTTAGTTTTCTCAACTCGTTCATCAAGAATCTCAACTCCTTTTGTATAAACATCTTCCCAATCATCTTGGAATCGAAGGTAATTACCTGAATGATCTAACCAAATAGCAAATTCTTTACCTTGATGGCTACGCATAACTCTGCCGAGTTGCTGAATGTGTGAAGATAAACTCTTTGAAAAAGGTCTAGCTGATACTCCAATCATAACGTCAGGAACATCGAAACCACGAGTAAGTATGTCAGTAGCAATGAGACCATGTATTTCAGTATCTGGTTTTGAGAAATCATCAATCACCTCTTGTTTGTATTCGTTGTTGTCTAAATAACTAATGCTTACAAAGTTATAACCTTTGGCAGCGAACTGCGTTACCAAGTCCTGACCATGCTTAACTCCAGCACAAAACACAATCGTCTTTCTTGGTTTGCCAAATATTTCTATTGTTTTCTTTTCCCATTCGCTAACAATGTCACCAGTAATTTTCATACCTCGTTCTGTAACATCATCAGGACTCCATTCTCCTGCAAGTTTTTTTGCACCAGTCATGTCAATCTCTTTACATATAAAGACACGCAAAGGTGCAAGCCATCCTTTCTTTACTAAGTCCTCAGTCGTTGCACCACAAACAACATTTGAATATAACGATCCAAGACCTTTGGTAAACGGAGTTGCTGTTAAGCCAATGACTTTTAACTTAGGATTGTTTTTAATTAAATTAGAAATAAGTTTGCGAGTAACATGGCATTCATCAACAATCAACAAATCCATTTCAGGAAACTTATTACGCTTCTCAATGGTTTGTGATGAACAGATTTGAATCTTCTTGGTGATGTCACGCTTGTAATGATCTGCTTGTAATACACCATGATCAAGTTTGTATTTGGTAAGACGAAGACTGGTTTGTTCTATCAAAACAATACGGTCTAATATCATGGCAGAACGATTGTATTTGTCTGCCGTAGCCTTCATCAGATAGATAGCCACTTCGGTCTTACCAAAGCCTGTTGGTGCGTATAAAAGCTGTGTTCGATGTCCTTCTTTAAAGCCCTGACGGAGTTTATCGACAACTCCCAGTTGGTGTTCTCTTAATGCTAATTCCATTATTTTCTCTTTTTCATAGCATTGATTTGACGAATCAACTCATTAGTCCTTTCCATATACATATCTCTGCTCTCTCGCAAAGATTGAATTTCAAAGTCTTTCATCTTTATCTCTTCTCTTAATTCTTGAATCGTTACAAGAGCATCTTCTTGCTCAATCTCAGTTGCGTTATATCTTTTAGAAGCAAGGATATCTCTAAGTTTGGTAGCCTCTTCTTCTTGCTGAAGAATGGTGCGACCTGCCTCATCTAACTTCTGTTCTAGTTCTTGAATGTCAGGTGCTTTATCTAATTCTTTTTTAGCCTTATTCTTCTTTGGTTCTTTTTTGGGTTTCTTTGCTGCCACTTTCATGGTAGATTCGTTGCCATGTTTATCTGTGTAAACAACTTCTTTTTGTTTCTCACCAAGCGATGCTCTGTATCGACTAATCGTTGCATGACTTACGCCAATGTGTTTACCAATTTGGACATTGGAATATTTTGAATACTCAGGATCTTTCAAAATCTCAAGAGCAATGAGTTTCTTCTCTTCTTGAGTATGTGGTAAGCCATGAACATTTGATCCCCAGCTATGCCATTTGGCCTGTCTAACCGTGCCGTCAATGACTTCGCAGTCGATGGCTACATTGCCAATTTCTTTCTGTGCAAAGAATCTATGGAATCCTGCTGATAGCCAGTAATCTGTGCCATCAAAGAATACGGTGATTGGTGGAAATACAATTCCATCTCTCATTAACTCTGCGTATTCTTGAACTTTTTCTTGGTTTAATTCTTTTCGTGATTGAGTCCCACCATCAATACGAATGGCGAGTATATTTACTTTCTTCATTTATTCTCCTAGCAGTTGGAAATTTCAGTATATCAAACTTCATCTTGTGCATCTACAATTTTCTTTATCTTGTCTTGCATCTTCTCCCATTGAGACAATATAAACTTGTATTCAGATACCAAGATCTCAGGCACATCTACAACCCAAACAGAACATATATTACTGTTCTCATAATATTTAATCTGTTCTTCATCATCATCAATTGTTAATACTGGATACCATTCTTCTTCATCAATTAATACTTTCATTTTCCCTTCGCTTTCTTTATAAGGTCTTTAACCTCACCCATTGATTTTTTAATATGGGCATCATAGGCTTGTTCCATCATTTCAATCTTTTCTTTATATGGTTTCAACACTTCTATTTCTTCTTTCAACAAACTAATTTCTTCTCGTAATACACCAATCATATGTCCTGCTTCAGTCAATTCTGCTTCTTGTTGGCGTAGCATAATCGCTGATTCTCTATAAAGAATAATAGCTCTACCTGCTTGCTCAGTTTCTTTACCCAATAATCTAATACTTACACTTTCTAACTTATCTACAAGTTCATTTGCTGTCATTTTCTTTTTCCCTGATTAACTTAAATCTTAATTTTCCGTTTTCATCTATGTATAAAGGATATGGTAAATCTTTTATATCCTTAATTTCAGTAACACATGAATGACCAATTTCTACATCTTGTTTACAAAAACTGCATATCATCTTAAACATTTCTTTCACCTTTCCATATAAATATATCCTTGAGGGAGCGAAACGAAATTGAAAGTGAGGTTTCCCCCAACCCCACAGCATGGGATTGAAGGAAAACTCAACTCGATATCCTGTCGGTCGCTTACTTCATATCAAGTTAATGAACCATTGGTAGTCTAGTTCACACATCGGTGCTTTCTACTCTGTACTACGAGTTCGTTTAAGTGTCACCGAATGATCTCTATTGTTCTCAATCGTTCTCAGACAGAGTAAAGACCACGCTTCCACACCTTGAGCCTAAACAATCTTCTTTGCTCACTATCACGCTAATTTAGGAAGAACGTAAACGTATGTCTTTTTGCCGTTCTACTCAACTTCAAGGGCAACTTTCACACATACTCAGACCGATAGACCTAAATCATCGTGCTAGGTACATATACAAAATGGCATAAATCTATGCACGTTAAATTAACGTGTATATAAATATTCAAATTGTTGGTTAGAAATTGTTTCAGTTCTAACCCTGTACCTAGCATTGTTATAGATTAAACCATTTTAAAATATTTTGCAAGCACAAAAAGAAAGAACCCCAGATGATTAGTCTAGGGTTCTGGGGAGGGATCAGGGAGGATCGCCAAAGTGTTTGCCATCATTAGAACACTCTCAACTGCTAGGCTAACAGGGCTAGAGATGGCATGTACATGGGGTGTACCCACTAAGTATAGACGAAATTTTAAGAAAGTGTCAACATATCGTGTTCGAATAACCAACCAATGGTATTTCTGTGGGCTTCTTCCCACATTTCTACTCGTTCTTCTTTAGAAAGTCTATTACCTTGATCTAATTCACTATGGCATTTGTAGCATAAAGCTGCAACCCTGTAGTCATGAGCTTTGATTCCACGACCTTTACCATCTCTGAGTTGATTAGAATGAGCAGCAACCACCGTTCCATCCTGTAGGCCACAGTTTTGGCAAGGAATAACACGAACCAGTTCAAGAAGTTGTTTGTTTCGGTACATATAGTAATTCTATAGGTAAAAGATTTTCTTGATTTAATTTATAAGATGGATGAGATCCAGATATATATTCAGCTTTGGAAAATAAATCATATTTATCAATCCAGCCAGTTATATGACCAACATTACCATTAATTACAACTTGTATATAGTAATCACATGGCGATTTACGATGATATTCTGTGACGTAAACTGCACCTTTTGGATTACGAGTAGTCTTTACATCTACTGAATAAGCATTGAAATATAAATCTGTTGGATTCTTTTTTTCATTGATTGAAGTATCTACCATAATATTTAAATATTTGGCTACTACAAACTCTCCCATAAAACCATCAATGTCCATGTCATATGGATCTTGTTTGCTGACCTGGCGATCATAATTAAATTGCATAGCGTTTTTTCTGCGAATAGAACCAAATAATTCGCACATTAACATTTCATGACGATTTAATTCTATTTTCATTTCAATTTTTTTTCAATGGCACGAGCAAACTCTACAACTCCTAATACGGCATGGCTTGATCCAAGAGGAACTACCTGTAAATATTGACCAGCCAATTGATTAATCTCATCGTAAGAAAGAGTAGATACTTTCAATCCACCAAAAGTCGGATCGCCTTTCCACCATTCTGGACCAAAAGGTTTTCGATCTTGATTAGCAATAATACTTAAAAGCTCAATTACTTTGTCTTCAAATTCAGTCATTTCCACCACCCAAAAGGAAAAGATCTGTTTAATAAATCAACCTCTTTCCACCATTCATCACTATATTTCATTTCTTCCTCCTTAAAACAACACCAATGGCAATACCAATTAAAAACATACTTAACCACATAAACTCAATATATTCTGTCATTTTTATCCTCTACCCACAAAATAACCCAACGTATAAAAAATAACTGCTACAACCATTGGGTGTTTTAAACATCTTCCAGATAAATACCAATCCATCATTTTTCACTCGCTTTCTTTAGTACATTCACAAGGCATACCTGCCCCACCACAACATTTGTGTGCTTCTTTATCAGGATGCCATTCACACACCCATCTTGTGTTGTTACATTTGTTGCATGGGTTTTCAATAGCCTTATAATCCCAGTACCACCATGAACCAGGCCATCCACTCCAAAATAAAGTACCTCTGCGTTGCAATTTTTCTAACCATCTACAATCATAATCACCAAGTCTTACTGGGTGCCAAGCAAACCATTCGTGTCACTCTTGTAGTCTTTGTTGTTTAGTTGACCACGATTCGCCACAATTAAATTTCATTTCTCACTCGCTTTCTTCAATTGT
>Ga0007867_1000130_pt1 | contig 30746 bp, 17 predicted proteins | sample CryBogCBH25Aug08_FD_71224 | JGI IMG/M metagenome (GOLD analysis project Ga0007867, IMG submission 71224) | Freshwater microbial communities from Crystal Bog, Wisconsin, USA - CBH25Aug08 | ecosystem: Environmental > Aquatic > Freshwater > Lake | place: Crystal Bog, Wisconsin, USA | collected... | reverse complement strand
ATGTATGGAATACCACTGCCTACTGGATTTAAAATATAACTAGCAATGCCGGTAGTGCTGAGTGTTTTTCCATTGGCTGTATCGATGCTGGTTAGTCCAGTTACCCAGAAATAATAATTAGTGACAAATATACCGGCACTATTCAATGAAGAATGTATGGTATAGCTAACAGTACTAAAAGGTTTGCCAGGACCAATATAACTAGCCGGTGGCACATCACTTTCTATCCATTGATAGATATCAATGCTACTGCCCGGGAAAGTCTGTGCCCACTGGCGACTGGCGTAAGTAATATCTTCTTGATTGGGTTCAACAAATCTTACAGTGTAAGTATTCCACCAAATTTGTCCCACATGGCCGGCGCCCCAGCTGATACCAGTATTATGTACAGCGCCCTGGTTATAGTCAGCTGGATCAACTGCACCAATATAATCTATATTCCTGCGGGCCACACCCAGTATTTTACCTTGCAAAGGATCAATAAAATCAAAATAGGTCTGAGTACTGTTCAACAATTTGTTGTACGAATAAACTGAGTTAATCAACGTAACATCGGCCACCGGAAATTGTTTGTAAATTGTAGTCCATGACGGAGTGTCGTTGGGATTTTTAAAGATAGCCACTGACCCGTAGTTGTTGGTTCCGGGAGCTCCTACTAATAACAATCCGTTGCCGTAGTTGACCGCTGTACCAAACAGATCCAAGGTACCAATATTGGATGTATAAATTTGTTGTCCAAATACAAACTGTGGAGGATTGTTTATGGAACTGGTTGAACTAGGTAGATCATCAAAGGTATAAACTACTCCGCTGTTGTGTACAGTGTTAAAGAAGGTAGTGCTGTGTTCATCAAAATAAGTTTCGCCAGCATCAAATGTAGTGGGTTCGTAGGTGTTTCCGTTAGGTGCGCCAACGACTAAATTTGTGGCGCTGTAACTGACATCAATTGAGCTACCAAATCTAGCGTAGGTAACTGGATTAGGACTTTCAATAGTTTGCGTGTAAACAAAAGTCTTAAATCCAACGGCTTCAAATGCCGATCCAATAACTCCGGGCAACACTGTAAGCATGTCATACTCGTCTGCAGCCAAGGCATTGATCACGCTAATAGTAATTCTACCAGCTACCACAGTAATTACACTGCCCATGGGCGGTGTGGTCACAAATGCTATTTGTTGTGTGGTGTTGTTATAGGTGTAATTTACACCGTTGGGTAATTGCAACACCGAGTCAAGGTAGACCACTGTATTATATGCTGTAGCGGATGAATAGATGTTGCCAACGTCAAATATCTTAGTTAACCCATCTCCGTACAAGATTACATCGGGTACCAGGGTCGCTACCACATTGGGTATACCCGATGAATTAATAGCTTCCGCAAATCCTTTTATGGTATTATTGGGTACGGCTGGCACAGCTATTTCTGAATCATTAATACGCAAGGTATCGCCAGCAGTCAGGACAGGATTGGCCACAGTACTTGTGGTCACCCCATACAGTCGAGATTGATTCAATTGCCGTTGTACCAATCCGGCTTGAGCTATGATAATTTTATCCTGTTGAACATATGTCAACGGAGCACCTACATAAACACTACAATTGTGCGGACAAACAGCCACGGCCCGGCCAAACGCCGATTTGTCTATTACAGTATCGGCTGTGAGTTTTTGCAGGAACTGGAACTGATTGGTTTCAATTTCTAAAATATCTCCCACAGTTAATACAACACTGCTGGATAATATCAAATTAGAACCTGTGACAGTAAACTGCCCGTTGATATACTGTGCTGTGTTGGTTAAAAATTGCTTGTTCAGCAACACCGCCACAGGATTGCTGATACTGCCCGGGATTGCGTAGGTGGTCTGACCGGCGTTAGACACAATGTATCTAACTGTACTTCGATCAAAAACATAGGTTGATCCAGCGGTAGCAATAATATTTCTGTCGCTGTCAATTGCGCTATCGTTGTCTGCACCAACAATTATCTGTCGGCCATCGGTGGAGCAAGTCAAGCTAACACCAAAATTGGCATCGTCGGCTAATCCTGGTACTGTGATGTCATTAATATACTGCCAATAGGATGCAGCATCCACTATGATTGTGGCGCTCGGAGCCGGCACAGTCAAGAAAGTAATATTGCCACTATCAAATGTATAATCAATGTAGGGTCTTTGCAACACACCATTAACATACACAGTGAATGCGTCAATTGTAGTAGCTGTGTACAAATAGTTTTGCAGAGAAAATACTGCGGTGTTATTAACACCAACCCCAGCAAATGTAAAGGCTGTAATGCCGCCAGCATTAACACCAGTTACCGTAATGGTTAAATTATTGGCCGAACTGCCTGCCGGGTCAATGTGTGTATAGTTAATTGTAAGTGTGTCACCAATTGCATATAAATTACCCGGAGCAGTTAAAGTGACATTGTACAATCCGCGAGTGTTTGTCACAGTAAATGTGGCATTTAATCCTAAACCGGTGGTGCTGTTTTGTTTAACATCGTAGTATACAGCATAATCTAATTGTGCTTGCACTCGACGAGAGATAATAACAGTTTGTCCAACGGCTGGCGCAACAAACAGTTGTACTAAATTTTCAGTCACAGTATAATCGTGTCCGTATATCAATTGAGTGCTATTGATTCTAACCGACAACTGCAAAGGATAAGTGTTATCAATAACAATGCTGTTAACATAGCTAAATGTAGCAGTGGTGCCATCCCCGGCATAATTTATTTCCTGTGCCGGTATATCAACCAGACCATAGGCATATACGCGATTGGCTCCAGGTGCACTGATATACATCCATCGCTCGTCGTCACTTATGATCACGGCTGTTCCAAACCCTGTGGCTGAAAAATTCTGATCGGGTGCAACTAATAATTGTGTTTGTAATAGGTCGTTGGTGCCAGCAGGTTGATACAAGGTAACTGCATATCCAGCACCAGAATTACTGAGATTTGCACCAGCTACCACCCAGGTTTGATCTCCAAACGCCACACTGCTTCCGTAGCCAGCTACATCAGAGGCCAACAAGTTCAGTTTGGTATTTTGTACATACGGTGCAGAAATGCCAGGTCTATAGCTGTATACTGCACCCATACCAGAATCCGCTGTTGGGCTTCCTACCAACAAAGACAGATTGTTACGGCTCTGTGCTACACTGGTACCATAGGACGAATCAGCTTCGGGTGTTGATGCTGCAATATTTTCAACGTTTGTGAATTGATATTGTTTTTGTATAACCTCCCAATGTCCGTCGCCGTCGTTGTCTACCCAGACCGTGGATCCGGGCACCAAGGAATTAGCATAGGGCAAGTTGACCACATCGCTAGACTGCTTTACACGCATGGTTTGTAAGCGGAATACTAGTCCAGTTCCGGTGATTGAAGTTTTGTTTTGATTAGTAAATGCGTATTGTATTACCACCGTGTTGATTGTAGGAACACTTAAAACTCGATAAACGCCGTTGACGGCGGAATCAAATAATTTGATGATGATCAAATCACCTACTAACAATCCGGTGGTCAGACTGTTAAATTGAGCTATGCTAGTGCCGTTGAGATTGTCAGTTAACTGTGTTAATTGACCTGGAACTTCAACACACTGATAAATGTTCCAATCGTAACTATTGTCTTGTGCTACCCAAATACTGGTTCCGATGCCAACAGTTGACAAATGTGACGCAATATTGCTAGGATCATTCAAATTGTAGACTGTGATATCTACATCATTCACATTGACATAACCTGCAGTGGGCAAGGCTGTGTCAAGATTCCTACTGTAGGTTGTAGGTAAAATATCAGTGTTGGGTATTTGGTAACTTTGAGCCCAAAGATTTTTCAAGTATATGGACTGATCGGCCTGGCTAGTGTTGCCTGGATTAATAATTTGCACTGTGCTAGGATTTCCAGTCAATTTGGCTTCATTGAGATTGACCTCAAACCAACTGCGGTTGGCGTTAGCACCGTAAGTACCAACCAACACTCCCCAATCTTGATAGATATTGTATTGACCGGCGGCCTGATTAAAGTTGACATTGGTCAGTAGTTCGGTTGCATTCAAAGTGCCCTTGTTTGCAATAAATTGCTGATAGAGATTAACCTGACTTATACTGTCTAGGTTTAGATCGGCCATGTACTGTCGTGGCACAAATCCAATCAAATTAAACGCCAGGAGATCGTTGCTATTGTTAAGATTAGCAGTTTGCACATTATAACTGTTGGCCAACTGATCAGCTCGCAATGTTAAGTTTTGCAAAAGACCTTGTTGTATACTTTGATAATTGCTCTTGTACCAGTTTGAATAAACAAATTTTGTAGATGGCTGTATAATTCCAGCGGCTTGCCAGTAGCTGTATTGATAGGTAACAATGTCACCTTTGGTGTAGCTGGTATTGGGTTGCCATTGCTTCACTGTGAGTGGGTTGTTAAGTATAAAACCTTGTGCGTTTAATGTGCCATCCCATTGAGTTGATGTCTGCGCAGACAAGATCAAACGACTTTGTCTTTCGGCTGTGACCGGATCATATATAAGATCGTTAAAAACAGTACGATTGTCAAATACTACAATATCTTCAAAGTCGGTAAATTTTATTTGTACAAAACTAATGGTCTGATTACCTCCCGGGGGTGGTTTGGCCACAAAGGTATCACCAAGACGTTGTATAATCAAATTTCCAGGATTAATAACTCGACGATTTTGATCTAGAATTACTGTTTCAGGAGTGTAATTTACTATGCTGTTGACCACAGCACCAGGACGATACACCGACAACTGTGTGGCTGCTGGATTTAAATTGATAATAGTTCCAGGCATCCATCCTTGGTTGGCAAAATACAAAAACTCCTGTGCCATCTGTATCCAGTTGAGCGTGTAGCCATTTTGCAACTGAGTGAATGTCATGCCTTGATCTGTAAGATATTGTCCATAGCTCAGAATAAAATCTACGGTGCTGGCCAGATTAGCAAAAGTATATCCATACGGAATCTGCACAATATTTTTAGAATACTGAGACGGTGCCGAAACCGAGGTGTTGCCGGCTGTGATTGTTTGTGTGGCAGAATTGATTAGGCTGGCATAGGTTGAAAAATACGGTTGATAACTGCTGTAACCATAGATGGTATATCCGGCTTCAGCGACTTCAATCACTATTGAACTATAAATTAACTGCGAGTAAGGTTGATTCTGATACAGTTGTAAATTATAACTTTCTGACGGAATCAACAGAGTAGCATTGGTACTTTCTGGCCCAGACCTTTCCAGATAGATGTTTACATTTTGTTGGGCAGAAAAACTAGCCATGCGATAGCACAATCTTACATCAAGATTGGACAAGTCTGTAGTCAAGGCATCGGTGCTGTTTATACCCAACAACTGATTGTAGTCCACGATCCAGTTGATATAACTAGCCTTGCTAACACCGTTTCCGTACACTTGTATTTTACTAGGATCTATTCTGTAACGACCATTATAAAGGTATTGGTCAAACTCTGTGTTGTAACGATATAGATCGCGATCTGCAAACAAACTAAAAAATTCAGCCGGGCGGGTCAAGGCCAATAGTCTCATGATTGCAAAAGGATAGCTACTACTCATCCACCACGAAGCTTCTACTGGGCCGCCATCGCCCACCGTCCAACTTTTAACAAATCCATAAGGATCAAATCGACCAACTACACTTTCTGTTGGTGGTATCAACTGTCCTTGATCGTCAACTGGAATTACCGATGTTAATCCTGGGCGACGATAGCTGGATCGAACATAAGGGGATATAGGATCGGCCACAAGTCCAGTTTCAAGATCTCCCCATAACACCAAATTGTCACTGGTATATGGTGCAGGTCCGTAGCGGGTGACCCACCAGTCGGGTTCCTCGCTAAATCCTAGCATTTCCCACGGAGTAAGATTTGGAGTTAAGGTATCATAAAACCAACGATAAATGCCGCGCCAAGCGCCTAATAACGGTGTACCGTCAAGTTTATTACCAGCTTGGCTGTAATTATAAGTGTAGGGATTATCGGCAATGTAGGTTTGTGCGGTATAATCTACTTTGTTATAACCAACCCAGGCCAGGAAACTTTCCCCTAGTATCTGAGTAACTTGTTCTTGTGTGTAATCTGTAGTTCTGAAATAGCCCGGAATCACATCCTCGGCTGTAAGAGGAGGAGGGTTGCCGTCATTCTTTAGATTGTTATAAATGCGAGTCTCAAATTCCAATAGTACTTGATCCCGGATGTCGCCAAAGGCCACAGTGATTGATCCGTCATGTCCTTGGATAACTGGTGTGGGATTTACATAATCGGTGTCTAAGAAAATTTCTGGACAATATTTAGGATACAGGCCCAACTTGGTTGGTGTGTTGGGTACAAAATTACCAGCGGTGTTGCTGTACTCATTAATAGTGACCACATCGCCTACAATCAACGGAATGGTAATGGTCAATACCGGACTGTCAGCGGATACCACATAGTCACGACCGCGAGTTAACAATCTATTGTTGACATATACCAACAAGCCAAGGTAATTTGATTCTGTAAAATTGTAAGTCTGAACGGTGTTAAAAACAGCCGTGGTTATTGGATTAACCGTAGTCGAGTTTGATACAGATACTAGGCCTGTAGGCAACATGTCGCTCCAATAAAACGGACTTGTGCTTGTGTCTCCTACGGTAATCTTTGTAATGGCGGCATCTAATAGTTGTGCCACTGTTTTGTTTTGATAATCACCAAGACTGAAAGTCGTAACTGCTTGCAATAGTTGTGATTTGAATTGTATGTATTGTTGGCTGTTATAGGCCAACGCATCAAAAATATTGTACCGCTGACTACGCATAAAATAACCAGTCAAGGTCAAGGGCGAGCTTTGTTGTAAAATTTGCAGACCGTATGGAATAATATTGCCTAGATCTCTAGTGTTGTTTGCACCAATTACTGGACCTTGCAACGGAATAAGATTTTGCGCAATGGTACTGTAATGGTTGCGTATGGTTCCTAGAGTAAACCGATCACTGTTGCCATTAAACGGATTATTTTCTAAATTGATAGGAACTTGATAGAATGCGGTGGTACTGGTTTGATCGCTCAGGACCTGTACTTCAATTAAATCTCCCGGAACATAAGTGGTCAATAAATTGATTGTAGTAGTTGTAGCTGTGGTGGTGTAGCTGTAGTTGTAGCTTTCTTGAAATGTGGCATTGACAAATATCTGCACAGCAGGAACGGTGTTGTTGGTATTGACTGCCACATCCAACAATAAGGGACCACCATCATAAGTGAATGTAAACTGCTGACGTATTAAACTTGGTGTTTTTGCAGTTTGCCAACCAATTTCTTTGATAAAATTGGTACGGTTTTCATATTGCCGCGCGAATCCAGAACTGAGAGGCACTGTGTAACCTTGATTGTTTTGAGTGTAGTTGAACGAATCTGTGTACAGGTTGTTGTCAAACACAATATCGCCTATATTGGTCAAGCTCAAATAAGTTATAGGAAAGCCCAGCACTAGATCTGGTGCACCTGAGCTGACTGCATAGCTAAACAAGGCACTTCCGCGGAAATTTGAACTGGGATATTTGGCCTGGTTGCCAAAACTTACATTTTCTGCATCGTACACATCAAACAAGGGTGGTTGATTGACATTGATTTTTTGTTGCGCCTTTATCCAGTTGATTCCGTCCCAATAGTAGCTGAGTCCTTGTTGGGTATTGCCATTTAGCACTACAGTGTTTTGGTCAATTAGAGCTGTAGCAATTGGAACTAGATAAATGATAGGTTCGGCAATTAATGGTGGTACGGTATCGGGTACGATAAATTGTACCTGATAAACCTTGTTTCTAACTACGGGGTCTATATCATTGGCAAAAATAACAGTGGTGCCATTGACAAACTTGTAGCCGTCTATGCTGTAACCAGTAAGTCCGTTAATGTTGCGCAGGGCTTCGGTTTGTTCTGTATCAATTATGCTGACCGGTGCCAATCCTTGAGTGCCAAAGTTGTACAGTTTGGTTCCAGCTCTAAATTCTAAAATAGGACGTTGCGCACGATATCGATTGTCCACCACCGGCACCGTTTTATTATATGCAGCACTGTCAGTAATTACTTGTATGTGGAACCAACGATTGCTACGGCACCAGGCATCTAAATCTGGACTAGCACGATTTATGGTTAAGTAGTCGGGTATAACAGGAGCATTTTGTGAACCATCAAAACCAGTAGCATCGTAAGGAGTACTATCGTATGGAACTGTAAGACTTTGAGTATAGGTTTCAGGAGTTACATAATTAGTAGTTGGTAATAGATGTATAGCTGTGCCTACACCTTCTACATAGTAACTATTGTTTTCGTAACTGGCCGGGACAGTGGCACCACGGAAGGTTACTTTCATTCCGTTGCTAAAGGTAACACCATTGGGACTGGTATAAGTAGCCCGGCCAATGATTGAATCGACCTCTAATGGTGGTGTAATTTGATCTACCAGGTTGATTTGACCAAATATAGACGGGTCAGTACCATCTTGATAATATAAGGTAGTAGCTGTGGCAGTCAGTAAAGGAATTTCGTCAAATGTTCCTGAAGCATTTTTGTACCACTGAGTACTGGCCCATTCAGTTCCAAACAAAATAGTAAATTTGTTTAGATTAGGAATCTGCTCAATGCTGGACAAGGAGATAAATGGACGATTCTGACTGTCATATAGTATGCGTATTTGCCACACACTGTACTGCAATGCAGGATTTGTAATTTCTGTAACACTAGCGAACGGAGCGGTGTCATAAGGTTGACCCGGTTCGTCAAAAAGACCATTCAGCAACCACCCGCCGGCGTTGTTGATAATCAAAGTGCGATTGTTGAGGTTAGTTATGCCGTCAATACCGCCAGGGTTTGCAGACAAGAAATCATCCAGGTACCATTGATTGATTTGATCAAACTGCAAGGTGGTGTATAAATCAACTGTACCAAAATTGGTCAAATTGTAATAAAAATTCTGCGCTGTGCTTTGTGGCACATTGAAGGTAACTGTGCCAAGGTCTACACCGTTGTTGACTACACCTAATACTCCACGACTGCTGATATTTGGAGTAGCAGGAAGCACTCCTTTGACTCCGGGTGCGGCCTGTATCCAAAATCCCGGGCCTGTCCCAGCGGCTCCGTCGACTATGCTGAATTGTCCGCGAAAGTTAAATTCTACATCGTTGCAATAGTATAATACATCTGGCGCATCTTGAGGAACAGTAAAGGTGATTAGACCCGTCGAGGCACCGTTGTTAACTACTCCCTGATTCCAAATATTAGTAGTACCAAAACTAAGTGCAGTTTTGATGTAAAAACGTAATGGAACTGTTTGTGTCAAATTGAATGTGTAGGTGTTTCCGCGTACCAAGGTCAATACAGGATTAGGTTCATAATCGATAGACCAGCTGGTAGAATTGTTGGTCACACGATAATCAATGGCATCTGCGGTATTTTGTGCCACATTAAAATTGTAGCTACCACCACGTACCAGAGTTATAGTTGGATTGGTTCCAGCTTCTCCTGAAAATGTATATGATCCATTGGCTCTAGTTACTGTATAATTGTTGGTAGTAGGAACAGCTCCAGAATACACATCGACAGCCAAAGGACCTTGTGGTAACCAGTAGTACTCGGCATAGTTTACAAATTTATCAAGATCAACAAATGGATCCCAGGTGTAGTAGTCGCTGGTGTATAGTGCTTGCGGATTAGCTGTAAACGCACCTTGTACATTTAGAGCATCAGTAATACCAGGATAGGTGATTGTGTCTACTACCTTGTGCGAATCAGCAGGATCGACTTGTACTACTCCAGGCTCCAGTTGATAATCAGTTCTAACAGCAGTAGGTTCAATTACATAAGGATCGTTGGCATTGACCCCGGGCCCAACCCGTTGACCAATAAATCCCTGTGTTTGTTGAAACTGGGGTTCTTGAACTAGTTGATCCAGGGTGGCGGCTAGAAACTGCCGGTTGACCGGAGTTTGAAAGATACTAGGTAAAAAATCAACAGTACTAATTTGTGAGCTTGGAATTGACATTAAATTACTCCACTACCCGGAGCTGTTTGTAAGTTGGCGCTGGTCAAGGCCGTTATCACTTGTATGTCATTGACCGTGGCACCGTTGCAGAAAATTTGATTAGGTGCTGACCTTATTTCGTAGAGATCACCAAAACTCTTTTGTGGGTTCAGCGGGACTAACACCACTGAACCGACTATGTCACCTATGTTCTTGTGTATGTAGGCTGCCAACTCACTAAAATAAAAAGTATCGCCAAAATTCCAAGCGGCCAAGTTAAAATAAGCGTTCATGTTGGCCACTACCAGACTCTTGATAGTACTGGCACTGGCTGTAGACTGGCCGGATGCAATGATCTTGATTACCGCCTGTAGTGCTGGATCAGCTTTTTGACCGAACAAAGGTTGAAAATCTACACTGTTAAGGATCACATTATCTGAAATCATTTGATAATTTTGCAAACCTGCGTAGGCTGTGGTCAATTCATCAATGGTAGGTTGCATGGGTTTTTGTACTGTACCTGTGGTATCCAACAACCAGTTTTGATAAGCAGTATAATAATCGTTAGTGACCACATATAAATCAATGATATTTGTAGATCCGGGATCAATTCGGCTGGTCAGGGGGCTGTTGTGTCTGTATTGAAATTTCAACGTTTGGCGGCCAGGAGTTGCTAGGTATGATGTGTCAACAGTTAGAGTTGGATTGCCTAACGAATCAATGCCCAACCGATAAAATATATTTTCTTGGTAAGCATAAAACACCTGCCCGACTGCGTATTGTGTTTGTACTGCCTGGATCGCAGATAAAGAAGGATAGTTTGGGTCAATAATTCCGTTGTTAATCAGCAGATATCTCTCTAGGTTGTCAAAATCTACAGTAGCTTGGAAAAATACGTATGGCAAGGGTGTAGAATTGAACTGCGTATTGTACAAGCCCGGCCAGGCACCTGTGATAGAATGGAAGAAATCTGGATCAATTGGGGTCAACCCATTGATCTTAGAAAAACTTATCTCTACTTGAAAATCATCCACAAGCCCGTCACTCAATACTGGTTGATTAATAATATCCAACACGTTGTCGCCGGGCAAGGAACTGGTTGAATTAGGAGCAGAGTTGATGCTTAACACATTTACAAAATCTCTAATAACTGTGCCGGTACGACTGTCGTAGATCGGATCTGCTGTGTAAAAGAAAAATCTTGTATCTAACACACTGCCAAAATAATAATTTAGCGATCTTGCAACCACGGTGTAATTGGATCCATTATATGTACACTGTATCATCCAGGATGCATCCAACCCTTGACCTGAAGTATTTTGTGCATTTGCCAGGCTAAATGGCGCATCTGTGGCTAAATTTGTGGAGGTGATCACGTACCACGTGTTGGTTAAATTGTTATAGCCAATCCCAAAATTTTGATTCAAATAAATTTGATTAAAAATACTTTGCTGTACTGTAGTGGGTAAATCAGTAATAAACACAGGAATAACCTGTACTGGTATAGCACCGGTTGGCATATAAGTGTTGAGTACTACTGGGCCAATACCACTTGGTAAATTTCCGTAGCCCTGTGCTGTTCCGTCAACATAGATAGCAGTAGGACTGGCCCAAAGGAACAATTTTTCGCCGGGTTGAGTGGGTACTCCGGCTACTAAATTGTTGTCGTCGGCAAAATAATATCCAGCTGGAGCAGCAAATTTTACCAGGCTTCCTTCAGTAATATATTTTGCATTGTTGCTGGCATAAGCACCAACGGGAATTGGATTGCCTAGAGCATTTTGAAAATAACCCGTGGCTTCGTTGGTAGTTAAAGTGCTGTTGTGCCAAGTATAATTCAAAACTGATAGATCGGGTCTAGGAAAGTTGGCATAATAAAATTGCTCAACACCAGCTTTTGAAATTAACGGCGTGATTTGATTGGCCACTGCATTTGAAATATCTGTAGTAGTTAACCAACTAAAACGAAACACCGGCAAAGTATCTTGGTACCATAAGGCTCCGTCGTCAGCAAATATGTTGGTGCTTGAGTATTTTCCAGTGCCGTCTACTAGATCAAGATAACGACTAGTACCGATACTGGCACGATTTAAGGCTGTGCTTTTGAGAACACTGTTGTATTGTGTGAATGGAAAATTTGAATAGTCTTCACCGTTGACCATACGATTTTGTGTGTAGTACTGGGCCGGAGCACGTTGTTTGATTTCTGCAATGGTTTCACGAGCCTGCGCATTGGTCACATTTTCGGTGAGCCCACAGGTAAATGTAACTGTTTCAATCTGTCCAGTGCGACTCACATAGCTGATTGGAACGCTAATGCTTTGCATTTCAACTGGATTAATAGTATAAGTTAGGCCGTTGCTGGCACGCACATAGGTTCGGAAGGTGCCTACCGGAATAGTACTGAATATGCCGTCACCAAAATTTAAGGTAATCTGGTCGTTGGTTCTGCTGGTAATGCTGTAGATATCCCTAGTGCCAGGCGCTAATTGTTCAACTGCTGCTGCGTATACACTCTGTACCGACTTCCAAAAACTAGAAATATTTCCTGTGTTGCTCAACTGATATAACCAAACATCGGTATTATTGACGCCTTCAATGTTGATGGCAACTGCTCGGTTGGTAATGCTTTCTGCTAAATTAAAATCTTGATTTTGCAGGATGCCTTGTTTGAAATAAAAAAAGAATCCGGTATTTGCACTGGCATAACCCTGTTGATCATTTTTAAACAGTATATTAAATTGTCCATTGGGTACTGGCGGTGGTTCATACACATAAGTTTGACCGGCCGAGGTTGAATTAACCACTTCAAACGGCATGTTTACTGTGTCGACTGTGGCCGTAAATGGAATCACCGGAATATATCCAGGAACCAAATTTATAGTGTATTCTTGAGTATCAACTCCTTGTATTACTTGGTCATTGCCGGGTTGACCAAACTGCTGTGCATTAATCAGGCTGGCATTTAAGATGGTGATAAACTGTTCTTGCCAGTCTAAATTGGTTGGATCGGCCCAGTTTATTGTCAAATTGGCCAGGTTGATGCCATTGTAGTCAGTAAGATTTTCTGTAGTTGAAATAGAAAATACTTTAAGGAATCCGTTGGCTTCGGTATTGCGTAACGGCGTGTAACTGACCAATTGGGCCAAATTAACCACGCTGTCTCGGCGTTCGGCTGTGCTTAGATAGTTTTCTCTAGCGTTTAAATCGCCACGAAATGCTAGACTTTGGCCCATAAAGGCCATGACATCCAGCAGAGCAATAAATTCGCTGCTTTCAATATAGTCATTGAATGTTTCTGGGTAATACTGGCGCAGATAATCTACAAAAGTTTTGCGTAGAGTTTCAAAATCGTAGCTTTGGAAATCGGCTTCACTGTAGGTTTGAAAAATGCGTTTCCAATCTTCCACACCAAATATCGCGGTCTGTCTTGTGGTTGTTGCTGTTGTGGTTGATCCCGATGTTGTGTTTGTCGTGGCCATAGTTATTCCAGTGTTGTAATATTTAGTTTATTAATAAACTGGGCAGTTAAACGTAGGTGGCCGAACGTTGTTGTTGATCAAAAAAGATGCTCAATCGCTGTGCATTGGTGCTGGGTACCACCGCTAATCCCACCTGGACTAACAGTCCATTTTGTTGTGGGAACATCTGTATGCCACTGATAAAAACCCTGGGATCGCCAGCACATACTCGCTGTATTTCGTTATAGATTAACTGCTGTGTTTCTTGTGTTTGATTCTCAAACAGATAATTCCAAATTACGGTTCCGTACCCAGGAAGACCGACCACTTCGCCCTGGTGTATATTAAAAGCATTCAGCAGGTCAACTTTAATCAACTCAAAGTCTACCAAGGTAAACTTTTTATTTTGTTTGATAGTATTGAATCCAATAAATGTAGGCATAGATGTATTTAACCTTTAAAATTATCAGTATATCATATACTAAAATCTGGTATATTCTCAGATTGGCCAGAGAGATTTTGTAATTGATTTTGTGCAAAATTAATGTCTGTGGCAGCTTTTGCCGAAGCCGAATTGGGATCTGGATATTCAAAACTTGGCGCAGGGATTTTGTCACTGCCTATTATTTGATTGGTAGCTGTATCCACTGTGTCACGATTTACGGTGTTATTAAACCCAGGAGCCGGTTCCGTAGATGCAACTAACGGATCCGATGAACCACCTAGCAAACTGCCCGAATTTGATCCAAGCAGATTGGATAAGGATGATAGGTTACTTAAATTGTCCAAACTTGGTAGCTTGCCAGTCAAACTGCTCGGGTTGGGTAAACTATTGGTCAAACTGCTCAAGCTGGGCAAACTACCAGTTAGGCCGGTTAAACTGGGCAATCCTGATGTTAATCCGCCTAAACCGGGCAAGCCCGAAGTCAGGCTACTTAGGCTAGGTAGGCTATTGGTCAAGCTACTCAGGCTAGGCAAATTGATGTTACCTAAATTGCTTAAACTGGTTAAAGGATTGGTAGCGCCGGTGGCAAATTGTGCGGCTTTTCCTAACACGTTAAGGTCAGTTGCGGCCGATGTTACCGTGGCAGAAGCTCCAGAGGTCAAACTTCCTAGACTGGGCAGACCTGATATACTAGGCAAGCCAGAAGATCCAGTGATACCTGGCAGGCTAGAAGTTAGACTACCGAGACTTGGCAAACTACTGGCCCACTGGGTCGCAGCCTGTGTGCCAAATTTAGTGGCATTAGCAACTAAAGCTCCTACATCAGCTGTGACAGCGTTGGTTAGTTTTGTGGCAATTCCGCTGATATTTTGCAGACTGCCAGTTGACAAGTCATTAAGCGCACCGGATGCCAGAGTGGTCAAATTGGTAGTGGCCGACGACAACAGGTTGCCTACAGAAGAATTAGCCAAGGACGAAGTTAATCCGCTGATGTTGGGCAAGCTGGAAGTTAGCCCGCCCAAGCTGGGTAATCCGTTTGCTAGACCACTTAAACTAGGCAGTCCACTGGTTATGTCACTTAGACTGGGCAAGTTGGGAATAGAAAACGATATTCCAGTTTCGGCACTTAACGCCGACAAGGACTGCAAACCGCTCTGTGTGTAGATCTTGCCGATCAATGTCTGCACCGAAGCTATAGGTGGTGGTGTTATAGTTCCAGAGGCCGTTAAACTATTGTAGGCCCCGCTCATTAGATTACTCATGGCTGTGTTTTGCGCCGTGGGATTGCTAAGGAAATCAGTTACAGTGTTGATACCTCCTTGACCAGTGAAAATACCCGGAGCAGACATTACACTGGTCAAGGGTGATGGATCTGCTATAAATTGAGCCCAGGTTCCTGGTTTTACGTAGCCAGCCTGTTCTAAATCTTGGCAACTTAATCCATATTGACCAACTCCCTTGTCATTAGTCATGACATTTGCAGGTTGGTTAACAAAATTTGCTATCTGTGCCATAATACCTTGTACTTGTCCAGAACTCAAAGGACCGATAGCTGGAGCGGTAAAATTTGAACTTTTAATTGAAGCTATGTTGGCTGGGGTGATGGGATTTTGTAACGGCACATTAATCAAAGACGGAATTGCACCCACCGTGGGCAGGCCATTAACTATGGACAAAATAACCGAATCAGACACTCCAGCTGTGCCGCGATCTAGCCGACTTAGTGCAAATTTGGTTGCAACAGAAGCGTTACCACCAACACTCTGACCAACAACAACTCCCACCAGTGCACCAGCAGCTACCTGACTATAAAATATGCGGTCGGCTTCAACCTGAGTGGTTCCGGCAGGTGTTGTCATGGTAAATTTAGCACCTGACGGCAAAATATAATTAAATTGGCTCATGATGTCTTGGTGATTGTAACTCCATCCGGAACTGATGGAGCTGCCGGCGGAGCACTGGCAGAACCATTGCCTAAATTTACCGAAGCTGCTACTCCCATGTTGTGATAAGGGTATGGCTCATGGCATGGCGCACGAGTCACTATACTTTCTGTGCCGGTTGGATCAACTACCCAACCTGTGCTGGCATTGAACTGTGCGTTGGGTTGCAGATAAGTGGTCAGGCCTGCTGGAACTGCTACATCAATTCGTTGTCCGCCATTGAGCTGTAGTCTACTACCATTAAAACTTAATTCTGAACTGGCAGCCCAACTGCCTAGTTGACTGCTTATGGCCAAAGTGCCAATGGCTTTTATTCCAATGCCAGTTTGACTATACAGACTCATTTGACCTTTGTTTGATAAATTTATATCAGAGTCACTTTGTACCGTAGTGGCTTTGGTACTTTTCATGTTAACAGCGCCGCCAGCAAACATGTTGATGTCTTGGTCGGCGTGCAAATTGATAGTTCCATCAGTGCGCAAATTTATACTGTTGGTAGCATATACATCTAAGGTACCCTCTTGTCCCAATTCCACCCAGGTCTGGCCGTTGGCGTGACAAATATAAAAACAATTGCCATCGTCACTCATGGTGATCTGATGACCTTTTGAGGTGCGTATACGTATTAGATTATCGGCACCTTGCAAATCACCATCGTCCATTACAAAGGTATGACCGCCGCGACGACCAATCACATTGGCATCAGCTGGTTTTGCACCTGACAAGGACTTTCCATTTACATTGGCATCGCCACCTTTGAGAATACTACCTTGATAAATTGCGCGGCCTGGCGTAGAAATTCCATAGCAGTTGCTAGGACTCTCTCGTTGGCTAGTACTTCCAATGGCTCCACGCACAGTGTCATTGGCCAAGCCCTGTTGAAACAATACAGCGGCCACATACGAATGCACCGGTTTAGGCTGATCAAAATACTTGGGGTTGTCGGCAATTTTCAGATTAGCATTGTTGATTTCAGTCACCGGCAATCTAGGAGACCCAGCAAAATAACTAGCCTGGGTGGCATTTTGTGTCTGCGCCTGGCTGTTAGGAACTGATCCAATGGCCGGAATCATATGGGTGATACCTTGATCCGGAATGCATCCCACATAGTATCCTTGTTTAGGATCACCAGCAACGAAGAAACACAACACACTGACGCCAACGTCGGGTGGTGTGAACCACATACCATAACTCTGTTGATTGCCTTGCACAAAAGTGCCGGTACCAGCGCTGCCGCCCTTGGGTGTTGCTCCGTAAAATGGTGGACAATAATTCACATATCGCCAAAGGTCTTTGTTGTTAGGATCGGCTCCGCCAAACTGTTCAATATAAACCTGCAATCGTCCCGTACGTGTTGCGTCTACATTGTTTTTAACTATACCAATAAAAGGCCCAAATTCAGTGGGCATGCCACCACGATCAAATTTGTAATTTTTGGGTTGTCCAGTACTGCGTTGTATATTTTCGCCGGCCATTAGTTGTCATCCTGTGCTATTTGTTGTGGGCTATTTAATTGTTGAATTTGTTGCTGTTCTGCCGTTAGTGGAGCTACTGTCCCATTGGCAGATGCCACCGCTGCCGCGGCATCGGCAGGAGGAGTAAACCCGCCACCGCTGGTATTATAATTAGTCTGTACCGACCGTATCGCCGTTATATCTCCATTGCTGGTTGGATCTCCTGCAGGAGCGGCCGGTTGGGTTGTTTGCGGTTGCATAGTTGTTGCTGTGTCTGTAGAGTTATTGCCGTCGGGTGTAGGATTATTGTTGTTGGCCGCTGTTCCGTCATTCCATAAATCTGGATTCAGCTGATCACTTAGACTGATACCCGAAGTTTGGGCTGTTGTAGATTCTCGACTGATAGTTGTTGCAGAGGATGGATTGCTAGGAGTTGGTCGGCCTGCAACAGCGGCCTGTTTGGCTGTGGCACCATCCTTGGCAAACTCAATCAATAAACGCCCTTCTAGTTGTTGCTCAAACCGACCTTTACTAAAGGTATTTTTACATTTTATAGCAGTATAGGTAAAACTTTCCTGCGGTTGTCCCGAGTTGGAATTTACATTGACCACACCAGTATTAAAATCGTAGTCCTGTGGTGCATTAAAATTGACATCAAATACCACTTCTTGGCTGTCGTAGTTGATGGTGCCATCGGCCAGGAATGGATTAAAATTAAATGCATTGGCCACCATGCCTAGACCAACTTCGCCCTGTTGCATCCAGGCAGGATCTCCAACAATTTTTAAATTTACTCGGGCCAAATCTGTTGGACTGTATAAAAAACTGGCAGCACTGCTCGATGCTTCGTTGGTCTGAGTTTGACTTTGACCTTGAGTATTGTTTTCACTGGTGGCCATATAGGTCCTGCGTGGCTGATCTCTAAAATCATGTGTGGTTTTGGTTGATAAATCTTTGCCCAATCCACTTAGAGTCAGTCGATAGTAGTTGTTATATTCCTGTTCAAAGTTCAAAATTTGTGTGTTAAGTCCTGTAAACCAGTAGTTGTAGCTTTTATGGCTGCCGCGATATCTGCTGTCAGGAAAATACTGGCTCATCATTTGTGTGATTGCATAAGGTGTAACAATGAATTTCATGCTGTAAGCATGATCTTTTCTCTTGTTGTCGTATTTCAGCTGAGTGGCCTGCATGGTGATCTTGTACCAAGCTGTAGTTCCGTTACCCGGATTAGGATTGGCGGTCTGTGTGGTCAATCCAGTTTTTGGGTCGGTCACTGTGGTGACCTGTACATTTTGTTGACCAGTTATGTAACTGCTGCTGCGCATGATTTGATCAATTAACTGCACAATCTGTGTGCCGGCGGTCACTTGCCAGATCTGACTGTTGTTGGTAACACTTTGTTTGTCGGCGACCAACTTGTCAGCAGCGGTGGTGGGATTTTTTGCGGCTGTGTTGGTAAGGTCGGTTTGACCAGGTTTAATCACAGAAAAGGCGCCTAAATTTGATTGTTGGGAAAATTCAATTGAATACACATCGGCCACTTCGTACTTGCCAGATTGTACCAGGTACTGTTGGTGTGCATTTAGGGCTTCGCATAGGCCAGTAAACACCTTATCAGTTTTTACTGGTGCTGCAGAAGCGTTGGGCGGAGCAGAGCTGCCAGGAAGGGCTACTGATCTTTCAGATAGAGTGGATCCTCTAACCAGGATCCCCTGTTTGGCTGCCAACTCCTCAGGAGTCGATGTTACAGCCGTGCCACCTGGGCCACCAAATCGTTTGTTGATTATATTATCTGGATTGTACGTAATATTGGCCATGAGTTAGCTAGATAATTGTGAATAATCATATCCATCTGATGCGGCCAACGGATTGTCTTGTCCGGTTACAATTGATCCTAGTGTGGGTGGCACGACCGGAGGAGGTGATGGCGGTGTTGTAGTATTTGAAGGAGCAACTGTAGATTGTCTGGCGCCTGGATCGAATTGTGCTATATCAGCGGCCGATACTGGGTTGCCTTGCAACAACTGTGCCACTGTACCCCCCGACAGGCTAAATGCAAACGGAATAGTGCCGCGATCGCTACTAGCATTGTAGTAATGTGGTATAGGCTTGGCCGAAATATGATATTCAACCGCCCGGTTGGCCACACGGAATGTTATGTTGCTAATTATGCATGGATAGTATTTTTGTATCACAGATTGGGCATTGGTACTGCCCAATTGTCCGTTGGTAGTATATTGTCCCTTGGCTGGCGCTAACAAATTGCCCTGGCTATCATAACCGTAAAATTCAATAATCAGGCAGTGTTGTGCGGTCAAATAGTTGGGTGTCTGAGATGTTTGTGTGGCTGTGCTGGAAGCTGTTCCGTTGGTTGCAGAAGTGGGTGTGGTACTCTTGTACACGTTTTGTACGGCTTGATATAGCTTTTCTATTAAAGTTATGCCATTGGGTTCAGTCACTTTGAATTTAATATCGGTAGCCGAGTTGGACATGTTGGTTCCGTGCAAAGGAACCACACTTTCAATTTCAAGATCATCCATGTAGTAATCCACAGGAAAAAACTGATTGCGAGTTCCAGTTGCGGCTCCGCCACTCTGCATTAACAATTGCCAACCAACGGTGTTGACTCGTTGAGACGACACAAGATTATTGTATTGCGTAGGAGTCAGTAGGTACCAGGATATAGCGTAGGTATAGCTGGCATATTGATCTAGCACATTGGGCTGGGTAATGATGCGTGAATTGGTTGAAGTGCCAAAGGTTGCAGAAATCAACTGTTGTGCCGAAGCACCAGTGGAAGGCCCCGGGGTGTCGTCGGGTCCTATACTGGTGGCAGAATTTCCTGTAGTACCGGCACCAACTCCGGGATTTGTAGGTGCCTGTTGCACTGCATCATCTTGTGAGGTAAGATTCTGATTGATTTGATTTTCAGTAAATACCGGCGCCGCTAGTTGCTCGCCAGAACTTGAAGTTGCTTGACTTTCACCAATCGGCAGTGGCTTAGAATATAAATCTTGGATTTGTTGTTGCTCAGGAGTCAGTGAGGTCGGAACATATCCTGTGGCTTCTGCTACTGCCTTTGCATTTTCTTCTGGAGTTGCCATGTTAGAATCCCAACACAGATTTGAGTGTGGCTTGTTTGGGCAGGTAGATTGCTGTTCCTGCTCGAAAGTCCAAGGGCGGCTTGGTCAGGGTGTTAGGGTTGCGTTGATAAAACACCCACCACAAGGCACTATCGCCATACAGGTCATAAGCCAGGAGATCGGGTCTGTATTGGAACGTGTTGTTGATAGTGAACAGAAGATCGTCGGTGGCTTTAGGGATGGGTCTATTGACCATTACATCTAGGAAAAATTGGCTATAGCCCGTAGTATAATAAGGACTGGTTGAATCGTAAGTGGCCATTACCAGAATCCTCCCTTAAGTAATTGTCCATTGGCAAAGTTTTGAAGACTAAATGTCTGGCTGACCTGTGCGCGACTCTGCACCGGCAACAAGGTCAAGGTTATGTCTATTTTTGATGGTACATAAGTTGGATTACTTATGAGACTCTGCAAGGGGGCTGGCAAACTATTCTGCGCACCCGGAGGCAAGAACGCAGTAGCCAAACGAGTCACTGTGGGCGAAATGGCATTCAGTGTGGTCGAATATAAATTCTGAAGTGGTTGTAAATTGAGTCCGGCATTGTAAGGAGTACCCGAACTGACATAGTCCACATCAGCCGGCAAGACATAGTTGAACTGGCTGACCACACAAGGATGATTGTTAAATTGGTAGTCGCCCAGTCCGCTGAGAAATACCAGAGGTGGCGGTGATCCACGTTTTGCATCTTGGCCATAGAACATCTTGGTCACTGACCGGAAAAAATGGATCACAGCCAGCACATAGGCTGCATCGGCGGTGCTCTGTGCTGTGAATGTTGCGGTTAGATTAACCGCATCGGTGTAGCTGTTTTGATAAAAGTATCCGCGATAATTTGAATGCGTGAGGTCGTAATTGCTGTAGTTGGCACGATAGGCCGTGCTTATACTGGGCGTGTAAGGAAATATCACACCGTTGGTTGTTTTGAGTGGTGCCAGTAATCCAGGTTGGGCATCGTTGTACAAATAGGTAGCACCTGGTGCCAGTCTAAGCGTTACACGCCAGTCGGTGTTGGCCGCAAACTGCAGGTTGGAAATTTGCGGTTGCAGACTGGCCTGTGCGGCACCAACTACAGCAGCCCCTGCAGCAGCCCCGGCGGCATCCAGTCCAAACAGTGCGCCACTGAAAATTCCGCCATTGGCCGCACTGGTTGCGTTGGTTATAGCGGCCGACAGTGGATCTTGGCCGGCACTAGTTTGTGATTTAGATATGAGACCCGATGCATTGGCTGTAAATCCTAACCCAGGTGTATCAGCAGGTAAATCTTCTGGAGTGTTATTAACGTCGCTAACAGGAACCGCAGGATTTTCGCCCGATCCGGCCTGCGGGTCTACCGCAGGATCAACGGGCGTCGCTGATGTGTCAACCTCAGATTCTGGTATTTGCTGTGCCGATGAAGTGGCGTTAGTTATTTCTGCTTCGTAATCTGTATTTGGATCAACGGGCGTCGCTGATGTGTCAACCTCAGATTCTGGTATTTGCTGTGCCGATGAAGTGGCGTTAGTTATTTCTGCTTCGTAATCTGTATTTGGATCTACTGGATCTGCCATAATTGTTTTCCTATTCTATATTTACCGCAAAAATAATATGCCCAGATTATGTTAAACTGGTTGACAGGTATGGTTTTTGTGCTACAATAAATATCATACTAGGAGACCTATACGTGGCCACATCGTCCTTACCAAGAACACCAGCAAAAACTAATTATTTAAATAATCGCGATATCTTGAAGCAAATACACCTAAGTAAAAACACCTACTGTACATATTTAGATCCAGTAACAGATCATCAATATGACATCATCCTGCCCACCCTAGCTAAGATCAACCAGCGCACCATAGCCGAAGCTCGTCGTAACAGGGCTGACAGGATCAAACGAGAAACCGGTACAGTTGTTGATCCTAAAAAAATCGCCAACACCGATCTAGTGTTCAGAATTACCTGTTGGGAGCACATACCCATGGCACCCAAAAAGGCACCTAAAACCGTCGCAAAGAAAAAGAAAATTGAAGACATTTTTGAGTTAGATTTGCCCGAAGACGACCCCCTGGCTGAACTAATTGAGGATCCAATTTTAGACCCTAAACATGTTCGCCTAAACTTTCCTCCGTTTTATCATTATCGCCTAAACGAAAATAAGGAACCTGTCTTGGTAGGCAAGAGTCACTGGCGTGGCGATCTACATCACGGCGAGTTTTCAAAGGATCACGGGCAGGCCACCAGGACCTTGGCCACCATGTATATGAAGCTATGTGAACGCTATGCTACACGTAGCAACTGGAGAGGATACACTTACAATGAAGAAATGCGCGGACAGGCACTCTTACAATTATCACAGATCGGACTACAGTTTGACGAGTCGAAAAGTCAAAACCCTTTTGCTTACTACACTGCTGCTATCACTAACTCTTTTACTCGCATTCTTAATCTAGAGAAAAAAAATCAAAACATACGTGATGACATGTTAGAACAGGCCGGACTCAATCCATCATGGACACGTCAGAATGCCGGCAAGAAAGATCCCAACTTTGGTGCCACGGTTACTATTACCAGTGGTGAAGACTACGAAGCTACCTAACCGGACCGGTCGCAATCTACCAATTGTGACTGTAAACTGTAATCTATGACAAATCTATTCCGCAAGGCAGCTGTTTGTACGGATATCCACTTTGGACTCAAATCAAACAGCCTGGTCCACAATCAGGACTGCGAAGCATTTATCCACTGGTTCATAGCCACAGCCCGAGAGCAAGGTTGCGAAACCGGCATGTTCCTGGGCGATTGGCATCATCATCGTGCTAGTATCAATCTGCAAACTTTACACTTTAGCCTGCGTAGCCTACAAAAACTTTCGGCGGCCTTTGAACAGTTTTACTTTATTCCCGGCAATCACGACCTATACTATCGTGACAAGCGTGACATACACGGTGCCGAATGGGCACAGCACCTACCCAATATCACAGTAGTCAACAACTGGTTCAAACAGGATGACGTGATCATTGCGCCCTGGCTTGTGGGCGACGATTACAAAAAATTGCCCAAGATGCAGGCCAAATACATGTTTGGACACTTTGAGTTACCACACTTTAAAATGAATGCCATGGTAGAAATGCCTGACCACGGTGAAGTCAAGGTAGAATCATTTGGCGGCATTGAGTCAGTGTACTCGGGTCACTTTCACTTGAGACAAAGCAAGCGTAACATCAACTACATTGGCAACTGCTTTCCACACAACTTTGCTGATGCCGGCGACGAAGCTCGTGGCATGATGATCTTAGAGTGGGGTCGACCTGAACGCTATATGGCTTGGCCGGATCAACCACTCTATCGTGTGATGAAGTTGAGTGAGGCCATTGACAACAGTGTAAATATACTCCGTCCCAACATGCATGTACGTGTAGAACTGGACATTGATATTTCATACGAAGAGGCCAACTTTATCAAAGAAACATTTGTACGAGATCATAATCTAAGAGAAATGGCTTTGATCCCTTCAAAGCGAACCGACATAGACATTGACTTGGCACCGGGCGAAGTACGATTTGAAAGTGTGGACCAAATTGTGACCGACCAGCTGACCAATATCGAAAGTGAATTTTACGATCCCAAACTTCTGTTGAAGATCTATCAAAACCTATGAAACTGTACTTCAACGGATGTAGTCATACATATGGCGATGATTTATCTAATCGCGATGCCGACTCGTGGCCAGCGGTATTGTCAGCAGTTAAAGGATGTACTTTTTTGAATGATAGCATTTCGGGTGGATCCAATGACCGCATCGTATACCGAACTTTGAAACATGCTGAGGAATTTGACAAATTTTACATTGCTTGGACCTACACTAGCCGATTTACTCGATATAGAGCCGATAATAATTTTGAGATCAACTTTAATAGTCAATTAAAAAATTCTTTGTATGGCAATGATACAGATTTTAAAACCTATGGAAAACTGCACTATGCTGTTTGGCATAACGAACTTTATGCCTTTAAACTTTGGTTACAACAGATAATATTATTACAAAGATTTTTTGAGTCTATCAAGAAACCATATCTAATGATCAATGCCGCTAACAACTTAATAGATCGGTGGACTGTTGGTTGGAGAGATTTCAATAATAGTGTAAACTCACTACTGTGCTTTGATCAAATGAATGACGAACAACTATACAACGAACATCTTGAGATACAAAAACTAGTGTCTCAAATTGATTTCAATCACTATGTTGACTGGAATTCCTGGTGGATCACCAAGCCCAAGGCAGATTATCCTTGCGGTGCTACAGGGCACCTACTCGAACAGGGACATAGGGCCATAGCCGACTTTATATTGACTCATGATACGAATTAAAAATCTAACTGTTAAAAACTTTATGAGTGTGGGCAATACCACACAGGCCATTGACTTTGATCGTACAGATCTCACGCTGGTCCTGGGCGAAAACTTGGATCTAGGCGGCGACGGTAGTCGTAATGGCACAGGCAAGACCACGATCATCAATGCACTCAGCTATGCCTTGTACGGGCAGGCTTTGAGCAACATCAGAAAAGACAACTTGGTCAACAAGACCAACGGCAAAGGCATGATGGTCAGTCTGGAGTTCGCTTCGGGCGCACAAGACTTCAAGATTGAGCGTGGTCGCAAGCCTAATGTGTTGAAATTTTATGTGAACAACGAAGAAAAAGTCATCACTGACGAAGCGCAGGGTGACAGCAGAGAAACACAAGATGCTATTGAGTCTACCTTGGGTCTAAGTCATGACATGTTCAAGCACATCATGGCACTCAATACCTATACAGAACCATTCTTGAGCCTAAAGGCCAATGACCAAAGAACTATTATTGAACAACTGTTGGGTATTACACAGCTGAGTGAACGTGCTGATCGTATCAAAGAGCTCAACAAAGAAACCAAGGATGCCATACAGCAGGAAGAGTTTCGTATTCGTGCTGTTCAAGAAGCTAATAAACGTATCGAAGAGCAAATTGAAGCCTTAAAACGTAGACAAACATTATGGGTCACTAAACATGACGAAGATATCAAAGAACTTGAGAAAGCCTTATCTGCGCTACAAGAAATTAACATCGAAGCGGAGATCCAGGCTCACAAAGATCACAAGGATTGGGATCAAAAGCGAAAGGACATCAACGAGTTATCCAGCCAGATCTCACGCACGAAATTGGATATCAGCCGTGAAGAAAAAATGGTTGCCAAATTGGCAAAAGAAATTGAGACGCTCCAAGCCCATGAGTGTCATACATGTGGTCAGGCCTTCCACGATAGTAAGCACCAACAGGTGTTGGCGGGTAAGCAGAGTGATTTGGAAGCGGCGCGAGCGAGCTGCGCAGAGCATGGCACCTTCTTATCAGAACTGGAGACTGCCCACGAAGCCCTGGGCTCGTTAGGTCGACCACCCAAGATGTTTTACGACAAGGAGTCGGATGCTATACAACATCAAGCTACAGTGACCAATCTGGAACAGCAAATTGCCAGCAAGGCATCAGAGACTGATCCTTATACCGAACAAATCGACGAAATGAATGCTCAGGCCTTACAAGAGGTCACCTATGACACACTTAACGAACTTACCCGACTACAAGAACACCAAGATTTCTTGCTCAAGTTGCTGACCAGCAAGGATAGCTTTATTCGTAAGAAGATCATTGAACAGAATCTCAGCTATCTCAATACTAGACTGACACATTACCTGGATCGAGTGGGCTTGCCACACACTGTGGTATTCCAAAACGATCTTACTGTATCAATTGAAGAGCTGGGCCGTGAACTGGACTTTGATAATTTGAGTCGTGGTGAACGAAACAGGTTGATTCTTAGCATGAGCTGGGCCTTCCGTGATGTGTTTGAGAGTTTGTATCAGCCCATCAACTTGCTATTCATTGACGAGATGATCGACAATGGTCTTGATACCGCAGGCGTGGAGTCGGCCCTGGCCCTGTTAAAACACATGAGTCGCGAGCGTCACAAGAGCATTTGGTTGGTCAGTCATAGAGACGAACTGACCGGACGTGTAGAAAACATACTCAAGGTTATCAAAGAAAACGGCTTTACTTCTTACAATACGGATGTAGAAATTGCTTAACTATCGCACAGTCCATGTTGAACTTAGTAGCAAGTGTGTATTAAAATGTCCGCGATGTCCGCGAACTGAATTGAATTTAGATCATTTAAATCAGGAATTAACATTAGCTGATTTTCAATCAGGGTTTCCTATAGAAGTGTTGAAACAAATTGAACATTTTATATTTTGTGGCGATATTGGAGATCCTATCTACGCCACAGAGTTTTTAGAAATCGTAGACTATATCAAACAAAATAGCCTAACTCGCATAAGAATTGTCACCAACGGTAGTTATAAAAAAGCCGATTGGTGGCAAAGGTTGGGCAACATGTTAAATTACAACGATCAAGTTACCTTTAGTATTGATGGGTGGGATGACAAATCTAACAATCAGTATCGAGTTAACAGCAATTTTGACAGTATTGTTCTTGGTATTAAAACGCTAAGAGCATCAAGCGATTGTACTATACAATGGTCGGCTATCTATTTTGCGTTTAATCAGGATAGCATTGATATCATGCGAAGCATGGCCAAATCATTAGGTTGCAACCGATTTAAAAAGGTCAAGAGTTCAAAATTTAATGGAAGATATTTGACTGACGGAATTGATTTATTAAAACCTGGCAACGAGTTGGTGGCCGACACTTTAATTTATGAAACTACAGTAGAAATATTGAATCCCAATAAGTACATGCCAATTGCTTCAATAGTTCCTGCTCAACCACACAGCTGGGCCAAATGCTTAAATTATGAAAAAGATTTATTTATTGGTATCGATGGCATAGTGCAACCGTGCCCGTGGTTTAATAATGGTTATCAAAATAACAATTTTATAAAAGAATATCGCGATCGACTGTCAATACATAATCGATCGTTTTTTGAAATTATTAACGATACTGAATTATGGCAAAAATTAGTGGATAGTTTTGATCACAATCCGTTAGAGATTTGTAAATTAAAGTGTAAAAATGATCAATAGTAAAATATTTTGTATGGTTCCGTGGTTTGAAGTGCATATCAATGCCGATGGGACCTATCATACCTGCGGAGCACAACCCAACCCAGGGCGAATGCCATTTGCCGCAGGCTTTATAGAAAAGCACAACGTTCATAACATGCGATTAGAGGATTGGATCAACGGAGAATATCAAAACCGTGTTAGATTGAGCAAGCTCAACGGAGTTCACGAGCCTAGATGTCAAATGTGTTATAACGAAGAAATTTCTGGTTCGTCTAGCAAGCGTGTCAAGGAAAATCTAAAAAGCAAAATAGATGACAATGCGTTTGAACTTACATATCGGGCTAGTCCAGATCTTGCACACTTTGAATTTTCAAGAGCTAACCAAGGCCTAACGGATATACTAAGGCCGGTCAGTTATCACCTAAGCCTAGGCAACGAGTGTAATTATGCTTGTAAAATGTGTGGCCCGTGGGCTAGCACTCAGCTAGCAGTAGAAGGATTAAAAAACGGAACTTATTCTGGTCCTGCTAAATTAAATTGGACCGAGGATGAATCAGCGTGGAATCATATCACTGATTATATTTGTGAAACAGAAAATTTACAATTTGTACACTTGATCGGCGGCGAGCCTTACATGAATCCTCGATTTGAAGAGCTGATTGATAAATTATTGGTTGCAGGCCGCACAGACATTTACTTGGGGTTTACTACCAATGGCAGTGTTGTGGATATTAATTTGATTGAAAAATTAAATGCTTTCAGGCATGTTGACATTGGCATTAGTATCGAGTGTATGGGCGTGTTAAACGACCATATACGTAAGGGCACCAAAACCGACAAAGTTTTAGACAACATTGATCTTTATTTAAAATATCGCAAAGAAAGCCATGTGTATGTTACTGTGCGACCTGTGCCTAGTGCGTTGAGCGTGCATACCTTATATGATCTATACCTGTGGTGTGTGGATCGTCGTGTTGACGTAATGACCAATATATTGGCACGTCCCGAACACCTGCAGATACGCCAACTTCCACAAGATGTCAAGAACCGCTTGTTGGCCAAGTATCAACAGTGGATGTTCAGTGGACCTGCTCCAGCCGACAGTAATCCTAGAGATCCAACTTGGTTTAAACAACATATTGATTCTGAAATACAAGTTGCTATGTATTGGCTACAGCAAGCAGCCGATCCCGAAAAAACAACAAAATTATACAATGTAATACAATCCTGGGGATGGTTTAACAACCCAGAAATATCAAAATATTTTGAAACAAGACTTTTATGATAACTACTAGTCCATGGTATGGCTGTACGAAAACACTCAAATTCAAGAACTACCCGAGGACTGCGTCGGCTTTGTTTATTTGATCACAAATAACTTAACCGGCCGGAAATACATTGGAAAAAAATTAGCAAAATTTAGTAAGACAACATACCGAGTGGTGAAATTAAAGAACGGCAACAAAAAACGTAAACGAATCAAAAGCAAAATAGATTCAGACTGGCAACTATACTATGGCAGCAACAATCAACTCAACCAAGACATCCAAGAGCTAGGCTCAGACAACTTCACAAGAGAAATATTATTTTATTGCCGATCAAAAGCGGAATGCAGTTACATCGAAGCTAGAGAACAATTTAATCATAGAGTACTAGAGTCAGACGACTACTATAATGGGCAAATTGTTTGCCGTATACACGGTAGTCACATCAAACACAAAATTTAGACAGGCAACTCAACCGACTCTGTGCTGGATGTTTGGTCCAGCCCCATCGAAGAACGGTGCAATACCCGGTCTAGAAAACTTTGGGCGTCAAAGGCAATTGCTAACTTAAGGCAACAAAGGATTTGAGCTCTGTAGAAAAAGATACAACTCATGCTTGTAGGACTTGGATTTGTTATCGGGTTACTAGGGTTCCGTTGATATGTGAAGCTAGAGTAGGGGGTACCGGTCAACCGCCTCCGTCGTGCAAACGAATCTCTTTATAACAAATGACTATGCTACTCGGATAATGTGTACCAGTCAATTCACCGTGCATACGGTGAATTGTGACCAATTAATCTGGATAATGCGAAAGACAAAAAGTTCTTGAGTGTAACGAAAAGAACTGATCTCGTTAGAGATCAAACAGCGTTCCAAATTCTTTCAGTTTATTGATATAATGTGATTGTCCACTTGAAATCATTGATCCCCAATCTTGATAGGCTGTTTCGTTGGCACTATCACTCACATACTTGTAGCAGTAGAATTTGATGCCCTTTCGTAAACAAATCTTTGCAATAGCATAGGCTTCCATGTCTACCAAATCTGCCGGTATTTCTAAATTAGGATCAGTGACAAAATTATCGCCGGTACTGCAAGTTAATCCTTCGGCCAGAGCAAGTACTACACCAGTTGATTCAAAGGGTGTTTCCCCAGGCCGCGCACCTAATTTAAAACACTGCATATCACGTTGAACAAATTTCCCTACTTGATGTAGACCGTGAGCAACAGTAATTCCTCCAGCAGTACCAAAGTTAAAAACTCGTGCAGGTTGATATCGTTCAATTGCCTCGGCTGCAACAGATGCTGCGTTAACCTTGCCAATTCCTGTAAAAACAACATTTTTACAATTCTTAAGTTGCGGTGCTTCTTCGGGCAAGGCTATAAAAATAATATCATTCATAGTCGACAATTGATTTTAACAGTATTGCATGGTCAGACAATCGTTGCTCACCTGGCAGGAATTTTAAATTGATTACTACAGCAGCCGACACTGCATCGACTAAAAAACTCTGTCGTATCAACTGATTCACAGCTAAAATAGTACCACCGGTGGCTAATAAATCGTCAATGATTAGCGGACGGGGGCCTAAATTGGCGGTGGCTTGCAGTTCTATAATATCCTGGCTGTATTCAGTATTGTAGTTATAGCTGTAGCATAAACCGGGTAGTTTGCCTTTCTTTCTAGCAAGGACCACCGGAGTATACGATTGCACACCAACTGCGCCGGCAAATAAAAACCCACGACTATCAACAGCAACAATACTGGTAATGTCATGGTCGGCAACACATTTAACTAGTTGCCCAACACAATACCCAAACACCTGCGGGTTATTGATAATCCCGCCGATGTCTAAGAAGTCAACGCCGGGTTTGGGCCAGTTTGGCAATACAGGAATATGGTCTTTTAGATTCATTTTAGAAAAACGGTAAACCTGACTTTTTAGTTGTTTCTAGGTTT
>Ga0007867_1000114_pt1 | contig 32745 bp, 56 predicted proteins | sample CryBogCBH25Aug08_FD_71224 | JGI IMG/M metagenome (GOLD analysis project Ga0007867, IMG submission 71224) | Freshwater microbial communities from Crystal Bog, Wisconsin, USA - CBH25Aug08 | ecosystem: Environmental > Aquatic > Freshwater > Lake | place: Crystal Bog, Wisconsin, USA | collected... | reverse complement strand
TGGTTGAGGATGAACGTCCCGTCCTTGGCCTCATTATCAACCAGTACCGTATGAAGATTGGAGTCATGCATGGAGACCCTCGCACAACGCCAGGTGGAGAAGGTAAGAATTACGCATTTTTCACTCGATGTGAAGTACGTCGAGATGAATGGATTGAAGTTGGCTCAGGTAACAACAAAGTACGAGTAGGACAACGCATCAAAGTCAAAACACTCAAGAATAAAAGTGCGCCACCACAACGTGTCGCTTATTTTGACTTCTACTTTGCAGAGGGTGGAGAGTGTGCCCCAGGAGAGTTTGACTTTGCAAAAGAAGTTGCTTCCCTTGCAGTTATTAAAGATATCATCACTCGAAAAGGCGGATGGTATTACTACGGAGACCGCAAGTGGCAAGGCATTGAGCCTGTCATAGCCAGCATCCGTGAAGAGGTTGACCTCAAAGACCAACTACAAACAGCTGTATTCCAAACCTCAGACCTACCTATGTCAGGAGATACCGATGACGCCGAATAGCAAGAAGCCAGTTGTTCATGACCCAGAATGGGCACAAGAGTTAGAAAAAGGTGTTGAGGAATACACCGACATGTTGCTGGAAGCAGTTTTTGATGGCACAGAAGATGAGATTGGCGAAACGCTATCAGGAGAACCTTTTTGCGGATGTCCTGTGTGCTTTTGGCGTGAGGCATTGTTTTATCTTGTTCCTCGCATTATTGACGCATATGAAGAAGGCAAGCTGACCGTTGAAGAGTGAGGGTCAGAAGCAGTCTCAAAAGCATGAAAAGAGATTAGCAAAGGTTGTCGGAGGCTCAGTCAATGCAGCCTCTGGCGCCTTTTGGTCTCGCAAAGGTGATGTCAGGTCAGACGATTTACTGATTGAGCACAAGTGGACAGGCAAGAAGTCTTTTAGTCTCAAAGCAGAAGTACTGGAAAAGATTGTTTTAGAAGCAATTGTTGATAGTCGAATGCCCGTGTTGGGAATTAGCTTAAACAACAAAAATTATGTATTGTTAACCGAAGATGACTTTCTAGAAATGAGAGAGAAACTACAGTCCAATGGATGATTCCGAGCACTCATGGCGGTATGACGCACGTTGCAGCGGAAAGGATGAGACAACTCTCATCTTCTATCCCCCAAGAGACAAAGAGCAATACAAAGTTTTAGCTGCACAAGCTAAAGCCATGTGCTTTGGTGAGACGGGAAAGAACCATTGCCCTGTACGGTCTGAGTGTTTGTGGGATGCAGTATCTCGTGATGAGCCCCACGGTATTTGGGGTGGGCTTAGCCACCGAGAAAGAAATGCGTTAGTACGCAAATGGAAAAAGACGTACAAGAAGTCGATGACTCTCAAGGAGTTCATCTTCAATAAGGGAGAATGAAATGGTAGTTAAGTCAGACTTGAAGCGTTTTCTTGATGCTAAGAAGACAGAGACTCGCCTTATGGGAGATATTGAACGCCACCTGATGCGTCGACCTTTAGGTGACCGCTCCACTACCGTTCTGCATCCTTCTGAGATTATTAAGCCAGATTTTTGTCACCGATATTCTGCCTATCTTTTGATGGGTGGAGAGTCTAAGAAAGAAAAGCCCAATCTTCGTTTGCAGTCTATCTTTGATGAAGGTCATGCCATTCACCATAAGTGGCAAAATTGGTTTCATGAAATGGGCGTTCTTTACGGACGTTTTCAGTGCATGCACTGCAGTGAGTCAGTAACAGGAATCTCCCCTACCGTATGTGAAAAGTGCGGAGATACCCGCATGGAATACAAGGAAGTCACCCTTGTCGATAATAACCTACGAATTGCTGGTCACACCGATGGCTGGATTAAGGGATTGGGTGATGATTGCCTTATTGAGATTAAGTCCATTGGTTCTGGCACGTTTCGATTTGAAGCGCCAGAGTTACTGGCTGACTCTGATGGGGATTTAAGCAAAGCGTTTAACCGTATCAAGCGCCCATTCCGCAACCACTTACTGCAGGGACAGATGTACTTGGAGTTATCTCGCCGCATGTTTGGCGATGAGGCGCCTAAAGAGATAGTTTTCATTTACGAGCTCAAAGCTGACCAGTCATATAAAGAGTTCACAGTCAAAGCCGATTACGACATTGTTGAGCGAGTCTTCATGGCAGCTGAAAAGGTAGTCAAAGCTGTAGAAGCTGGGGTCTTGCCAAAGTGCAACATTGACTCAAGTGGCTGCAAGCAATGCGATTTGATTGGAGACTAAGTGTTAAATCTAGGGCCCGTATCCAAGTCAGCGGTAGAAAAGATGGGAATGCAAAACATCTCAATGTGGCCTGAGCAATCAGACCAACCTAAGATGCCTCGAGACATATCTGTCCTTGACAGCGAGGAACTGAGCGAGCTTTTCACACGCCTCACCGCATGGTCTAACTTTGTTGCAGGTCAGCTCTCCGCAGCTCAGATTGACGAAAAGTCCATTGAGAAAACAAAAGATATTTTAGAGTCAAAGTTATTTTTAACATTAGACAACAACAAGGTCAAGGGTGAAAGAGTCACCTTAATTAAAGCTCAGGTTGCTTCTGACCCCAAGATTGTCGATTTAGAAGAACAGCTGCTCAACATCTATGCTTATCGTAAGATGCTTGAGGTTGTAGCCAACAACTTTGAGCGTGATATCTCACTGGTATCACGAGAAATTACACGGAGAACAAACGATTTCCGTTCTAACCGAAAGGATAAATACTCACTATGACGAGGGTAATAGTTGCAGTATTAGTAGCGCTAGGCGCTATCACAGCAGTTCCAGCACACGCAGATGTAACACCATCGATTGCAGTCATTGACTCAGGACAACCCGATGCGTTGTTTTCCAATATCGTAGGTGAGTATTGCGTAGTTGAATTTTCGTATTGCCCAAATGGTCAGCAAACTATGGACGGCGTAGGAGCCTCCAACATTGCCCCATCGACTAACCTGGCATTGACCCATGGTTCTGAGATGGATTCCATCATCAACCAAATCAACCCATCAGCAAAGTTAGTTCCCATTCGTATTGTCGGAATTACAAATGGGTTGCCTTTGATTTATACATTAAATGCGGTTAAGTCCGCTCTTGATTGGGTTATTGTCAATCAAGCTAAGTACAACATTAAAGTCGTTAACATATCTCAAGGTCGCATCTCAGCAGGTTGTGCAGTTCCTAACGGTATGGCGCAAGACATCAACACTTTAGTCTCCAGAGGAGTACAGGTAGTTGCTGCAACAGGCAACACCTTTAATTACACGGATATTTTTGCACCAGCATGTCTGCCTAATGTTATTTCTGTAGGAGCTACAGATAACCCAGACTCAGGAACAACAGGCAAAGCATGGGACCCAAATGCAAAGCCAACCATTGCAACTTATAGCAACGGCAACGCACAGACTACTTACTATACGAATGGTCGGTATTACACGACACAACCTGATGGCACCCGTAAGTTCATGGTAGGAACCTCAAACGCAACAGCAGCAATGTCAGCATTCTTACTCAGTCATCAAGTCACCACAACATCAATAGCTAGTAATAAATGGCTAACAGGAAGGTATGTGTTCATCGGATGATTATTGGACTGTCAGGGTATGCAGGTTCAGGCAAAGATGAAGTTGCCAAAGTTCTTGTAAACGAATACGGATTTGTTCGCAAAGCGTTTGCTGACAAAATTCGAGAAGTTCTTTATGAGATGAACCCACACGTAGTTTTAGGGTATGACGTGCACACCACTGTTCAGCTGTTAGTTGATGAACAAGGTTGGGATGCTGCCAAACAGCATGCCCCCATTCGAGAGCTATTGCAAACATTAGGAGTTGGTTGCCGTAATGTGTTTGGTGCTAACTTTTGGATTGTAGAAACAATGCGAGATTTAGATTTTTCTCAGCACTATGTGTTTACAGATGTGCGGTTTCAGAATGAAGCCAAGTTATTGAAGAAGTTTTCCGATTACGGTACAGAGGTATGGCGCATCAAGCGTGATGGAGTTGGTCCTGTTAATGACCATATTTCTGAACGTGATTTGGATGATTATAAGTTTGACCAAATTCTAAAGAATGAGGGCTCTTTAGACGATTTTCACGCATTAGTGCGTAGTCGTTTAGAGGTTGCCCGTGCCCACTAAACTTATTGAAGGAAATTTAATACCCGAAGATGCAATCGTATCAATTGGTATTGACCAGTCATTAACAGGTTTTGCCTTAACAGTTATTGACAACAGCATGCCTACTAACTACTTGACGTGGGTATACAAGTCTCCATACTTTGGCATTGAACGTCTGTCAGATATTCGCCAATGGTTACGAGACACCTTAGACTACTGCGACAAGTTTTGGATTATCGATGACCTTGGCTTAGAAGGTACCGTTCTGCAAAGCCATTCCGCCCTCGTGCTGGGTGAGTTATCCGCTGTCGTCCGTCTCACCATCTTTGACCAGTTCAACCAAGATGATGCCCCCGACCATCGCAAGTACCCTTTAAAAGTTCCTCCCATGACATTGAAGAAATACGCATCAGGTAAAGGAACAGCCAAAAAGCAAGAAATGCTGATGCAGATTTACAAGCGATGGGGCATCGAGTTCAGCGACGATAACGCTGCAGATTCCTACGGTATTGCACGGTTGGTTGCCCAGATTGCCACCGATTCGGTAGAGAAGTCAATTGTCGAACAAATGAAAGACCCCAAATACCGAGACCAACCACGGTTGTAACCCTTACCCTTTAAGTCAGGAGCGGCACACTACATCGACTTAAAGGACCAACAATTGAGCACAACACCAGACATCATCCCTACCGATGAAGCGTTTCTTCGAGTAAGCGCCTCCTCCAATCCCCAAAGCGTTGCCTCCGCAATCGCCCACGCTATCTACGACAAGGGCGAAGTAAAGCTCCGTGCCGTAGGTGCTGGAGCGGTCAACCAGGCAGTCAAAGCCATGGCAATCGCCAGCGGATACGTTGCTCCACGAGGAATGCGTATCTATAACATTCCAGGATTCACCACTATTGAGTCTCGTGATGGCGAAATCTCGGCAATTGTATTTAGCATCCATACGTTCTAATTCAGACGTATCCTTGTTCCTAGAGTAAGGAGTCAACCATGGCAACTTGGACATCATTAGGTCATGCAATGCGTCGTCGCATGGGCATGCCATCATCCCATCTAGAGGCAGCAGGTAAAAACATGGAACGCAACATTTCCACACCAGAAGAAATTATCAACTCAGCAGAGCATGCAAACAGCGCACGCCGTTACGTCGGTATGAGTGCTGCCACCTCTGCAGCTCCAGTTATGCCTGAAAAGGGCAAGCTGATGCCAAAGAAGAACAAGCAAGCATCTGACCCAACAGCAGGTGGAAAAGCTAATCGTAAGAACATTGAACGTGCAGGCGCTACTTATCGCATCGTGGCTGGTTTTCCAAAGGGAACATCACCAGAAGCAGCACCAACAATGGCAAACGCAAAGATTGTGCCATCTGTTGCAGGTAAGCAAGCTCCTAACTTCAACGCTGGAATGACAGACAACTACTAAAATGTCTGACGGCGCCCTTTCAGAGGTGCAGTTTCAATCTCCTGAAGTAGAAACTCCTCTCTCCCTTAGTGCATCAACCACAGGTTCTGCTGCCCAAGCTACTGCATGGCGTAACTCAAACCTCGGTAAGGGACGCCCTTTAGCGTATTCAGCCAAAACTCGTGGCACAACATACACTTTTGATTCCGCACCACAACCTGAAACTCCATCCTCAGATAAAGGTGCGGGACGAAATGACTGATGCCATTAGCCATGAGCAATTTGCTCAGCACGTCAACGAACAAGGTGGCGCAAGCCGTAACTTCTCAACCTTTGAAGCTGCACAAGGTCCTGGAATTATGGTGTCCCATCCCAACAAAGAACAGATTAGCAACCTACCGTTAACAGGTGACGAGGCTCGTCGATTTGTCAAGCAAAATGAAGTTCATGCTACGGGTCACGATTACCACGGCGCATGGGTATCGGGTGGAAAAGTATTTCAAGACGTTAGTCGCAAGCAACCTTCTTTAGATGATGCTCGTCGTGCAGGCACAAAGAATAAGCAAATTGCTGGTTACGATTTAGGTGCTAAAAACTCTAAGTCTTTTGGCGCAGATGCGTGGCGTCCAGAAGGTGGCGAAGTATTTTTTGACCGCAACGTTCCTGGAATTGACAAGAGTAAAGACTGGACAGGTACCTCAATTACCACATCCATTCCAGAGCGCATGTCTCCCAAACCAAGTTTAAGTTCACAAGAATTTGCAGACCAAGCACACCTTAGCCGTGGAGCTACCGTGGGTAAGCGTGGAAAAAAGGGCACTCGACCAATCTCGATAAACGAAGTTTATGCGACGATTGCAAAGAACCGTCGAAATAGAGGCGTGTAATGGCTGGCGCCACTAACAATATGTCGCCATCCCAGAACTGGCAGTCACTGGGTGGCAACGGGTTCTATGGATACAATAACCAAGGTGGTGCAGGAACTCCTGTAGCACGTGACGAGATGGACGCATCTCGCATTGGTGTTGGACGTGTTCCCTCTGCAGAATACCCCGACGGTTACCTTGGCACAATCCGTTCACGTCGTGATGACCGCCTATTAGATTCCATCAAGTCTCGTGTCAACCAAAAGTCCTACCAACGTGGTGTACATAAAGGTGAGCGCATTGAGCCATCTATGTACTTTTGGCCTGAGAGCATCAACCCTATGATGGGCATTCAACGCCAGATGGCATCCACACTGGATACCTCTAATGGCGTCACCGTTTACCGTTCTGTTCGTAATGCACCACAGGTTCAGTTGACTCCTGCACCTCACCTTGTCAATGACGGTAAGGCAAACACCATGGCAGAAGAGCCAGGTCAGATTAACGAGCGTCGCCAAGCAATGCTCGCATACTTGAGACCAGCGTGGGCATAACATGTTTGGCGCTAACCACGAAGGTCGTTGGGATAAGAATTTAGCTCAAGCACAACTAGGTGAGCACATTAAGAATGTGGTAGCCAAGTACCGTGAGGCATCTCCTGAGATGGTTCGTGCTGGTCATGAGTGGTACGGAAAAGCCCATGAAGAAGCGCTAAAGGTTGGTAAAGGCAATGCAGTAAAGGGCGCTGGAATCATCGCAGCACTATCCCCACAGACGGGATGGGCACGCAACATTGCCATGTCACATGAGCTCATCAGCAAGGGAACCACTGGCGCTACCGAAGATAACGTCCGCAAAGCCTTAAGAATTCACGAAGGCGAACACCCAGATGAAGTATTGGGTGGTCATAAAGTTAAAGCATTCTTTCACAATATCGCTAATCCAGACACTTCACACGAAGTAACTATTGACCGACATGCTCACGATGTTGCAGTGGGTCGCCCATTTGTAGGGGCTGGTGGCAAGTCAGATAACCCTAATGCAAACCTTGGTTTAGGAGCAATGGGTCGCTACAAGCATTTTGTTCACGCATATAAGAACGCTACAGAGCAACTGGGCGTTGACCTTCCCCATAAAGTACAAGCAGCAACATGGGTAACACATAGAGGAGCCGTAGGATGAACGGATTATCTGCACAGCAATTTGGTAGCCAAAACATGGGAACCTCTGATTTTCCTCAAGGATTTGTTGGTGGGCAAGCACAGACAATGTCTGTTCCTATGGGTGGCATGCATGGAAAGATTGACTATAGCGTTGATTTAAGCCAAGCAACAAAAGCAACTCCACTACCCGCATTATTGCCAGGAATGAACCGAGCAAAAACAACAGCGTTCTATGCCAATAGGGGCGGTCATTAATGACTCAAACATTTGATGGCAATTACGATTACACCAAACCATGGCGTGCACCAGTACAGCCTGACCAAGTAGCAAAGCAATACACCTACTCAGGTCCATGGGCTACCAACATGGAGCGCCTTACCCAACAAGCTCTGATGGTCATGACCATTCCAGGAGCAGATTTGCAACAGATGGTTCGCCCTCCACTTCCTCAGATTCGTCTCTTCCCAGACCGTTTTGGATATGGAGACCGTTCACAGCCTGGCATCGAAGATATTGTCACAATTGACCGTAATTACACAGAACCACGGGTATCATGGTATTCAGGTGGCGTTGCTGGATACTCCGCAGCAGCCCGTAACGACCTCGGAGGCATCTAATGGATGACGGTTCTGGTGGATTGATACTGGATTTGCAGGCTCGACAAATTGCCGAGAATGCAATTCGGTATAACGGTTCTGCACCGTGTCCAACCTGTGGGGTCATCATGAACCCTGTAGAATTTATGAACAATCGAGGACATTGCTTGAGTTGTTTAACTCAAAAGAAAATGTCTAGAATGAAAGGAAAGATGGCATAATGGCAGTTAACTCATCACGTTCCATGAACAAGTCACTTGACGAAGGAACAACAGACGGCAAGTACCGCAAGGCTCGCCCAGATACAGAGCTCATTCCTGGTCTTGGTGACGAAGCAACCATCAACAACCGCCAGTCTCTTCATCCTTTCTATGGTTATGGATTTTTAACATCCGAATATCCCAACAAAGTGAATCCAGGTAAGTAATCATGGCTAAAAGCAGAGCACGCATGGTGGACTACAGCGACCCACGTACCCATATTGTGGGTGCCTATGACGCATTCGATAAATACAACGCAGGTCATTTAAAGTCTGAATTTGAAGAAAAGTTAAATAACGTTAGCGGACCTGATGAGGCAATATCGTTGTCAGGCAAGTATCGTCGCATGGCTCGTGCACACTTTGAGGCTGGCCACGAAGGAGCTCGTCAATAATCATGGCTAATACAGTTCCTGACCGTTCTGGCGCTTCACGTACAGGTAAAGCGTTTAAATTAGCAAACCCAAAGACATGTCTTCATGGGTATGCAACAAAAAAAGAACGTGATGCATCAGGCGCTACTGGCTGCCAGCGTTGCGATACCCATGCGTATGACCTTTCTAACGAATTTAGTCAAGCGCTTTTTGGAAACTAACCTATGACAACAACAGCCGTTCCTGACCGTGGTGATGACCCAAAGCGTCGTGTAAATTTTTACGATGCAAAGGGTAACCATACCCACAGTGCTGATGTTCGTTGGTTAAGTCCTAAAGGATACCGTTCTGGTCGCCCACACGGTTCAGAATTAAAAAAGCACATGTCACCTATGGGTGGCTGGGCACTTCCTGAGTACGACAGCAACCCTAAAGCACCAAAGGATTACTGATGGCTGCCCCTAAGAAAGCAACCCGTCGTACTGCTGGCGAATCTATTGCAAAGAAAGAACCATTTAAGGCATCTGCATTATCAGGTGTTGCAGGTATGGGTGGCGTTGGTCGTATGAGCGATGATGAACTCCGTGAGTATCGTCAATCAAATCCTTCATACACCGTCATGTCGTACAACACTCCTATCGCATGGCACGGAGATAAGGGATGGCACGTCTCCACATCTCGTTATTCGCCTACAACTTCCCAACATCAGGGAGTTGTTCGACGTGCGCTCTTTGACCAAGGGCACGATGCAGCTCGCAACCATGTAGATACTGGCGTTCCAACGTCCAATATCAAGCCTACGAATGTCTAGAGGCGCTCGCAACGACGCTCGCAAGTGTGGCAAAGCGTCTAAAAAGAATCCACGCTCCAACGTCAGCAAAGGCAAGTCTTGTTGCGGATATTCACTAAAAAGAACTGACCGTTTAGGTCACGAACAAGGACACGGGAAACTAGTTTTAACCTCCTAGCACTATAAGGAGCACCCATGTCAAACGTCCCAATTCTGGGCGAGAAGAAGATGGACAATGAACCGATGTTTCGGTTGTTGTTCTGTCTTGTCTGCCAAACACTTGAAGAATTACCTCCCTACGATGGCGAGCCAGAGTTAGACCATCTCCTTGCTATTGCGTGTGAGCAGCATGTATTCCCATCAGGTGAACCACATAAGGGCAAGTTGTTCGTTCTTCCCCTGCGAGCATGGGCAAAGCCTGAGTCTAAGAAAGAGATTATCCGCCAGATTAAAGGTGGAGGCTCTGCTGGTTTAGATGAGCTCGATGACAAGTTTTATGAGTCACGCTCTACCTTCATGGAAGACGCCATGACCTGCTATGTGAGCCATAACAAGCCCAAAGATGGTTGCGATGATTGGCAACACAAGAGTAAACTACTTATCCCTAATACTGTCAAAGAACGCAAGGCAGAAGGCATGGCTCGTTATCAAGACGAAGCAGGTCCAAAGACATACTTGTGTAACTTCTGTCCAGTATCTATCGCCGTCAACCAACGTAAACAGAAACTTTTGGGAAATTAATGGAACTATATGATTTTTATGGACCAGTAGATGGAAGTAACCTTATTCCATTAATTCAACTGATGTTTCCAAAAGGTGCTGTTGGTGCTGAAATTGGTGTATTTAAAGCACATACTTTTTGTGCTTTACTACAAAACTGTCCAAATATCACTACTTTGTATGGAGTTGATTCTTACCAGCCTTATACCGATTACTTAAAAGAACCATATGACAGGACTCCTTCTTATTTTATTGACAAAAAGCAAATTGAAGTAATTAAATTTTTGGCTTACCATAATATTGAGTATTCAGGAGTTAAAGACAAAGCAGTAATATATGAAGAAGACACATCAATTGCAAAAACCAGATTTGAAGACGAATCTTTAGACTTTATATTTTTAGATACTTACATGACTCGAGAACAAGCAGACCAAGACTTAATTGATTGGTATCCAAAAGTTAAAAAAGGCGGCATTTTTGCAGGTCATGATTGGACAGTTTCCGCAATTCAAGACGCAGTTTACAATTTTAGAGAAAAAAACAGTATAGTTTCTACAATGAACACCTACAATAACACCTGGATATGGATAAAGGAATAAATATGACTGATGAAACAACTCCCGTAAACGCTCCTGCAACAGATGCACCTGAGACAGACGCACCTGTAGAAACAACAGATGCACCAGCAGTACCTGAAGTACTGACTGTCCACGCTGCCTATGTAGTTATCATCAATCCAGATGGCAGCCTTAGCACCACTGTCGTTACACCAGCAGGACTTAAGCAATTCACTGTTGAGCGTGTAGCAACAACCATGGATATCTTCCAATCAAGCAAGGATATTGTGGAAGATTTGGAAGCTCAGATTCTTGCAGACCGTGTTGCACGCCGAGTAGTTGCAGCTATTACCCCTGCAGATGAAACAGACGAAGCAAAGGCACGCATTGCACAGGCTTTAGCAGACCGCAAGGCTGAATAACCGCATAAACTAGGGGTATGCGCCCCGATGGTTTGGATAAGGTAGTCGGACCCGTCAGTATCGAGGGTTCGGCTACTTCTTATTTCTCCACACCTGAGCCCGAGTTAGACCCTACGCTATTTTCTGGCACAACCCTCAAGGGTTGGGTTCGCAATGGTTTGCTAACTTTATTATTTGATTTTCTTAATGAGACATATCGTCATCCTGATTTGTGGTGCCATGTGTGGCTTGCAGGCTCTGGTGTCTCTTACCAATGGTCAGCTGCCCGTCAGCCTGGAGACCTCGATGTTCTTATTGGTGTTGATTATTTGCAGTTCCGCAGAGCTCATCCCCAGTTCATGGGTCTGGGCGATACTGAAATTAGCAAGATGCTCAATGAAGACTTTAGAGAGTACCTACAACCAGATACAGCCAACTGGAATGGCTATGAGGTTACCTTCTATGTCAATCCAGGCGCTACCGATATACGTAGCATTAACCCCTATGCTGCTTACGACTTGACCCATAACGAGTGGACTGTCTTCCCATCACATGAGGGAGCGACTCAAAATGCTGTATGGGATGAGCACGCCAAGCGTGACAACAAGATGACGCAGGACATCATCAAGCGTTACTCACAAGCCCTCACTGATTTGCACGGAGCTCAAAACGATGCCTCACGTCGTAATGCAGAAGTTCGTTTAGAGTCTGCTCTTATGCAAGGGTCTGCATTGTTTGACGACATCCACCATGCCCGTCGATATGCGTTCAGCACCAGTGGTCAGGGCTATGGAGACTTTTACAATTACCGTTGGCAGGCAGGCAAAAAGCTGGGCACAGTTCCTGCGCTTCGTCAGTTGTCCGATTACTGGACAGCCTACAAGAACCAGCAATCCCAAGAGAATTACGGAATGGAATTACCTACAACCGAGACACTAATCAGGAGAGCAGCGACTTACCGAGCAAAGGGATAACGTGAACATACTTCTATCACTAGACGGCGTACTTAGTTCCGACACAGGCGAACCAATCAGAGCAGGTGTCGCTCTCTACTATGCGCTCAACTCCAGCAATCGAGTTGCCATCGTTACCTCTCGCACCAAAGAGGATGCGGAGCACTGGCTCTTCTCCCATGGCGTCATCAACTACGATGACCTGATTGATTTCTCCTACAACCTAGAAGGCGAAGACCTTCGTAAGAGACAGTTTACAATAGCCCGCTCTCATGCCCCCGTTGAGCTATATGTGGATGCAGACCCCTCGATGTGTGCGTGGGTCTTCGAACATCAAAAAGTTCCCACTCTCCTTGTTTCTCATCCCTCCTATGCAAAGGTAGAGAATCGCCCCGATGCTCCATCAAAGGTTCGCAAATGGTCGGATATAGAAGAGGCTGTTACAAGAGTTAACATTGCCCGTACCTTGGATTACAAGAAGCCAGACCCAGAGTTGGGTGAGTGGGGTGACTAGGATTATCTTCTCAGGCACTGAGGTTGGCAGCAACCGAACCCTGCTAGAAGGTCAAAAAGTTGAGTTGATGGGACTCAACTTTTGGGGACTGAAGAAGCGTGGATTGCCTAAAACAAAACTATGGCTCATCAGCGAGCACTTCGATGAGAATACAAAAGTTATCATTGAGTCTGGGGCATCACAAGCCGATAAAGCGGGCCTTTCCAGACAAGAGCTCCTCGACTTTGCCGCCGAGTATCAAGAGTTTGTCGCCAACAATGCAGACCGAGCCACTGCCTTTTTGGAATTCGATTCTTTAACATTAGGGCAATCATGGGTCGAGGCACAGAGACCTTTTTATGAACATGACCCCAAGCTCTGGGTCGTTTGGCACCAAGAATATGGCTTGCCCAACCTCCAATATCTCTCGGGTATTTATCCTAACGTCGCAATACCCAATGACGAGATAGAGGCTCTTACGAACCTCTCAGCCATTACTAGAGCCTACGAGAGACAGTACGGCACCAAGTACCATGCTCTTGGATGTGCCAAGCCCGACAACCTGCGACAGGTACCATTTACGACTGCCAGCACATTGTCATGGCTATCGCCCATGAGACGAGGCGAGACTATCGTGTGGGATGGACAGCGAATCGTCCGCTATCCCAAGAAGATGAAAGACCAAGCTCGCATTCGCTACAAGGCTGTAGTGGAGAAGGCTGGCTTGGATTTTGATAAGTTCAAGCAGGATGACACGCTGGAAGCGACTAAGGTTGCAGTCTGGTCATACAAGAAACTAGAGGAATCTATGGATAAGAAGAGCCCCAACTTTCACATTATCGATGGTGGTAAGGGTGACAAGGCTGAGAAAGTAACTGACAACAGCGATGACCTGTATACGGGGCTAATGATGGAATTAGGGGGGGTACCTTCTGATAACAGTGAGCTTGAGACACGGAAAGTTTCGCCCACTGAGGTAGTCCAAAGAAACCCTGATGAGATGCAAAACCTCCCAGTTTTCGGCTTCAAGATGAAGACGATTGTCGAAACAGACGATAGTGGAAAAGACGTTCTCAAGGATGTGCCAGTCGTTCAGACTCAGCAGTCATCGCTTCGCCAATGCAACACCTGCTTCGTTGCCAGCAATTGCCCAGCGTTCAAGCCCGACAATATGTGTGCGTTTAACCTGCCAGTCGAGGTCAAAACCAAAGACCAACTCAAGGCTTTGATGACCGCAATGATTGAAATGCAGGGTCAAAGAGTGGCTTTTATGCGATTTGCTGAAGAAATGAACGGTGGCTATGCTGACCCTAATGTTTCTCAGGAAATTGACAGGCTCTTTAAGCTCGTCGCTAATCTCAAAGAATTGGAAGAGAACCGTGAGTTCGTTCGCATTACAGCAGAGCGCCAGTCATCAGGAGGAGTGCTCTCAGCCATCTTCGGAGACAGAGCTCAGGCGCTTCGTGAGCTTCCAGAAGCTCTCAAAGAGGAGAGCGTCACTCGAATCATCAGTCAAAACCTCGAAGACAAGTAATCTGACAACAGTGAGGGCAAGGGCATGAAACCGTATCCCAGCGATTGGGAGCCAATTTACATTGAAACTGAAACCAGTGAGAAGAACGAAAAAGCTGGCTACGCCCAAAAGAAAAACCTTTATGGCTTAACCAAGGAGCAGTTTCTAGAGCTGGCAGAAATGCAAAACTTTGCATGTGCTATCTGCAATGGAGATTCTTCTGACGCCCCGTATCGATTGTGTGTTGACCACAATTACGAGACGAACGAGATTCGAGGCTTGCTCTGTAGCAAGTGCAACGCAGCTTTAGGGTTCTTTGATGACAATCCAATTCGCCTTCGTAAGGCGGTGGATTACATACTTTTAGCAAGTACTGGGGTATTTATTCCAGAAACTGGGAGCAAGGGAATCGTTTAGCAACACTGGTTCTTTTTCTCAGTTTGTTTTATTAGCAAGTGCATTATAGGTTTCGTTAGAGCAAAATAAGGGACTCCCCATGGGGGATATTTACACAATTACAGAAATGGTGGCTATCTATGGCTTTATTCTCTTTCCGCTTGGCAGATGACTTCGTCGCTTCATACAAGGATAAGCAACCACCATTTGGCTACCGAGATGCTGCTGGAAACTCGGTGGGAGAGATTACTTTCCTTCGCACCTATTCTCGCCTCAAGGAGGATGGCACCAAGGAGACGTGGGCTGAGGTATGCGAGCGAGTCATCAACGGCATGTACTCCCTGCAGAAAGACCACGCCAAAATCAACCGACTTCCATGGTCAGACGCCAAAGCAGCTGCTTCGGCTAAAGAGGCTTTCCAACGTCTCTTTGAGTTGAAGTGGACACCGCCTGGTCGAGGTCTATGGGTAATGGGAACACCACTTGTCAACGAACAACGAAATTCAGCCGCATTGCAAAACTGTGCTTTTGTTTCTACTGGTTCTATGACCAGGACTGACCCTGCTAAACCATTCGCTTTCCTTATGGAGGCTTCCATGCTCGGAGTGGGTGTGGGCTTTGACGATAAGGGAGCAGACAAGGACTTTGCTATCTATGACCCACAAGAGACTTACACCTATGAAATCCCTGACACACGAGAAGGCTGGGTGGAATCAACAGCCTCCCTCCTCAATGCCTACCTTAAGCCAGATACGAAGAAGCCTATCTTTGACTACTCAGTCATCCGTCCAGCAGGAGCTCCGATTAAGACCTTTGGAGGAACAGCTGCAGGACATGAGCCATTAGAGAAACTTCACAATCACATTAACGAGATGTTTGCGGGCCGTTCTGGGCAAAAGCTAACCCGAACCGACATTGCAGACATTGGCAATATGATTGGCGTCTGCGTTGTCTCTGGCAATGTGCGCCGCTCCGCCGAACTTCTCATGGGTCGTTTGGACGATGAGAACTTTCTCAATCTGAAGAACTATGATGTCAATCCACAACGTGGTGCTTACGGATGGATGTCCAACAATTCTGTTGAGGTATCTGTAGGACAGGACTTGACTCCTATTCTTGACGGTATTGCTCGCAATGGTGAGCCAGGCGTGATTTGGATGGATGTCTCTCGCCAATACGGTCGTCTTGCTGACCCCATCAACAACAAGGACTGGCGCATCGCTGGTTACAACCCATGTGCTGAGCAATCACTTGAGTCATACGAGTGTTGCACCTTGGTTGAGACCTATCTCAATCGCCATGAATCTATTGAAGACTTTAAGAGAACCTTAAAGTTTGCATATCTCTATGCCAAGACTGTGACGTTGCTTCCTACTCACTGGCAAGAGACCAACGCCATCATGCAACGCAACCGTCGCATTGGTACTTCTATCTCAGGCGTCGCTAACTTTGCAGACAACAACGGCTGGTCTGTCTTGCGTGACTGGATGGATGGAGGCTATGAGGTAGTGAAAACTTATGATAAGTCTTACTCTGAATGGCTTGGTATCCGTGAGTCCATCAAGATGACAACCGTTAAGCCATCGGGAACCGTCTCCATTCTCGCAGGAGAGAGTCCTGGCGTTCACTGGACTGTTGGTGGCAAGTATTTCTTGCGTGCCATTCGCTTTAGTAATGCTGACCCTATGCTTCCGCTCTTTAAGATGGCTAACTATCGTGTAGAGCCAGCTAACGAATCTCCTGATACAACTTCTGTTGTCTTCTTCCCTGTAAAGAGCGACGCTGTTCGTTCGGAGAAGGATGTCTCTATCTACGAGAAAATGGCTTTAGCTGCAACAGCGCAACGCTATTGGTCAGACAACTCTGTCTCTGTCACTATTTCTTTCGACCCTGAGACTGAGTCGAATGCTATTGGTACTGCTTTGCATATGTACGACGGTCAATTGAAGACTGTCTCATTCCTGCCTAGTGGTAACACTGTTTACCCACAGATGCCATACACACAGATTACTGAGGCAGATTACGAGCAGGCTTGTTCGTCTCTCTTCCCCATTGACTTTGCTGGTGTCTATGCTGGTATGGCTTCTGACGCTATTGGTGAGGCTTACTGCACTACTGACGCTTGCGAAGTAAAGCTCATCAAGGACAATCAATGATAACTATCTACAGCAATACCAATTGTGTGCAATGCGAGAATACGAAGCGATTCTTAACTCTTAAAGATATTGCTTTTGTTTCGAAAATGATTCAGGACTCACCCGAGATTTTCTCTTTGATAGAGGAGAAGGGTTATAAGACGGCTCCGATAGTGGTAACTGACGATGATTCTTGGTCGGGATTTCGTCTTGATAAGTTGAACGCTTTACTACCTTAGTTGGTTTAAAGCAGATGTGTGCTTCACGTAATGCTTTGGCTCTGTACCGAAGCGTCGTGAAGTACTCTTCTGCATACAACGAGCTCCAACGGTGAGAGCTAATTTCATTATCACATTTTTCGCAGACTAGAGCTACGCCCTCATCATCCATCTTAAATCCTGCTGTAGCGAGATGCTTCCAATACAGCTCTTCTCGTTGTTCTTTGCTAATCTTTTGAATGTTCTTTGCTAATTCTTTTTTATGGTCATAACGCTCATCAGTAACCCATTGGCGTGCTTTGTGTGGGTCGTATTCCATGTGCCTGCTCCTATTGCTTTAAGTAACCCCTCCCTTTCGAGAGGGGCACTCTGCGTGTTAGTGCTTCTGCTTCTGCTTTGGCTTTGCCTTGGTCTTTGCTACAGCTTTTACTGTTGCTTTGACCTTGTGCGTTGGCTTATGCGCCTGAGTTGTAGTCGCTTTGTAAGGGTACTGCGTTAGCCAGTACTGCACTACCGCCGTATGTGTTCCCTTCCATGCACTCCAATCTTTGCCTGCGTTGCTCATCAAGTAAGCGACGTGGGCATTTGTCACAGGATTCAGCAATTCAGCGTTAGACGCTAAATCGTAGTAACTCCGTCTATCGGCTCCCATGCTTCCCAGCATGTTAATTTGGAAGAGTCCGAAAGAGTTGTCCCCTGTCTTGCGATTACCGTTGTAATCGAGGGGGTTTCCATGTGATTCCTTTTTAGCAACAGCCCACGCATATTTCAACGCCTGTCCCTTGAAGCCCACAGCCACCAATAGTCCGACCAATTGCTTGTCGGATAGAGAGGTTGCGTTCTGATAGGGGGCATAACGTGCCGTTAGTGCGTCAGCTTTGCTGGGTGCTATGGCTGGGGAAGCCAGTCCAATAGCCACCGCTATTATGAGTCCGCTTATTGAGATAGTTCCCAATAGCAATCTCGCTTTGTTTAGTGCTTTCATAGCATCACTCCAAAAAGTCATTAGCAAGCTCACCTGCCTTTGACTGCTGGTGACGGATACGGTGTAAGTACCTTTCCGTCGTTTTAATTGACTGATGACCTAGACGCTCCTTTACTTCATGCACGTCAACACCGTTCTTTAGCAACGCTGTTGCATTTGCATGTCGTAGGTCGTGCGTCCTAGGGCTCCAATCAATTCCTGATTTGGCAATTGCTGTGTTCCATACGTTTCTCCATACATCACGTGGCAAGTGACTCGTATCGGTATGGCTGGTTCTCTGTTGAATGCCTTTGCTTTGCCTGTAACTTCTACGGTACTCACGCACCGCTTGCTTACAGTCATCACACCTGCAACCGCCTGTTGAGTAGGCGTACAGAGTCCCATGCTGGAACGTTTTTCCGTCATTCTCGAATGGTCGAGATGACTTTGTGCCACGTGAAGATTCTAGTTTACCTGCTGGTAACACCAGTGTTCTTGAGAACAGCAAGCTATCTTTTTTTAATTCGTTTACTGAGACATAGTCTTTTATCTCTTGTAGTAGTGCTTTAGATAGCGTAATACTGCGCTTATAGCCTGATTTCGTTGCTTCTACTACAAGAAACCGTTGACCTTTATTGTGCTTTGCACCTAAGTCACTGACACGCCGTTGAATGTAGACTTCTCCACTCTTAAAGTTAAAGTCTTTAACACGCACCTCAGTGGCTTCACCGAATCTGGTGCCAGACATGACAAGAAACTTAGCGAACAGCTGTGCATGTTCTGGTAGCTTCTCCAGAATAAGTTTGAATTCCTCAGGCTCAAGCACATTGCTAAAGTCTGCATTAGTCTTTTTAATGGTAATCCCATGTGTTGGGTTGGCCGTTAGCTCTTCAGTCTCAATCAATGGCCTTAGTGCTGAACCTAATGACGCTTTGACTTGTGCAATCGTTGCACTGCCCACGCCATCATGCTTGAGGTCATCAAGTAGGTCACGCACGACTCGACGTGTTACTTGTGAAACTTTCTTATTGCCTATGCGTGGCAACACGTGAGTGCGTAGAACAGCCTCGTAGCCTTTCTTCGTGATAGGCAGGACGTGTGCTACTGGTAGCCACGACTCGATGTAATCGGCAAGGCTCATAGTGATACGTGAGCGCCCCTCTGAGCCGTTGACTTCTGCTTTGACTGCGTAATACTCGGCTTCTACCTTGGTAGCCCATGTGCCAGCTGATAGGCGTCTATTGCCCTTGCGATAATAGCCAGTGAATCTATCTCCACGCTTTACAACGTATGCCATGGTGTGCCTCCTCTCATGGTGTGAAGTTTACTAGTTGGTAATCAAAATACAAAAAGACCCCAAGCAATACACACTTAGGGTCTTAATGTAAATGTTTGCATTATGGATTAATGGTCGTTGCTTTGTGCTTTCTGCGTGACGCCTCCCAATCTTCTATGACGTCTTTCTTCCACAACGGTGTTCGACCCACGTAGTGGTCGGGGTCGGGAAGGGTGCGACGCTTTCGATACTGATAGAGAGTGTCGTATTTCAGACCCGTCATCTTTACGATATCGGAAGTAGTTAGCCACTCGCTCATACTTTGTCACCTGCTTTATCTTGATTCGCACGATACTTCTCCCTCTCTAATCGGCGTTGGATAGCTTTGCGTTCGAGTTCAGTAAGACCGCCCCATATGCCGTATTGCACGTTATTGCGTAATGCAAAAGATAGACAATCAGTCTTTGTCTGAGTTTCGCATTGAGCGCATAGTGCTTGAGCTTTGCGGGTTGTCTCTAGGTCGGTTGAATCGGGAAAGAATAATTCAGGGTCGACATACTTGCTTTGACATGGAGCTTTGACTATCTGAATGAGTTCGTTTCCCATCAGTAGTCCTTTGGATTCTCTTTAATCCATGCAATGAATGAATCAAGAGCGTCATGTAATGCCTCGGGTGGTATGCCACTAAACTTCACCATCAGCTCAATAACCTGCACCAGCCCCCATACGAGAGCCTCAGGGTCGAGACCATACTGCGCCATAATCTCTTCGAGATAGGCGTTTGCCAGTACGTTGCTGACGTCAGAAGGTAGTGAGTCCTTGCGAGTCTGCTCATTCATGACACCACGTGCTGTCTTCAAGAATTCATTGGCGAATACCAATGACCCGAATTGCTCACGCTGTTGTGCTGACATTCCATCTGTCATTGGTCATTCTCCTATTCGTAATGTGGAGACAGGCTCAGTGACTGCCCCCACCTTATTGACGTGTTTATCTACTTTGTTATGTAGGGAGATAAGGTCGTGAACACCTAGCTCTCCATCAGTCTGAAACTCGACTGTCAATTGGTATTGCGCCATGGCTATTGGGCTCCTTTGATAATCGGATGGTCTGCAATCTTGATAGCCAGTGCAAGGTAGCGACTGCGTGCTGGCTCTGTCGTTTCACAAGACAGAGCCATGCATGCTGTGTACATGTCTCGTAGCTCTTCTAAGCTGAATGGCATTAGTCAACCTCCTTGGTAGTTGGTGTCCCACAGTCACTGCATGACCAGTATCCGTCTTGCTCAGACTCGTAGGTAATCTTTGCTCCGCATGATGTGCAACGCATTAGTACTCCCCACAATCGCAATAACAAGAGCAATGAGAGCAATCGCAATCATCCAATGGCTTCTCACATTCAGCACATTCGTCAACACTGATGGTTATCTGTATCTCCTCTTGTGGATTCCATGGCACTTCTGTAACGAAGTATCCAAGACGATTCACAAAAGAGAAGCCATTGGTAATGACTGTTGTACCGTCAGCGTCGAGGTACGTCCATACGTTGTGGATGTCGTGTTGAGCTACGTACTGTAGTTCATCTCCGAACGTCTCGTACATAATGCCCTGACCATTCTCATCAGAGAATGAGGCGTTAGGGTCAATGTAGTTGACCTTTGGCTTGTACTTCTGCTTCCACTCTTCTGCTGTTAGTTCTGTGAATGTTACAGTGCTCATGCCTTGTCTCCTAACCATAGTGTGTTATCGGAATCAGAACGCAGAACACGACCGCCTTCACCAGCGCCGTATTCTTCTAGTTGTTCAGTGATGTGGTCATTGATGTACTCCTGACTTCCCTCAATGAAGTCACTGATACTTTCGACAATCTCTTTCCATACAATCTCACCAGCTTTCGGGTCTCCGATTAGATGGTGGTCAAGTACGTCACCGACTGAATAGACGGTGTATGCAATCGGTTCTGTTGGTTCGTAGTTCTTCTGCAGATTCTCAATGAGTTCTGCAACGGTTGTGTGGCTCATGGAAGTAACTCCGTTTCATGGCGCTGTGGTTGGGTGGGTAGTTTGTCAATCATCTTGGAGCACGAGCCATAGCCGTTGCCAACCCAGCAGACGTCACGTGTCCAATAGCTAATGAGAAGTGTTGCAATGATGGCTGGGATGATGACGAGCACCACCCAACCTCGAGTTGTTAGCTTCATGCGACCATGTCCTTTGCTTCCAATACCGCTTCGACCAATCGTTGCAAGGTCTTGATGTCAATCTCCATCGTTGCCGTAACGAGCTCTTGGTTATTGACAGTCCTGCTTCGAGTGTAGGTCTCGACGTACTGTGGTTGCTTATTGGTAATCGTTGCAATGGTTTGCGTCAATGTATCTTTGACACGAACCTTGAGTGCGTCAGCTTCGTCATACTTGCGTTGACGCTCGGCACGTGCTTGTGCCTCCTTTGCGTCCTTCGCTTCACGAATGGCGTCCTCTTCTGCCCAGCGCTTTGAGATTAAGTCCCACTCGCCCACAATGTCTTGAGTACGAGATAGCCAGTACAGGTCAGAGCCATCGTTGTTCACTCCATGAGCACGCATGAGGTAACCGATAGAACGGTCGCTCGATTCTGCTGGTATGAAGTTTGAGTCCTGCGGATTCGCTGACTTCCATACGGTGTACTTGTATCGAGCCATGGATACGAGCTCGACCTTGTACACGAATGTGCCACGTTCGACTTTGAATGGGTCTCTTTGGTCTGCGCTTTTACTACGTCCCCATGGTGCAAGAGCGACGTAGTACTTGCCTGCTTGAAGGTTCTGTGCTTTCACTTGCTCTCCTTTGATTACTTTGAAAGTTAGTGAGTGAGACGTAGCCCTAACTACGCCTCACTCGGTGTCACCTAGAGAGTGACTTATGCATTCGTGAGTTGGCGAGCAATCGCTGTCTTCACGAGGTTGCGAGCGAGACCGACAAGGTCAGACGGATTAGTAATGACCTGCCCAATCTCACAGCCGTAGAGCGCCTCCTTACGCAACGTGCCCTGACGTTGCGTGATGTACGCCAGTGATGTGAGAACACCAGCTCGCTTCATGCGAGTAATGGCTTCTCGGTGTGCCCGCTCTTCACCGCTCCATACGCCATCAGTGATAGCAATCAGAAGCTTGGTGGGCTTATCAGACTCTGCGAAGACTCGAGTGGCATAAGCAATTGCGTCAGTTGGTTCGGTGCCTCCACCTGTACCAGCGTCACGAATCAATGTGCCTGCCTTCTCATGCTTTGAGTACAGCGTCTGTGCATAGCTTGAGAATGTCAACACTGTAGTGCTGGCATTGATACGGTCGAGTGCTCGCTTGATGGCATACATGGAGCGATATGCCTGCGTTGCAGGTACACCGCCCATCGAGCCACTGGTGTCAAGCATGATGACGCATTCGATATCGGTTGCGTCAGTGCGTCCCTGATTCCATTGGTCATAAATAGAATCGTGGTCATCACCACGCATTGCACGCTTTGCATTGAGCTTGCCACTGGACAAGTGCCTATCCCAAGCTGGGTCAACACTGGCACGCAATCGCTCGAGCTCACGTCCGAATGAACGAGCAACACCAGCTGACGTGCTGTCTGCTGGTTGCTCTTTGTATCGGGCAATCTCGGGCTCTTGTGCACCGTTGCTTGATAGTGATGGCAAGCCACTGACCTGACGAAGTACATTGTCAATCTCTTTAATGACCTCCTCGTTATTGAGAAGTTCATCAATGATGTTGTTTAGCAATGTCTCGGTCTTGTCAGCTTCTGCATTGCCAGCAGACTGACCATTGGATGATTCGCCATCATCTGATTCCTCTTCATCATCGACGTCATCTGAATCATCAACGTCATCGATATCTGAATCATCATCTGATTCTTCTGATGACTCTTCGTCATCTGAATTATCTGAATCATCTGAATCACTGAAGTCAAGCGTGATATCAATATCAATATCAATGTCATCTTCATCATTGATATCTTCGTCATTACCAGCGTCAGGAGCATTGTCACGTGCTCGCTCCTGTTGCTTCTGATTCAGTGGACGTGATGTGCTTGAGTCAACGCCTTCGTGTGGTCGCTCACCATGACCGAATGGGTCTTTGATAGTAATGCGAACACGCTTGCCCTGACCCTCGCCCTGACCTTGCTCTTGGTCTTGGTCTTGACCTTGTGAATCGTTGCCACCTAACAGCTTGTGGAAGCGAGCAATGAGGTCTTCTGCGACTTCGTAATCACGTGGAAAGACAAGGTCACGATAGGAATCAACGACGTCGCATAGTTCGGCAATGTCATCTTGATTCTTGTATGCCTTGCGAGACTCGGCACGCAATTCAGCTGGCAGATATCTGCGACCACGTAGCAAGAGATACGACGTGTCGAATGACTTTGAGTTCTCAATCAAGTGCAATGAGACTGTTGCTGTTAGCCACTTTGCAATCGATGGATACTTACCAGTGAGCAATCGTTCTAGTCTGCAATCTTCAAGTGCATTGAATGCTGACCAGTATCCGTTGTCCACGACGTAATCAACGAGACGTGAACCATGACGTGGTGTGAAGAGCACGTGCCCAATCTCATGGAAGTCGAGACCGTAGATAGCGAGAAGGTCTCGCTCGGTCTTCAGCTCGCCAATCAATCGAGAGTTGAATACGACTTCATTCGCATTGGAATATGCAGGCGCATTCAACTCTGAGTTCTCAACTCGCACTTTGATAGGACGAAGTGCGAGTACACCGTTGACACGTCCGAAGACCTGACAGAAGCGCTCTAGGCGTTGGCGATGGCGCTCCTGTAGGTCTTGCTGGAAGGTATCGATGAATGAGGTCATACGGTCTCCGTAACGTCGACGTCAATGGATTCGAATTGCAGACCAAGGTCTGACTTCAAGTTGGTCTCGAGTGACTCGAGAAGTATCTTCACTGCACCACGTTCTTCGGGTTCGAAGTTATTGATGAAGTTGTAGACAGCGAAGTCGTAGCTCAATCCCTTTGCAACCTTCTCGAATGTCTTGAGCAATCGAGTTGATATCGGGGTCTCGAATACGATTCCGTTATCGCTTGTAGGCACTGCTGAGTCCATGCCACGAGATGTCTTTCGCATATCACGAGCAAGGTCAATCAGTGTTGACGATGTAAGAATTCGCTTCTCAATTGCACTGTCGTACTCGTATGCAATCTTCAATTCGAATCGGTCTTTGAGTGCCTCGTTGAGCAACGAAGTTCCTCGGTAACTTGGATTCATGTCAGCGACAATCAGCAAGTCAGGATGTGCATGAATGACTTCGTTGCCGTTGTCCATCAATGTGATGGAGCGACGATAGTCGAGCAACGAGAAGAGCACCGTCATGATACGAGCTGGTGCGAATGACAACTCGTTGAGCAACAGCACACCGCCATTGCGTACCACTTCAGTGAGACCACCGTCGACCCACTTGAATGTGCCGTCAGGTTGTGGACGGTCACTGCCGAATATCTGCGATGGCTCGAGTGCGATATTGCCAGCAAGTGAGTAGAACGAGAGACCACGCTCTTTGGCGAAGTTCATGACCGACGATGTCTTACCAGTACCAGCCTCACCGAAGAGAAGCACGTTGAGGTTGTTCTGCAATGCGAAGTCGAACCACTGGTGTTCTTTGACACCAGCAATCGTTCGCTCGATGTAATTGCTGACGTGCTCTGCTGTTGGTACGAATGAGATTCGCTTCTCACCGTTATTGACAGTGACCACTGGCGCAACGTTGCTTGTAACAGGCGCTGGTGGCTGATAAGCGACCTCGATGACCGAGTTCAGTGTTTGTGTTGCCATGGATTTTTTCCCTCTGTTATCGATGTAGTAGGTCTTGAGTGCGGATGGGTCAACTTGTGCAATGTCCTCGATGTATCGAACGAGTGCGTCGATATCTTCGGTGACAACTGTTTGCTCTTGCAATGAATGCTGACGAATCAACTTCTGAAAGAGAACACGTGGCAATGGACTGTTCTCGATTTCGTCGATGTCATTGATGGTCAATGGTGTTGAGATAACTTTGCCAATCAACTGTTCGTTGCTGGCGTTGATATCGAATGCACCAGTGACCCACGCATTCTGTTTGCCTTGTTTGCCATTGGTGAATCGCCACCACTTATGGACAACGCCATTGCAATTCGCAATGACGGTTTGACGTACAACGGTGTCCCCATGAGTTTGCGAGACGATTAATGCTCCGTACATGTGTTTTCCCTCCTAGATTCTTTCAGGCGTATCGTTTGATACAGACTGTGCCAAGACCAGCCATGATGGATATCGGGTCAGTCAGAGTGCGACCGCAATGAACGCACTGACCTGTTTGCACACCGAATTTTTTAGCTTCTGACAATGTCAGGCGCTCCGATGGTTGCAATGAATAGATGGCACCTCGTGCGAAGTTCCAGCTTCTCGTATCAGGGTCGAATTCGTAAGCAATCAACTTGCCACTCTGACCTGACTTGCGGACTGAGTAGTACGTCTCACCATGACGATACGCACCGACCTCAGTGACCGATACAGCAACGCCAACGAATGGAAGTATCTTGAGTGTTGTAATCAATGAACGTGCATTGTCACGTGACAACTGTGCAATGTCAGTAACACCATGACGTTTCAATGATGACTCGACGTACAGCTGAGCCGTTTGTCGAGTCGTGATAAGAGCGTTGATGTACTCAACCTGCTTTGATGTCGCAAGGTCGGGCACGAGCTTTGGACACTTGAGCAATTCGTCAATGATTCTCGACGCATGCTTTTTATTTACTGTCGTTGCGTCAGTGATAGGCAATGAGTGCTTGCGAGTGTTGAGCAATGACTGAATGAATGACGCCTGCTTTGGCGAGCACACTTGTACGGTGTACTCGCCATATTGATTCGACGCTGGTGAGCCAGCGACCTTGCCAGTGAGAGCTGTTGACATGTTATGCCTCCTTGTTACTGTCAGCGATTAATTTATTGATGGTCACTGCAAGTTCACGTGCAGTCACTTGCGCTTCATCAATGAGTTCGACACGTTGACCGTAATCAACGGTGTGGGGGATTCTGCCGTTACCAGCGCAGAGCAATGAGAGCCACACAATTTCAAGCTCCCTGTTCGTGAGTGTTATGCCATTGAGTTGTGTCATGACTGCACCGCCTTATTGATATTGAGTGACTGTAAGAATTCGAGTGCATAGCCATCGCTACGAGTTGAGTAGAAGCGAGTGCCATCAGCAAGATGTAGGTCAATGAAGTTGGGTTTGATAACGCCACGTGCTACGACGTTGTTATCAGTATCGACGAAGGTTGATAGTCGCATTGAATTATTTTCCATTCTCTAGGTGTTTGTCATGTTTGGTATTACAGAATACGTAGTTAGGGATTACGTATTCATGACCGTTGCCAATCAATGACAGTTCGCAGACTGTTTGTCGATTAGCAACGACCAAAAACACATAATGCATAAACACCACTCATTCATCGTCACTGTTCTATCGAGCGGAATGGTTACCGTCTGCACTGAGTGCACCAGCAGTCCGTTGATTCGTGTCCATGATGTTTGTTAGTACGCACCGTCTCACTCGCAAGGTCAGTAACGAGTCCACAATGAATTTCGTCATCGTTAGAATTTAATCAACGTGAATGTCATGTCATCACTGACACTGCAATTGCAGAACGTTCGCTATCAACCTTTGGTGATAAACAGTCGTTCACGTTTTACGGATTAGTAATTCAATATGTAATTTCGTATCCGAAAGTTTTCTGTCAGTCGATTCATAATGATTCGAATCGATTCACCAGTGGTACTAGCGATACGTTGTACTGGGTCACTTCTACTACTGAGTTTGGAATCGGTGCCCCTTGGGGATTCTGACCGAGACCGAACGGTTGGTGCGTGCGTACGAGCCAATAGTAACACTGAGGCTGACAATTGCAAAACTACGCAATGGACGTGTCGGGGGGCTGAAATTGAGCGTGGGATAGCCCCCGATAGGGCGCCAGCTGGGGGTCAGATAGTTGAAAGTTCAACTAAATCCTAGATGGGGGTTCAAGGGGGCAACGCCCCCTCAATGTAAGAGTGTGGAATTAGTCAATGATGTAGAGAGAGAAGAGATAGATAGAGATAACTCTTAGTGCATGACTACTGGTGCATGTCATGCATGTACTGAATGCATGTCATATCACCAATGACAATCACAGCAATGTGACATGCATGCATGTAGTAATGATGTGGTAACAGTGGGGCAGGGTGGCTGTCATGCTGGTGGTGGTCGCACAGTCTCGTGACTCACGAGCACAGTAGCCGAAGCCAGCCACGTGGCTGTGTCACCGATGATGTCACCAAGCTATAAAAATCCACCTGAATCACGCATGAAGTGAACACTTCGCACCTGATTCGTAGTCAGGTAGCAAGCATGAAAGCATTGTAAATCAATGACATTGACAATCCACCCCCTCACCCTTAATCGAAGTTGGCAAGCGGTCGTGCCAGGTTGGAGGCATGGGTACGAGGTTTACGCTTAGGCAGTAGCCAAAAGGTGGCAAAATACGTGTATGGCGAAGCAACTTCCTCTTCCAGGCATACCTGCCTATAAGAAGGTTAAAGCTGCCCCTAAAGAGACCACTAAGCCTGGTGACAAACTAGAAGAAGAGCTCAAAGCAGGCAATCGCCCCCTCTTTATGACTGCAGGCGAAATTATGAAGCATGCCAACTTGGGCGATGCCTGGAACCACTTAGAGCCCCTTGGTGAGAAGAGCGATGAGCAGAAGGCTCGAGAAGCCACGGTCATGCGGCAAAAGACAGAAGAGGCAAAAGTTGGTGGCGTCAATAACAGCCATAAGCCTGCTTTTCCAGGAAACCCCACTCTTGCTGACTCTATTCGTGAAAAGGGCTATGAGGGCGCACCCATTCAGATTAGTGACCACACCCTTTTCCACGGCACAGAGGAGAAGCCTGAGATAAAGCACTCTCTCTTCGTAAAAGAAGGCCATCACCGTCTTGCAGCCATGAAACTTCTGCATCCTCAGCAATTTATCCCTGTGAACTGGAGATAGTTGACTTCAGCATTCGTTAATCTGCTACCCTTATCTCACAGCACCTCCCACGCCTCTACTCAAAGCGCACCAGGGAGGTCACTTATTGCGGGATAGAGCAGCTCGGAAGCTCGGGAGCCTCATAAGCTCTAGGTCGTGGGTTCAAATCCCACTCCCGCAACGAAGTAACACTTGTATGGCAGTATATATTTTGGGTAGCTCCTAAAAAGAACGTTGACTGTTTCCGCAAGTATGCAGGAGTTTCTAGAACGACCTGCACGGTCTCGTCAGGGGACTCGGTTATTAGGCCTTACGGTATGGCGAAAGATAAACCGACCTGACAATACCCCTCTAGCCCAGTGGTAGAGGCAGAAGACTTAAAATCTTCACAGCATTGGTTCGAATCCAATGAGGGGTACTGTGGCGATAGCTCAATGGTAGAGCGGCTGGTTGTGGTCCAGCATGTGAGGGTTCAATTCCCTCTCGTCACCCCGCACTAATAGCCCAACTGGTAGAGGCGCTAGTCTTAGGAACTAGGTGTTGTAGGTTCGACTCCTACTTGGTGCACAAAGATATATACTTATCTTGAACACCCCAGAACCGTCCCTGAAGCGCAAGCAGACCACACGGCTGGGGTTTTGCTTTTCCTAGAACTCTTTTTGACTTTCCCTTTTTAGGCAGTAGCCTTACCACCATGACATACGACTACATGGCTGGGGAGTGGTTCGGTAAGTGCGGTGCATGTGACACTCCACTATTTGCTCCCAATAAGAGCGCATACATTCTGCAATACTCTATCCATACCCATTCGGATAAGTGTCTAGGAGGCTGGTAATGACTCACGATGAATTGCTGGCAAGAATAGATGAAGAAGGTGAATTCCTTGTTCAGTACTTTGATTCAAAGCCGATAGTTCATTCTGCCCTTCGTGCAGTAGTGGCGATACATAGACCATTTACATGGAATTCCAACAACCCACAGGTATGCTGCGTTGCTTGCGACAGTGGTGAGGAAGGCGATATATACCCCGCCCGTTACCCCTGCCCTACTATCCAAGCTATTGAGAAGGAGTTGGGATAATGGAACACGATGAATGGTTGCCTTTGGCAATCGTGACGGGAATAGCCATCATGTGCCTCATCATTTGGTGTTTAACCTGAAAAGAGAACAAGGGAAAAGAACATGATGGAAGAGAATGAGCTAGACGAGGCACTGGTCCACCTGCTGGCAGAGGGCCTCATCAACGTCGAGTACAACGAGGACCTCGAGGCCATGATTAGCTTGACCGAAAAAGGCGAGCGCTATGCTCAGACCATCAGGGATGCCTTCGACAGTTAAGCCCAAAAATTAGGGGTCATGCCCTGATAATGTGTGCATGGCAGATAAAGGTTTAGAGGGTAGGGTTTTTCAGATACCCCTCGACATCCACAACAATTACGACTACGACCATCGGTCAGTCGGAGACCATGACCATTTTGTTTTTCGCCATGGCAAAGAGTCTATTGCCATTTCTCTTGCTCACCCACATCATGAAGAACCAGTCGAAACTCAAGAGTCTAAGTGGACTGATAATGCCGAAATGCGATATCACCCAGAAGCAGACAGATATTCCTACCAACATACTATGTGGGATAAACCGCATGGACGCTCTACGCCACCCAAGATTGACAAGTTGTTTGCCACTGAAGGCGCACGGGCGCACGTAGCCACAGCACTAGGCGCAGTCATTCACCACTCATTAAAGAAATTTGGCGAGGTACCTCATCCCGATAGAGACCTCTCTCCTCATAGTCATGCTTTGGTGAGTCGTCTCATGGGCGCATTGAAAGATAAGGGCGCTGATGTATCGTCAGTACATGTACCTTCTATGCCTCACAACAGTATTACTAAGACAGAAGGAACAGAAACAGCCAAAACTCGTGCAGATGAAGTGTTTAACTCTCCTGAAGATAGTTGGTACAGCAGAAACTACACAGAAGTGCCACACGAGCATATAAAAGCAGGTAGTCAACTGATGCGCCAAGTATTTGCAGGTCGTCATCTAAGCAGGAAGCAATTTGAACAACCAGAGTTGACGTTCCATGAGTAACTTAAACCCCAACCAATTTAAGTCGCACATGGAGTGGTCTGCAAAAGATTTTGCTGACGTATTCAAGCCTAGTGAATATGGAACTAACATTGAGCGCTCTAGCGGTAAGGGTCACGTTGAGGGAGATGAGTCAAACTCCGTAACCAAGATGGTGCCTATCTCTGTTGTTAAGCGGTATAGAGAATATGACCGTGAAGGACAGCAATCTCACGGGTCCATGAGCGAAGAAACCATAAACAACATCGCCAATGAGTTAAAAAATGGCGGAGTTATTAAGACGCCATTATCTATCTACCATTCTGACGCCCATAACTGGGGATACCTTGCAGAAGGTCACCATAGGCTAATCGCCGCCGAACGTGCTGGGTTAACTCACGTTCCTGTATACGTTGGCTCAGTAGAACATGGCGTAGGAGAAGAATCACGTAAAGAAAAGGGCATAGGTGCTCCTCTTCACCTCACCACAAACTTTAGTTCTATCCCAGGGCAGAAATACATTCCGCCTAAAGTTCATCCCAACCATTTTGCGGAGTTGCGATGAGTAATCTCTCACCTCGTCAATTCAAAGACTACACACTCAAGTTTGAACGCTATGTCGGAGATAAAGTCATAACTGCCCATCACAAAGGTGAACAAATTGGCGCATTGACATGGGACCCAGGTGACGGAACAATACTCGGAGTGGGCGTAACACCTGAACATCGCCGCAAAGGAATAGCAACAGCGATGTGGGATATGGCGCATACAGTGCCAGGAACCAAACCCGTGCACAATCCCAAGCATTCGGAAGATGCCGCACACTGGATAAAGCATTTGGAGAGTAGATGAGCGCTGAAGATAATCTCTCAGAAGCACAGTGGAATCAACCAGAGTTGACATTTCCTGTTCATAGAGGGCTAAATAAAGTCGGTATTGGTCAAGTACGAACAGGACTTGGCACACATTGGAGCGCAGATAAAGACATGGCTACATTATTTGCGGCTAAACCTGATGTCTTAAATGACAATCCTCGTCTTAAGTCATATAAGCCAAGCACCGTCATACATGCTGAAATTCCTATGAGCAGTGTGGAAACACATGCTCCTACATTAAAGAAGCGTGGAGTTGATATGGTGGAGTACGCTGGAGAAAAAGAAGTGCCCGCTAAAAAAGGCTCTCCTATCACAGTCACTGGTATGACCCGAATAACATGGCCTTCTGCTCCCTTCCGTAACAGAGAGAGAAAGCGCACCTACAATCCACCACGGGAGATGAAGGCATGAGCAACCTCAACCCTAAGCAGTTTTATCATGGGTCTCCTATCAATCTTCCAGAAGGAACCGTTTTAACTCCAGGCTCTTCTCGTGGAGTCAATAACCATCCTCCAGCAGGAGACAACTCCAAAGTGTGGATGGCTCATACTCCTTGGGATGCAAGTCGGTGGGGCAATACTGCGGCCCTTAATAGTCGTCGCAGGAATGTCCATGTATACGAGGTAGAGCCATTAGAAGACCACGTAGATATGGGGCATGAATCAACGGCTTCTTTAGCACGGATTGTTCGTAAGTTAAATACCAACAAGGCAAAACGATAAAATGAGCGCTGAAGATAATCTTCAACCAAGGCAGTTTAAGTGGACGCCACATAAATTTGACCTCCGTGTTGGCGACCATTTACTAAAAGAACACGGGCGGTACAAAGAGGGTGGATGGTCACGGACCTATATTGATGAGAGAAGTCATGCCGCAGAGCATGATGCAGACCCAGAAGGCATTGCTGGCACCATTCCACACAAGCATTTCACACCAAAAAACAGGAGATAGTGATGATTAGCGAGCAACAATTTGGAAATCACATGTCTTCTAGCGAAATTTTGGCGCATGTGCAGCTCGGTGCAGGCAAAAATCTTGAAAAAGCATCAGAAGAAGCGTATGCAAGTGGTCTTGGTGGCGACATTAAGAAGAATTGGGTGCAAAAACCTCTTACAATTTGGCATAGAGACGGAAAAATGCACTTAGCAGACGGTCATCACCGCTTAGCAGTGGCTCATGGCATCGATAAAGACCGCAAAATTCCTGTTCAGCATCAATTTCCCAACTTTTAAGGAGAAAAAATGGCAACAAAGCCAGTTCCACCCGTTACTGATAAGCCACAAGGCACTGCAGCACGCTTTTTAGAGGTTGCATTGTCTCAAGTGGGCGTTATTGAAGGTCCAAAGGACAACGAAACCGATTTTGGCGCATTTACAGGCGCAAATTTCCAACCATGGTGCGGTTCTTTCATGATGTGGTGCGCTCATCAAGCTGGCGTGACCATTCCTAACACTGTCTACACGCCAAATGGCGCCGCTGCATTTAAGAAGGCTGGCACATGGGCAGATGCGGCAAATGCACATCCACAGCCAGGTGACTTGATTTACTTCTCATTTGTTCCAAATGCAACACCAACATCACCTATCCAACACGTGGGCGTTGTC
>Ga0007867_1000098_pt1 | contig 36337 bp, 47 predicted proteins | sample CryBogCBH25Aug08_FD_71224 | JGI IMG/M metagenome (GOLD analysis project Ga0007867, IMG submission 71224) | Freshwater microbial communities from Crystal Bog, Wisconsin, USA - CBH25Aug08 | ecosystem: Environmental > Aquatic > Freshwater > Lake | place: Crystal Bog, Wisconsin, USA | collected... | reverse complement strand
ATCCTCGTGAATCAGATACAGCTTGGGTATTGGGCCAGACTGGATGCTGATGATATAGCCACCATTGGCATGTGTGATGCGTATGGTAATATCACTGTTGATATAAACGTTGGGTTCTTGAGCGCCCAAGGTATATAAACCACTTGAGTTGCCTAGTGCTATGCTAGCACTTGCGTATTGTCCTGCTATTGCCGTCATTGCTTTGTTTTCCTCTTTGTCAAATAAGATGCGTCCGCCAGATAACCAGTTGGCCAAGCGTAGTCGTGATTTTTTGAACATCATTGTTTCAATAACTCCATGGCAACGATTTGTCCAATGCGATGAGCAATGTCTTGTTCGGTGTCGGGTATCACATAGGTCTTGTTGTTGCTTTCGTCCCGGCGACGATCATATGTACGCATCTGTACAATGGTTCCACCTTCAGCCGGCATCACTATGAATCGCATACCGTCAATGTCTGCTTCTTCGCTGACTCGTACTTTACCTGGTGCTGCTGTTGTGGCGTAGATCATGTTTTCACGTTTTGAATAGTCTTGGATCCATGCCATAAAGCGGTATAGAGTGCGTCTAATCATTTTTGTTCCTTGGTTTCTTCTTCTAGGGTGAGCGCCTTCATAATCTCAAGACGCTCGTATGCGTCTCTAAGGCCAGGATGTTGGTCCATTCTAGCCTTGAGTGCTAGTTCTTCAGCACGCCGTTGTTTGGCCCAGTCTAATAGACTTTCGGCCTCCTGGCTAAGTCCAACACCAGCATAGCCCATATTCAATGTAACCCAACTGGCTCCATCGTAGACTTCCATATTTTGATTGCCGGTATTGTAGCGCACATTACCTACACCTTGAAGTCCACTGTAGCCATTTACGTAAGTGCTTGCCTGGCCACCTGTGACGTGTATATAACGCCCGATTGGGTTAATATCTTTAATCATTCGCCATCGGACTCCGCAGCCGCCTGGCGCGCCACTTCCTCGTCAATCTTGGCCTGTAGCACTTGTGTTATAAGCTGATTGAGAGTGATGTCTTTTTCATGTGCCATCAGCATGAGTTGATACAGTTCTTCCTTGGGAAGATTGAGTTCAATCTCGCTGTAGCCGTCTAGTGGTTCTTCAAAGTCTTCATGTTGTGTAGTCATAGTTTAGTCTCCGGGTAAAGTGCTGCCAAGCAGTCAACATATTGTTGTGGGCTTTCGCTGATTTTCTTCAAGTCATACTTGCCGCAGAACTTCAAGAATTTAGAACCAATTTGTGGCACAGATTTGACCACGCTGCCTTCTGCAATGGTAGTGGCTATTTTGACTTTGACTTCATCTGGCTGAGCAGTGAGGTCAACGAGCGTGACATTGCGGTTGTAGTCATCCAATACTCGATGCTCAACCCCGTTGTGGTCAACCCACTTCTGCAACATAAGATTGTTCCAAGAATATCCTTTGCTATCCCTATCGGCAAAGGCTTCTTCCAGACCCGTCTTATTCTTAGTGCCCTTGGTTCTAACTCCAGGATATGCGGAGAAGACATTATCACTAGCATCTCCACGCATACATTTCTCAAAGAGTATCCACTTGGGCTCGGGAATTTTCTTGGGTTCTTTGGTTTTCTTATCAACGACTTGCTTGCCTTTTTTGTCAAAAATACCTTGCAGAGTGTGCAATTCTTCATTGACGCCATTGTACTGAACAACATTAGTGGCCAGTAACTGATGGAAGTCTGAATCTGTGCTGATGATAACGTGCTCGTCTTGTGGATGTGCCTGAATCCAACCAGCAATCAAATCATCTGCTTCTAAGTTTTCGTGTCGGAGCACTGTACAGTTTGTGCTTTCTTTGAGGAAAGTTTTAAGTGCATCAAATGCTTCCCAAAACAAACGATCCTCTTCTTGTTCTTTTTCAGTCAATGATGCAGTTTTAACTGCACGATTCTTTTTGTATGGCTCATAGAAGTCCTTGCGCCAGCTACGACCTTCTAGGCAGATCACAACGTGGTCTGCTTTGTGATTACGAAACGCACTAGAAATGCTACTCAAGGTAACGTGGATAGCAAATCCAAGTTTGTCCCACATTTCTGCCTGACGATGTGCGCTGTGCCGAGCACGAAAGAATGTGTTTGCAGTATCAACAATTAGGTATTTCATAGTTGATATTATACTAGCATTTTATTTTTTAGTCAAGTAATATTGCACAATTTGGTCGTACAGATAATCGGCCCAAGCTGCGTGTGCGTCTGCCCCAAAATGATAACTATTTTGTTTTACAGTTTTAAAACCCTGTGCCAAACACCAATTGTAATACGTTAGTTCTCTGTTGTATGGATCAAGATAGCAGTTGTTCCAATCCAAGTGTTCTACATTGGCAAACGGTTCATAGCAGGTAAAGAAGTAGTGATTGATGCCATGCTTTTCCAAGAACTGGTGAAAGTTGTGTATGGCTCTGTGCTCTTTGTTTATGTGTGTTTGATAGTCTAAGTTTACTATCCATTTTCGGTAACGATCTTTGATTTCATCAGGCCAATCTTCACCAACTCCACCTGCATTGACCTGATAGTAGCTGTCCTTGTGGAACCATTCTTCACGCTCCCAAGTTGACCATCCAATCACAATCAAGTCTGGACGAACCTGATTTAATATAAAGTCTTCTGTGGTGCGAACTATGCGTGTGTTACTGGCGGCACTTTCGGCATCACAATGTAGCGTAGCACCTAGTCTGTCTGCTAGTCTTTGTCCCCAGCTTACAGCAAGATTGTCAGGATGTGGCGCACGACCATATGCCCACAACTTGGGATCATCTTGTGCAAAACAATAATCGTTTACTGCTTCGCCTGCGGCAGTATGACTATCACCGTTGACGTATAAGATCATGTTATTTCTAACCAAGTATGGTCACCCATATACTTGACCTGCATTATGTAATCATAGTTTGGCGGGATGCCAGTGGCCCAATCATTGGGACCAGTCATCACCAACAGATTCTTTTGTTTTTGTTGTTCCCACACTAACCAATAACAATTACCCATAACTACTTGAAAGTTATATTCTGCGGCGTGTACTGCATCAGTAACTGCGAGTCTGCGTTGTATATCTTCTGCTTGTTTTTGTAGAACTGCAACTAATTCCATAATACGATCATATTCTTGCTGGGCATACATCCTAGCGTGATTGATCATTAAGTCTTTTTGTTTTTCTACTGGGATTAGATCAAATTTAGGACCTAGTGTGCTAGTAGCATAGGGAGTTATATTTCGATTGAAATGACTAACGATGGTATTGCCTGTAACAATATCATAACTGTCACGTCCCTTGGCACTGTTTAGATCATCAGTCATTCTTGTTTAACTAATTCAACAACTATCCGCAAGCGTTCCAATACATCGGCCACTGCTGGATTATCATAATATTTCAGCGCATCGTTTAATAGATTTATGGCATTGTTGTAGCTCTTGGTGTCCGCCGAGAGTTGGTATAGGAATGTAGTTCCATCGGCTGTGATCTGAGTCGCGTTGCCGCCTGAGTCTTCTACGACAATATCATATCCTCTTGCCGGGGGGCGAGTAAAACTCACAGAATTCTTGCTGGCTACATAGTCAAAGCCAGGCACCTGTAAAATACCATTTACGTAAATATCCATTATTCTCTATATGCCGGATTTGGAAATTCAAGTTCAAACACATAGAACTTGTTGCCATCAGTGTCTTTAAGAGTTTCTAATGTGCGATTTTGTTCCGCTTCACTCTGTGTCAAATAGAATCCTGACCCAATATACGATGCACCAGAGGCAGCAGTGCCAGTGGTGCTAAAGTTCAGAGTTGTCTTTGTTGACATTCTGACTAACTGATAGACCTTCATGGTCTTGGGTATTGGTAGGGATTCCATTAACTTGCCTCGCTACGTCCGTCACCTAGGTTCTTGCGATCAATGACTCGTGGACGAGCATCATATGGTTGATTAGACTCCCATTGCTCATAGTTTTCCATAGCAATGTTCTTGCAGATAGTTTGGAACCAACGATCAATGATAACATCTTCTGCTTCGTTGGGCTTGCTTTGATAGCCAGCACGAACTAGATTAGTGATGAATTTCTCATTCCAATCTAATTCAAATGCGCCATTACCCACATTGTCTGGATCAAGTTCAATGCTTATGATAGCAACATAGGGTTCACCCGCTTCTGTTGCGATTTCTTTTGCTGTCTTTACAGCTTCTGCTGGTTTCTTAGCAGGTGTTTTCTTTACTGTGACCATTAGGTTCCCCATTCATTTTTAAATAGCGGCACTTGCAATCGGTCGCTGTAACGCCAACCCTTACGCATTGCCATTTCTGCTACAGCACGATTGTTTAGACCATAGACTGATTCAACGCCGCCGCAGGGCATTAGATAAACGTGCCCTTTAAAGCCCTCTGCACGATATTCAGCTACAGTATCTTCAATCTCTTGTAAGTCAGTGTCGTGTGCTATAACAAACTTTAGATACACTGTACCAACATCTTCGTATTCGCAAACGATTTTGGGTCGGATGGCTTCTTCGTGCTTCTCGCCACTAATACTTAGTTTTGGGCTGACACTGAAAGTAATTTCACGATCTGGTGATTGTGTAGCCCAGCCACGCAAAAAGTTGTAGAAACTTGCGCTGAGTTCCTGTGTGCCATTTGTTTCAAAGGTCAGTTCTTTTAGTTCTGCCATGAAAGGGTGTGTGAGTAAGTCTGGATAACTGCGTTGCCATCCTAGAAGCGGCTCACCGCCTGTGATAACCAAGTGCGCATCCTGCCAAGCCCCTCCAGGCAATATATTCCTACAACGATCGGCAATAGCATCAATTGTAAGCATAGGACTAAGGTCCTTAAAATCAGGGTGCCAACTAGCGTAACTGTCACATCCAGTTTCTGTGAGAGGAAGTTCTTCATATTTTGTGTATAAGTGTTTGACGGTTGCAATATCATCTGCTTCTGTACTTAGTTGACCCTTGGGCATACCAAAGCCGGCGCACTTGAAATTGCAGCCAAATGTTCTAAGAAACACGCTGGGTACGCCCATATAGCGCCCCTCGCCCTGAATACTATAAAACAATTCTGCGATTTTAATTTTGCTCATAAATGTTTGACCACTTTGTTAGTTTATCTTTTTTCTGTAGTTTGGCCATTTCTAGCCCTTCTTGTGTGACAACCCCTTGTTCGACTAGAATATCAATCATGGCTAGTACATCACCTAGTTCCATTTGTAGATGTGTTCTGTGTGTGAGACCACTTTTGTAGTGTTTGTCATCAAATCCAAATCTGCGAACTTTGCTGACTTCTACAATGGCTTCTGCACATTCTTCTTGTAGTATGTCTAGTGCTTCTTGAATTTGTTCTTGAGTTTTTCCGGGTGTCATATTTGATTCCAATGTCTTAAAATACCTGCTACGATAAACAAGTTTGTCACTACAGATATTAACACAATTGCGCTACGGATACAAGCAATTAGGTCTGCTTCTCGATCCGTACCGCCAGTTTTTTCACCAAGAGCTTTCGCCCAAAGTCTCCAGAGATTACGCAAACAAGTCCTCATTCCATTCTCTGTGGCCTTCACGGAAAGCCATGTTGCTCTGTGTCTCACGCACTTCTACACGGTAGCACCAAAGTCTTTTTGCTTCTCCTGGGCCCCACATTTCAGGAATGTAAACGCCATTCACATACTTGTAGAGTTGATCACTCAGTGCTTCGCAGCCCAATGCTGGCAGCACAATGATCTTGGCCATTTTCTTTTCTTGTAGCAGTTTGAAAGTTTCAAGTTCTGGATCATCTTGAGCCACGATTAAGGTATGGTCGAACTGATCTTCAAGAAACTTCTTCAAGTCTTTCAATCCGCCATAGTCTGCGGCCCAGTTGCGAACGTCTAGGTCATCTGTACCAAAGTAGAACTTCATACTGAATGAGTATCCATGGATTAGATTACAATGGCTATCTGCACGCCACTGTCTATATGCACAAGGAAATGCATCGTGATACTCTTTTGTGCTGGTGTATTTGTATTGAACTGGATGACGAAGATACTGTCTGTAATCTTTATCTACTGCGTTAAAATCGTCTGACATGCTGTTTTCTCCTATGTTAATTTTAGCATAGGCTGGCAGAGTTTGTAAAGCGGGATGAAGCCAAGGCCGCTAGATCAACTGACCGATCAGTGATTCTTTATTACCATACCAATGTGGAATTGGTTCTGGTTTGTCTTTCTCACGCATCCGTTTGATGTTCATAAACTCAGTAGAAACATTTAAGAATGGTATGAAGTAACTATATTTAACCCTGACCCCTACATTGTAGAATTGTATTTTATTATATTGTTCATCTAGTGTGCAATCAAACTGGTTGACATAACTCAGTGCAATCTCGGGAGTATATAGAAAGAATCCAGCTGGGTGTTTTCCATTACGATGTATGGTCAATGGGAAATCCACATAATCACAAAAGAACTGTTGTCGTTCGAGGTCCCAGTTTGGATCAGCAAGTCCGCTGATACACACCCCTCCCAATTGCTCTACATAGTCTGCCAAATACAAATAGATTGTGGTTGTATAGTCACGAGTGTATTTAGGCAATATACGCAAGTATGGTTTAATAACTTTTCTGAGCAATTCTTCTGGAGTAAACGTGAGTACTATGGGCCGGATACCACGCTTATTGCACCAGTAGTCTGCGTACCATTTTTCTGGATAATTCACATCACCCAAATCAACAATGATGGGCGTGAATGGAATATTTTGCTCGTAGAATGAATTGGCAACACGCTCACTGTCTATGCCGCCACTGAGCATAAGATACAGGGGTTTGTTCCCCCAGTCTGTGTAGATGCACTGTGCGTTGTAGGCTGCTGCCTCATCAAAGTTAGTGTACAACTTAGTTGCTTTTTGATGACTCTGAAACAACAACTGTTCTTGTGGCATAGCAACACTGAACCAGTTGTTTCGGCCAGCATAACTCCAATCAACTGTGGTCTTGCTCATACCTATCCATAGTCTCTTGCATATTGTGTGTTACGATTTCATCGTAATACTTCAACAGAAACAAACTTGCCGTCGACGCATCTGTGCCAGAAAATCTGACCAAGTAATTACCAGTGCCGTCTTGCATTTTGTGGCTGGGCTTGGCTTTACCAAAGCGAACGTGTTTGATCATACGTTTGCGACCATGATAGTCATATTCTTCTGTGGCCCAGGCTTCGCCACCTTGTAATAGAAACCACTGACACATTTCATCGGTTAGATCGTTGACTGCAAATTTGATTTCATAGCCAACTGTACATCCGGGAGGTAAACTAATCATAATAATTTTCCAAGCAATTCTTGCGTGTCGCCCAATAATGCACTATCAATGCTACCAAACAAGTCTCTGGGCTGTCTTAGTTTAGTCAATTGTCTAGCACTTTTTAAAAATGGTGCATTGATCATCTTGGGTCTGTACTCTGTATTATACAACTTTGCCTTGGCCTTTGTCATGTCCATACTAGTATCCCAGTTACCAATCACACTTGCCATAATTTCTGGACTCCAGTAAAAGAATGCCCAAGGATGTTGATTGGGACTCAGAATTTCGAAATAGGCGTCACACTCATTTAGTACAAAGCCACGATAGTCTTTGGGTATGCCCTCTAGCCCACTGAATTGCTCATCAGGATGATATTCTACTTGCATACCCGCAATTATGTGACCATTTCTGCGCTCTACTTCATCAACTAAGAGTACAGGGGTAACCCCGATGTGCAATCTTGCTCTGGTAGTTTTAAGTGCATTGCGATACACTCCGTTGTCCATTATCTCATAGCCAAAATGCAAATGCAATGGCTCAATGTTTCTGTGCTTGCACCAACGAAACGCATAGTCAGTTTCTTCTGTAGCAATTTCACCCAGTGTCATTATAACTGGTACAAAATCAATTTTGTTTCTGTACAGCACATTGGCTACGTGTTCACTGTCTGCGCCACCGCTGAATGATAGATGCAGATTGTCATACTGTGCAGCAATTTCTTGTGCTGTTTGATCACATACTGCGTCAAAGTCCACTAGACCAGATGCTCGTTGTTTAAACTCAATTGTGAAATTTTCTTTGATGTGTCTGGGTATCTTGCCTTCCCACGACATATCTATCCAATTATTTTTTGATAGCATTTAAGTGATGCAGTTTTAAGTCTGATAGATTATTGACGGGAACGGCAACAATGTTTTCACACAATTCTTTGTCCTGTGCCCAAGCCTCTTCCCAAACAGTTTCATTCAACACCCATTCTGCGTCTGAGATTCTGCTGTCACGATATTTGTATATGACAACATCTGTGCCCGTTGCTGTAGCAACTGCAACATTTACAAATAGTGCGCCCTGTTGCCACTCAATGGTTGTGTTGGGATAAATTGTAGTCCATACTGCATCCTGATCCTGTACAAACTGATGCGATCCACAGTCAAAGAACTCTGTACGTATTGTGGATACATCTGTGATGCCTATTTTGTCATAAACGCCCCTGTGTACTACGGGGATATGTTCTATGTCCAAGAATACATCTATGAATATTTCTGGACTAGTCTTTAGGCTGTCAACACGACATTCTACTAATTGCATAAAAGACAAGTCTATGGGATAATCAAACTCAATCTGTTCGCTGAATAACATATTGCCCACTGTGTAGACGGGCTTTGTTTCTAACTGATAACTGTTGTCTAGTCCCGTGCCCATGGAGTCAAAGCGTAGACCGTGGTAAGGACATACCATTACATCACTGCACACCTTTTTCGCTAATAAACTATTTTGATGGGGACAAACATTGGACAACAACGATATGTGATCATTGTTTTTTGTCAGTGCCCAATGTTTGTTGAGTTGTAGTAATGGTCTAATTTGATTGTCAGATAAATCTTGGACTAATCCTAAGAACATACAGTATTTATTTGCCAGCCATTCTACTGTTCAAGTATTCTTCGTGCTGTATCCATTTGCCACGAGTCAGAAATCCCCATTCACGTTTTTGTGGACCTGGCATAAAAACGGTCCAACATTCTACGCTAGGATCAAGCTCAATACGATGAAAGCTGCCAGCGCTACATATACGAAAATGGCCGGGTCCACACCACCGAGCCATCTCGCCAATTTTCTTTCCTGCTGCATCAAACTGCGGAGTCCATTCATAATAACCACCCTTCAAAATAACAGTAGCATAGCTCCAAGGATGATCGTGAACATCATCTGGATCACTCTTTAGAAACTTGTGCAAGAACACATTGAAGGGAAACTTTTTGCGATCTTTCAGAAACAAGTAGTAGCGCTCGAGATAAGGTTCATTGTCAATCCTGTCCATTACAATACGTTTGCGGCCCAAGCTGTCGAGCCAATTGAGAAACCAAGTCATTGTATCTCCTTGATGTAAAAACTTGTGTCCAATAATTGTAGCATATAGCTCTTGTTTGTTGATGTGTTTCGGTAAACTGCCGCTGCCTGTGCTGTTGTGTGCCCTGCTGCCATGTCTGAGAAAGCAGTGGGTTGATACACTGTGTGGTCGCTGACTCGATACAATCTAGTGCCCACACTATTGCCTGGCATCAGGATCATTGGTGTGTTGTCTACAGTGACCAAATAACTATAATAGTCGTTGCCCAATGTGTCCAGAGTAGCGTAGTACAAATAAGTATTACCAGCAGTGTTGACCCAAATATCACGACCATTTCCCGAGTTGTGCATAGTGATTAAGTCTTTGACACCATCACCAGTTACGTCTACTGCGATTGAGTCGATTGTGGCACCTTCACCGGGCTGTGCTGTGATTCCTACTGCGCTTTGAAATACCATTGCGCTGTCGTATACGTTGATATTGTCTGGGATACCTGTTGCGTAGTTGTTGGACAAGAAGATATCCACGTCACCGTTTGTTTGATGCATTACTGCACAGGAACTGAAATAGTTGTTACCGTGCAACACTGTGTTGTCTAGTACAAAAGTTCTGTTGCCCTGATTATAGTAGATGCCACCACTAGCTCCACTATCAGCCACAATCATATCAAGTTTACCATCGCCATTCACATCGTCAATGCAAGCACCGTGTGATTCTGTTTGCTCTGTGAATGTTTGTCGTGTGAATTGTGCATTACTGCCTGTACCCCAGAACATCACACTGTTTGCTGGGACTTCTGCGCTGCCGTCACGAAAGCCCGGCAACCAAATATCATTCTTACCATCGTTGTCAAAATCAGCAATGAATACGTGCTGACTGCCCAAGTAAGTGTTGCTGCCCAATAAGCTCAAGGTGCTGTCTGTGAGTGTGCCATCTGCGTTTTGAGTAAAGACCCAAAGATGTGCCACAGCACTGTCATATTTCCAACCACCGACTACAACATCTTCTAGACCATCGCCATTCAGATCGCCCACTGCTGTGTTATACACTGTGTCTACGTTGGTGCTCTGTACTGCTAGAACTAAAGTATTACTCAGTGTATGCGATGAGTTGCTTGTGGGTTCACTAGACCCACCGGGACCACCGCCACAAGCAGTTAGAACTAAAGACAACAGAATTGGGGCAATGAATTTGTTCATAGCCCTATTATACAATCAATTTGATTTTATGTCAAATCAGCGTGGGGCAAAGTCCTGTTGCAGTTTGATGTTGTCAAAGAATTCTTTCTTGGTGCCTAAGTCTTCTTTGAACGCACCACGAAGAACGGTTGTTTGTGTAAGGGACGAGTGCGCCATAATACCACGGTTTTCACAGCAACCGTGTGTGGCTTGGATATAAACTCCAACATCAGTCGAACCCGTTGCCAACATAATCTCCCGAGCAATGTCCAAGCAGAGTTCTTCTTGTAGTGTACCTCTTCTGGCACACCATTGTGCGATGCGACTATATTTTGATAGGCCGATAAGTTTAGGCCCAGCAATGATTCCAATATAAGCCACGCCTGTAACAGGTTGATGATGATGGCTACACATACTCTTGAGTTCGCTGCGAACGACAAGCATACCCTCATATCGTCCCTCAGTATCATTTGGGAAAGCTGTAGCGCTCGGACTTGGCTCATATCGCCCAGCCATAATTTCATTGAAGTACATTTTGGCGAGTCGTCGGGCTGTGTCTTTTGAGTTTGGGTCATTTTGTCTGTCAATCAACAATGTGTCAAGCACTTGCTCGAAAGCCTGTGTGGCTTCGTCAATCAAGACCGCTTTTTGTTCCTCGTCTACATAATCGCTGATATTGTCTCCAGCCCAAAACCGTTTGCCGTTAGAACGCATTTGATTGCGAATTACTTGTGATAAGTTTTTACTTGTATCTGTCATATTGTTACTTAGGATTGCTTTATGTCCTGCGGCAAAATTCCACTGTTGTAGTATTTGGCAAAGCATAAACGATTTGTGTCTACACTACCACGATTGTAATGATCATAGTTGTGATTATGGTCGATACCAAAAATCACAGTCTTGCTGGGCACAAGATTCATTTGTTTGCACCAGTCAAGTTGTAACTCTCGGTAAGTGTTGTAAATGTCATCTGCGCCCCAAGTATTCATAAACTCTAGACCAATGGCAGCACCCAAACGATTTACATACTGTGTCTTATGATACACTAATAAGCTGTCATCGTCATCTTCTCTGGTAAAACGAATGCCAATACGAATCAAGTTGACGGGAAATGTCTTGCTCAGACTAAATGTAATGTCAGTGATTGCAGGATGATCAAAGTCAAACTCTAATCCACCCACGATGCCAAAAAATGCAGCATCGATCAGGATGGGCACACCCTTAGCATAACAATCATCCAAGAATTCTTTAGTGAACATCTTGTGAATATCACCAGTGTCTGCAAACGGCAAACTTGTTACCACTGCATCACCTGCCTGAATGGGTTCATCGTCAATGAATGCCCAATTAGGGAAGTAGTTACGCCACGCTACTCTGTGGTACATATACTCGCCACGGAAACAACGGAATCGTTTTGTCGCATTCTTTAGATAGAACTTGTCAAAACTCTCTGTCGTACCGTTGCTATAGGCCATAATGGGAAATGCATCTAGACCCTTGATGGTATTGTTGATGCTGCCCCCAATCCAAGAACGATACTTGTCGTAATATCGTGGGATAACGCTTTCATCGTGCATACAATCATCAAACATCACACGAGTTGTAAAGAATTGCAGTGCTGCCTCACGTTTTGTATCAATAACGCATTGTGCAGCCGCAAACGGCCAACCTTTGAGATTAGCTTGTAGCGGCAGTGTCATATTATTCCTCAATTTTTTTGATAATCGGATCACAGTCAATAATCATTTCTGTATCACCCTGTGTCCAGCCATGTTCTTCCAAGTCAAGCCAGCTATTGCCTTCGTCAAAGAATTCTTCTAGCCATTCCTGTGTTTCTTCATCACATTCATCTGTATCGTGCTCTTCCCAACACCCGTCAAATGTTTCAACTAGTTCAACTTCATAATCACAGTTGTATAGGTCAGTACCTTCTGTGATATCTGGCGGAGTGTCGTCTTCGGTCTCGCAAGTAAATTTTCCACCACGCCAACCAGTTTCAATGATGATTGTGTTGTCGTCTTTGTGATAATAAGAGCGTTCAATCAACGACTTTTTCATTGAAGGTGTAATTGTCCAAGTTGCCATATTAATTCTCCTCGTATTTAAATTCAACACTATCTGGGTCCACAGAAGTACCGCGCCAAGATTTGATTTTTAGAACTTCATCGCCCCAGTTAGACTTCCAGTATTCACCGGTCCACTCTGCGTTACGCAAATAGCTACTACGACCAGCTGTCATAACTTCATACATACCTGTACGCACTGGGTTAATTTTCTTTGGGAACCAATCAGTTGTTGGATATGTAATACTATCTACATTGGTATAGCTCTCAATGCTGTCTGGCTGATAGATATAGCCACCCGAGAAACCTGACTTCAACGCATAGAGAGTCATATCATAACCCTTACCATTGGTGTTCATATCCATATTGTCTAGTTCTTCACCGTCATATTGTGCGCCAGACATAATCTCATTTCCATCAACATCGCAGAAAGTGATATTAAGTTTTTCGAGTTCAAACGGGGCTTTGAGTTCAATCTCTGTTTCAAAAAACGTGCCCTTTTCACTGCTGACCCCATAGAACACTACTTTGTCTTTGGTGACGTGTTGATGAATGAATGCTTCATCACCGCCGTCTGTGGTAATATCATCTTCGCTGATATCACTCATATCTTTACGATAGACTATGTTTCCCTCTTCGTCCTCGATTTCAATGGTACCACCATTCATATCGACTCCGTTAACGTGTATTAGATTATCACACTCGTACCACTGATCTGGCGGAAAAGGCCACATTTCTTCGGGAATATTGTTTTCTTCTGCATACGAATCGTTATAACAAAACTCAGCAAAATCAAGACGGCGATTTTTAAAGTAGTCATAGATTTTGCGATCTACGGTACCCATAGCATAATCACCACCATAGCCCCATACTCGCATGGTATATGTACGTGGAGTAAACTTCAAAAGTTCAATGAGTTTTTGATGTTCTGCGTTTTCTGTTTCGGGAGTTTGGTCAGACATAATCATCCTTTGTGAATAGTGTTGTAATTTTACTTTGAAGTGGCACTGCTGTCAAATAAGTCCTAACCGAACTCATAGTCCTTTAAGGGTTTTTATCATAACATATTGGTCAAACAGGTTGGTCAACTCTGACTCTTCTCCCAAATACCAACGACTGGCTGCTTCTAAACTCAGTGCAGCCAGTTGATCCTCGGTGAGATTTGGGAATTGCTCACGGGCCAAAGTTAACCAAATTTGTTTCTTATCATCCATGCAGATTGTCCAATAATGCCTGTGCTGAGAAAAAGTTATTGGTCAATGTTTGTGCTTGCTGATATACGTGACCAACAATGTCTTCTTGATTACGCATCATATAGCGAATACGCTCAACCAACTCTGCTCGATGTGCAATATAACTATCCCAATCCTGAGTCCATTCACTTGGATATTTGAATTCTGTATCGTACATTTCTGTATATGACAGACGATCTGGAACTAACGGGATACTACCCAACAACGCACCTTCGTAGCAGCCAATACCCAATGTTTCTTGTAAACTGCAACTAAACACAATCTTGCTTTCGGCAAGTAAACGATGATACGCATCTTTGGTAAGTTGGTGATCCTGACAAACAACAAACTCGTATTCGGGCATTTGCTGTGCCAAGTCACGGAAGATTTCCACTTGCTTCTCGGGAGCAATACGATGTGGGAATAAAATCAAATTGCGCTTGATAAAGTGCTTGTATGGGTACAGCGTCATTGGCATATACTCCATTGGCCACCCTGTACGCACGATCTTCCTAGTGGGCATGTAATCTTGCCGTGAGTCTCTGGTTTCACCAAACAGATTTGTTAAAAACATTTGGATGTGAAACTGTGTGGCAAAGTAGTTGTGGTCGATTGCGTGGAAGAATGACTTTTCAGCGTGTCTAACCCAAGGAGCATCGCCAATTAACCTACCAAGAAAGTCTGCTGGGTCATAACTACCAGCATGCCATAGTGCGTGAATCTTAACTGGAATGTTAAGAAGCTCACTCATATATTTTAAGTTGATAATTCCAGGGTGCCAAGCATCAGTAAAGATAAAATGATCGCCGGCATTGATTGTGCCTGCGCAAAACAAACGACCAAGTTGCTCAACTTGGGCAGACTTATAAACATTAGTTCCGCCAAAGTTAAGGAATGCTCCTGGGGTTGTGGCTGCTGGGATGTCTGTGGGGCCTTCAATAACTGTAACATCTTGTCCTCTACCTAAAAGTAATTTTGGGATGTGGGTCTTCCATTGACCTGTGTAGCGTGTTTCTACGGGTTCGATATCTACAATGTAAATCATTATTTTTTACCCTGAGTTGTGATTAGATTATACACTAAGTCTGCGAACATTGCATTACTCTTTTCACCCGGATGATGATCCAAGGGTGCATTGTCTATTTGATGTTGATAGAAGCTGTCAAATGGATTTAACCATAAGTCTAACTCTAATTGTTTTCTGTCTAGGTCAATGGACTCAAATGCCATTGCAATATCTTGGTCTGGTAATTCATCAAAATCAATTATGTATTTTGCAAACTTACTATCTGACAGTGGCCCAGAAAAGAATTCAGAGTCCCAAGACAGCAGACCATTTATGAATTTTATGTTGTAGCCCTGTTTGTTCAAATTTTGCAGGGTAATGATTATTTTTGCTAAACGTTTCCAATGCTCGAACCCTTTGTTCAACATAACAAACGATTTATGGAATTCGAGATTCTCTTTCTTTCCCAGAATATGATCCAATGGATACCCGTTACTAATATTTAATCGAGAATGTACATTGGGACTTATGACAATTCGTTCAAGACTGGTAAACTGTACCAATATTAGATCGTAATCAGTGGCTGTGAATTCAGATATTGCGTTTAGAAAAATGCCAGTATTGTCGTATCCGGGCACACTGACATTGGTCAGTTCTGCACCCAATTTATTTGCTAATAAATTTGGCCAAATTCTTGAATCGTCATAGGTTGATGGAAATCCATACCCAGAAGATAAAGAACACCCGGATACTAACAGTTTCATTTTTTCAAGTATGGCTCAAGATCAGGTGGAGTCCAGCCTACTGGCTTGAGCACTTTGCCATCTTCACGCTTACGCACTTTGCCAGTTTCTTTGTCGATCTTGGCAAAGTTTGTACGCATTACTTCTTTCCACGCACCCTCAGCATCAAAGCCTGCGCTGTGAATAGCACCGACGGTAACAACTAGAATATCAATTAAGGCATCTAGTTGTTCTTTACGATTCTGAGCTTCTACGGCTTCGGTTAATTCTTTGTATTCTTCTTCGATGAGATTGAGATACAGCCCGTATTGATCTACGTTCATATTGTCTGTGCTTTGGTCACAGGCCCGCATAAATTTTTCTTGGTCTCTAAATGGATTTGTCATGAGTATAACTTCTGTAGGTCTAAAATGATTTCTTGTTCTGCACGTTTAACTAACTGCCACCAACGTTGATGTATTTGTGCAGCCTGTTCGTAGTAGTCTCTTAGTTCGAACCACTGAACAATCTTTCTGTACAATTCAACATCTAGTTGGGGTTTAAACAAATCTGCACTATCAACGATCAACATATTGCTGTTGTTCAGCGAATGAATGCGATTGTTGTATTCCACAGTTTTTTCTTTAAATGTATGCACCAACGTAGTATTTAGGTTTGTGTTAAACTTTACATAATGTTTAAAAGCTAAATCTGGATCAGTTACCAATGCACAGTATTTTACATCAGACCGTAACTCACGTAAATGACTGAAAGCAATAAGCTGATCCAGTTCCATTCTCCACCGCCATTCGTAGTTGAGCCAGTTTTGCCAATTACGATCATCAGTGTAGACAAACTTGTTTATGAAAGCAAAGTTATCGGGTGCAAGGTCTCTGAAATATGAAAACTCAGGATCTAGCAACAGTAACCATCTAAGATGATTACCGCCACTACCTATGCACCCAATGACTTCACGTTTCATTAGTAAGAACGAACTTTCCAATTGGTGTTCGTGTCACGTGGGCGGAACTCACGCTTCTCTTTGGGATATGGACTCCAGTTGTCCTTTGGATGCTTACCGTTTTTAACACGTTGCATCTCACCCCACGGGGTCTTCTCGTTGTACAAATGACTTTCATCATATACATAGCCCTGCTTTTTGCAGAATACCAAGTATTCTTCGAGGTCATCGAAAATGTTGCGTACATCTTTAGACATACGGAAATATTTTTGTAAATGTTCATTAGCCATAGTTTTTCCTTTTAAACGCTAATAAGTTGTGGTTTTGAAACTTCGTACTTGATTAACGCACCGTTCTCTCCGTCTTCACTGACTTCGATCCATACGGCACGATTGGGATATCGTTCTGCGATTTTTAAGTATAAGTCATCGCTCATCATTTCGCAAGACTTGTAGTCCAGTTTAAGAACACTGTCTCGGTAGAGATTTTCCAACCAGCGCTTAAACTGGATGAATTCAATATCTCGGTCATTGTGGAGTACATCGATCCAGACACGAAAATGAAAAATATGACGATGAGGTGTACCGAGAAAACTAACATCGTACTCGTCACCAGTTGCCAAAGTAGGATCAGTCGCTGCTGCGGGGTAGCAGTGAATACCCTCTTTCTGAAATGTAATCCAAATTTTTCTGTCTGCACGTTGTTTGATTCTTTCAATTGTGTCTCGTTCATCTTGTGTCATAGTGGGGTATCTCCTGTATAGTCTTTCCAGTCTGTGTAAACATCACGAGTCATTAGCTCGTTCAGTGGATGGCACCAAACGCCGGGGTTGCTGTGACCCCAAGTAGTGTCGTCGATCTTTAGTGTAGCGTTGTAGTTGAACTGCTGAATATAGGGCAGTTTAACGCTGATCATGGGGATAAAGTTGAAATGCTCATTCCAACCAAATTCAAGTACTTCGGGAGCGTACTCTACTCCAAAGTCTAATGTAACCCACAAGCCAGCTTTGAGCAAGTCTGTGATAAACTTATCCCACTCAGACCAATCTTCGTTTGTTTTGGGTGTGAAGCACTGACTTGTGCCAAGATATACGTGATTAACGTCTGCTGACATTGCAGAGTTAAATCTGTAGATACGTATTTGTTCTCGAACTTCTTCTAATGTTTTAATACCCACAACAAACAAGGTTAGTTTACCCTTCATTGTGGTATTCTCTACTTCGGTGCCAACAAAGTAATCTACTTGTTGACGACCGTCTGTATCAATTGCCATCTTGTGACCAATAAATGTAACCTCGGCTATAGTTTTGAGGTCTGTTGTAGCCATCGGCAAACGCCTGTTGCCATTCTGTGTCTCTATTATAGCCCTTAGTCCAAAACTTGTCAATGTTTAACTCGCCCTTTTGGATAAGTCTGACTGCGTGATACATACTTTCTTGGAACCATTTTGTTCTGGGACTTGGAAATACCACTGTACAGGCCTTCCAAAGCAAGTTTGCAAAGTCTGTAGTTACTGATTTTTGTACGCCAAAGATAACAAGTGCTTCGTTGCGTAGAATGGGCTGTGTGAATACTTCATCTCCGTCGCCCAAATCAATCACAACATCATAATCGCCCACGGGCTTGTCTTGTAGTCTATTGCCCCATAGGTCACGATTGCTGCGTCCCACAACTTCGATTTCAAAGTTTAAATTGCGATGTACTAAATCTGTATATGCAACCCAAGCCAAGAAGCCACTGCCAATAATCAGCAATCTAGCTCCTACACGATCCCGACTAAGCAATGCTGCAATGTCTTGTCTGACAATGTTAAGTCCACAGGCCACTGGTTCAATGATGTATTTAGGATCAGCTTCGGGTACTGTGACATATTCATTGGCTCTGACATTGTAGTAATCTGCATAAGCAGGCTCGCCTCGTGTAGCGACAATGTTACCCACTTGTGTGCGCCCAATATTCTTGCCTACTTTGGTAACGATGCCCAGACCCTCGTGTCCCTGCATTTCTAAGGGCAACGGACCAAACTCGCCCATCATCATGGCAATGTCACTGCGACATACACCAGTCATCACAGCACGAACTTCAATCTCGTCGTCTGTGGGTTCTGGCTTATCCCATTGAGTTTCGACAAAGTTACCTTTGCCATCAGTTGATAATAATCTTACTTGCATAGTTCGTCTATTTTAGCATGAATCCATAAGTCTTGTTGCAATTGTGTTTGCCAAAACTCTGCGTTGTCTCTGTTGTTGATTGCATCTATGACCATAGCCTTGTATGCACTCTCGGGGCACAAGCCAAGTTCAAATTCTTGTTTGTCAAATCTTATACTGCGGTCATCTGCAGTATCATCTTTCCAATCCGCATATAAGATCCAACGATCATCGAAATACACCGTTGCATGGTCATCAACATCATATGTGCCATCGGGATCAACGTTGCCATATTCAGAACCAGTTAGTTTGTCCAATGTCCAAAACTGTCCCATGCTACTGTCTGTGACAGGTGTAGTCATCCAATTTGGATTCAATGCAATGTACAAACTCAGTAGGTGTGGCATTAAGTCTCTGCTGACTCCGCCATAGGCCAATGATTTAGTAGTGAACCAACTACCTGGATTTGGCACACGGTCTTTATTGACCCAAGTGATTTCTATCTGGGCAGCATTAGCAGCGGCCTTTTGCAAGTCTGCAATGTTGTCACGCCACATATTGTTCTTGCTCATCATAAAGCGTGTGCTGGGATAATCCTGAACAAGTTGTTGCCACGCTTCTGCTGTAGCAACTCCGGGCTTCTCAATGATAATGATATCACAGGCTGGAGCAATCTTACGAGCAATCTTGATATGCGTAAAGTTGGGAGTGCAGATATGTGCAACATCAAACGCACTATTCTCTCGAATAGCGTCATCTACTGTAGCGTAATCTGCTGTGCCATTTGTATCTACGGTGACAATATCATTGACTAAATCAGTATGCACACTCTTATAGAGGTTGCCAAACCCCATGCCTACAATCAATACTTTCATACTTCCTCTGGATTATCGTTAATGTCTTCTGGATTGAATTCGTTTTCGTCTAGTTCGACTTCTTCTGAGTCGAACAGAGCATTAAACATAGTTGTAGCATTACGAGCCTTCTTGCCAGTGTATCCACGAGTGCCAGCAATCTCAAGCCAATAGTTTGCATATTGTTCAATAAGATCCAAGCTGGCCTCTTTAGTGGGGGCAGCAAAGATTCGTTCAACAACTTCATCAAACTTGTCCTGAGTCGGCGCACTGTAGCGCATCATCTTTGGATATTCGCCTGCATCGTATCTGCGATTGGCTTCTTGCACTGCTGTGATGTGCATCCAGCAGTTATGTGCCTTCAACAAGATATAACTGAATCCATCCCAGCTACTCTTACCCTCCTTGCCAATCTTGTTCAGATCGCCTGGCTTGTAATAGCAAACATCTCGAATCTGCATCAGGTCACTGACTGGGCTGTCTTCAAATACTTTGTAGAATCCATCTTGCACAACTGCATCACTGAGTTTGCGTGTGTCTGTTGAATACTTCTTATCGTCAGCAAACTTGTACATACGATAGCTCCAACGTCCATTATTTGGAAAACTACGTTCGTGATAGACTTGTCCATTTGCTGCTGCCAAGAACGGACTTGCACAGTCAAAACTGATTTGAAAGTTTGGATTTGCATACTTACGAACTGCACGTTGAACTGCTGTGAGCAACACAGCCCATTCTAGTTTGCTTGTGCCCAAGAAGTGCATCCAATCGTGTACACCTTCTTGTAACAGGCCATCATACTTCAATGTAATCAGTCTGCGCAAAATCAAATGAATGTCACACATATTTTGTCCACCCATTGCCCAACCATTAAAGTGATTGTCTGGATACTTCGTTGGATCACAGTAGTGCTTCATGGTCTCGTACCATTCATCTGCGTCTGTGTGATTTGCACCCTGTAATACATTCAAGAACTTAGTACCACCATTCTTAACGCCCTTGCGATTGTTAATAAAGTACTCATTGTTGAACTTAGTTGCATCAACTGCTTCTTGGTGGCTAGTAATTTGTGTGGCCTTCATACCAGCTGGCTCTCTGACGATCCAAGTTGGGATATCCAGAATCATTGCATAGTCTGTCAACGTGTCTAGCCAATTCAACACATCACGGCGTTTCTTGTCTGCTTTGGGACAGCCACTACCAGCACGCCAGTCGCCTTCCCATTTACCTTTACCGATCTGAAATCCGCCTGAGTCACCCAACATAAAAGTGCCCTTTTCACGATTTCTGACCATGTCTTCGCTCTTAACAACTTTATTAAGATCCAGGCTGGCGTGACCAGCACTGTACAGACTCCATTTATATGGAAAGAATCCATCCTGACTATTCCACCAGTTAAGATTCTCTACAGTGGTCATACCCTTGGGCAATCTGCCACGGCTTTCTTCGTACTTGTCGAATCGCTCTTGTCCAATAGCTGTGCTAAAGTGTCCGCCAATGGCTGGCAAGAACAGTGCATAATCGCTTTGCTTACTGGTTAAATCATCACGTGCCATAAAATTTTACTTGTTCTATTAATTTGTAATCGTCAGCAAAATGCTGTTTTAATCTGTCAACGTATTTAGGATTGTTATCCAGAATTGTTTGAAAAATCTGTTTGAATCGTTTGCGATCTGGACTATTTTCGCTTACGTGCTGATAATCATAGTTTTCATATTTGTTATGTCCAAGATGCTCAAATACAAACTTGCTAAAATTACTACGATACTCTGTGTTGCACATCATAAATGTGCAGTTGTCTGTGTCTAGACCTTCAATGAATTTAATCTGATGTTCGGTGTGATCGTCAAATGTTATTCTATCAAATATCAATTGCTCTGTCTCATAAAATGGGACTTGCATTGTTGGATGATATAGTGTCAAGTACTCAGCAATGCCACTAAGCCAACGGTCAATGGGGTCACGCAGAACAACCAATGCTGGTTTGTCTAGTTTGTCTGTGTGATAATTATAAAACTCCCAACCCCAGTCTAGTAAATTGGGTTTAGTCCAAGAACTGGCATTTTTGGGAATGTGAACGTACATTAGGGCATACTCTGGGTGAGTCATACACTCCCCAAAGATATGACCTTTATGCTGCCATTCAGCAATACTACGTTCTATGATCACTTGGTCAGTGCTGGCAAGATGTAGTTGTATTCAATTAGACCACTGTCAACAGTAATCATACTAGCACCATCATCGCTCATACGATAAGTCTTATCTCCCGGCAATGCTAGAATTGAGAGTACTGTTGCTACTGGCCAGTGCCATTGTGTCTTGGTGAAGTTGCCGCTTACGCCACTGGCAAAAACAAAGTTACCAGCGTGTGAGTTTGGATCACCGAAGAAGAATTTCAGATCGCCATTTTCTGTCTTTGCAGTAAACGATGTTTCTTCACTGTTTGCTGCTGCCTGAAAACGCAGACGCTGAATGTTTTGCACTGTTGGTGCAAACTCAACATTCCATTTAGCGCCACGGAACTTGACAGATTTCAATTTGTCATTGATAATGCCTTCTGCCATATAACGATAATCGTTTTTGAAGTCGCCTGCTGCGTTTTCGAAATGAAGTCCGCTGGGCACAGTATCGCCATTTGTGTCAGTTTGTGTGTTGACTGTGATTTTTGCGTTCTCACGATACTCGTCAATGCCCAGAATTGTTTTCAGTTTGCTGAGATTGGGCATACCGAAAGTACCAATAAAGTCTGGGTGTGCTGATTTGAATTTGGCTTCAAGAATAACACTGCGGTCTTCGCTGATGCTGTTGATAAGTGTTTCGTTTTGTGTGCCAGTGATTTTGATAAGATCAATGTTGTTCAAGCCATGTGTATGTTGAACAATGTCTTTTAGATAGTCTTGCATAATATACTCCTAGTGTGTTGATTGTAACTTTTTTATTTAGGTTTTTCAAGGCATCCTGCGCTTTATTTCACCCATTACCTGATGTGCTTTGACCGTAGTCAGTGTACCTGGTCGTTTGACTTCTATCCAGCTGATGTTTGGTTCTTCTGTAATAGTCTGAACAACTTCAAATCCAATACCCTCGCAAGTCGGCACCAAGATACTCTTGGGGATAAAGGTCTGTGCAAAGTTTTCTGCCATACCAGCACCTGCAGGAGTATCACCATCGTTGTAACTGAACAAGAATACTCCGCCTGTACGTAGTAAGTTCTTAACGCTTTTCAGAACCTGTGTGATTGTATCCAAACTCACATAGTTGAAGTGTCCCCAACTGAATATAAATCCAAACTGTTCCTGGGGCAAGGGTGCAAAGTCGTATTCTTTATTTAGGTATTTGCGCAGGCGTTGTTGATATTCTGGAGGGAACTTGCTGTTAGCACTATCCAGAAAACCCTGATACTTGTCCATAATGTACAAGGGATCGGCAGCAACTAAGTACTGCGTCCACTCACCGTCACGACAACCAATCTCTAGTGCAGGGTATTGCCAACTTGTATAGAGTTGAATACGCTGACGAACCATATCTTCTACTTCGGGTCTTAGATGAATACGACGGTGATTTCTAACGTGGTCAATTCCTCCGTCGTGTTCTTCTAGTTCGTAGTTGTCTACAAACAATTTGTGACTTACTTGATCGATTCTGCCCTGTATGCCAGCAATCTTGTATTTAAAGTCATCATAGGGCGCAACTACTTGATCCAACAAGGTTGAATAATATTGAACCAAGCCCTCGATATAATCCAAGTTGTCTTGCTCAATCACTGGCACTTGCAGTTTTACATTCTCAATATGATTGCGTAATCTTGCTATGGATTCTTCAATCTCTTGTGTGTTAAAACTATCTAGCAGTGATTTCTTTAGTGTGACTAGATCGTAGAGCATATCAGTCCCAGCTGAATAGATTGTCGAATGTTGATTTAGTATCAGTGTGAGCAAGAATATCCCACTCTAGTACGCCCAACAAGTTTTCTACTTTCTGGTCAACAATGGTTGATTGCATAGTCTCTTGGTCGAATGGCAACTGTTTGAACCAATCGGGAATATTTGCCTGATCGATTGGATAGCCCACTGATGTATAGTCCAAAGGATTATCTTTGAGTTTACATACAATTGTTTTCATACCGTCAACAATCTTCATTGAATAATTGTCAGCATACATTCTGCGTAGAGTATTCCAATTCATAGCAGCACGAACGTGTCCAGGCATATTTGCTTTGCCCAGTCGTTGTTCATCTGCTGTGTATTTTGTCAGATTGTTCACACGCTTGGGTGTGCCCTTCTCCCACGCTGGCAGATCGTTGAAGTCTAGTTTGAATTTACGAATCTTTTCATAGATGTGTTCTTTATCGCTGCCAGTCAATACATCCAACAAGATTGCGCTCAAGAAATCCTGAACTAGTTTTGGCGTATCTGATCGTTTCAAGTCCAAGCCCATAGCCTTGACTTTGCCTGGCTTGCCATCAACATCTAGTCGTTTGCCCTCAAGATCAAAAATCAGTACAGCATACCGCTTCTTCTTGATGAACAAGCCCTTTTCAGCAATCAGTTCACGACCACCCTTGATGATAGCACCCATTTCACGTGGACAATGACAAGCACGTTCCATAAATGCTGGGAAACTTTCATTCACGCTGTCTGCGATTGTGTCATAGAGTGCGATACAAACGTCCTTGTTCCATTCCATCTTGCCAGCACGAATATCTTTTTCAAAGATTGGGTATGCACTGAAATAAACTGAGTCAGTATCACCATAGATGATTGATTTGCCCACGTGATCGTATTCACCAGTCAGACATTCATTAACGTGTGCATCCATATGACGAGCAATGCTACGACCAGTAAGAGTAGTTGATTGACCAATGCGTTTGTCAAAGAATCTACAGCCAGCGTTCAAAATCGCACCGTACAAACTGTTCAAGTTAATCTTCTTAACAAGCTGACGTTTGTCCCAGTACGCCTTGTCCGCATCTGTCTCGGCTTCTTTCTTCTTGGCCTGCATTTCTTTACGTTCTGCATACCAACGTTTCAACAAGCCGGGAATGATACCTTCAACGTCATATCTAAAGATAGTACCGTTTGCACTCAGAGTCCAGGGCTGATTGCTGTCAAAGATTAGATGCCAGACTTCTGCTGCTGTGTGCGTAGTACTGCCACCCTCTTCCCAATCAATTGTGATTTCTGTGCCCTGTTCCATATTCATCACAGCGTTATACTCAAGACAGGCAAACAAACCTTCCCACGAGTCAGCGAAACTACTGCCAGCAGCCTGTTTCTGCGACAAGTGATGATCGGTCATTGTTTGTCTGAATTGCCCAACGATGGTTTCGGGTCCCATGTTGAGTGCTCGAATAGTCGAGGGATAGAGTGAGTTAATGTCGATTGCCCCGATGTAGTCGTGCATACCTCTTTTGGGCGTAGCAACATAGGCACCTGCGGCTTGCGTTGATTCAGAGTCGTCATACTTCTTTCTATTTGGAACGATCATACCACGTCCGTGAGCCTCGTTGATGATGGCCTGCTCTGTAACTGCGACTGCACCCATAGTAGTCGCCAACAACACGGTATTATCGTGAGCAATTTCGTTGGCCAGGTCGATGAAACGTAGTTTCTTGTCTAGCTTTGCCAACAACATGGTATCTTGTCTGTTATAGTCGATGAACTTGTAGAAGTCAGTGTTGTACAACTGATCCAATGTGCCTTCGTAGGCAACTTTACGTTCATCAAGTTCGTATTCGCCAATGGCGTCCAAACTATAACTGTGTCGTTCTTCGTAGGTATACTTGCGATAGAGTTGCATATAGTCCATATGCACACGACCAATTAAATCGTATGTAATGTTCTTTGCACCAAATCGCTCAAACTCACGCTGTTTGGGAAACTGATTCCACAAACACATTCTGCGTGTATCATCTTTGCTAAGAATGCGAATGATACGCCCAACAGTATAGGGTACGTCGAAGCCTTCGCTGTTCCAGCCACTCATAATATCTGCGTCTTCGATCAGGTCAAGGAATGTATTGAGCATATCCTCTTCTCTGTCAAACAGATAGCAGTTTTCAAATCTGTTGCAGATTTCTTCTGCCGATTCCCAGCTATAACTCTTTGGAGGCAAGGCCAATGTTACCATCTTGTCGCACCAATCAAGGTACACTGAGATAGCAGTTATAGCGTTAAATGGGTCTTCTGGGGGAGCATAGCCTTTCTCAGGGTGGAAATCCACCTCAATGTCGAAAAATGCTGTTTGTAGTTTAGGTGAATCGATTCCAAGATAGTTATTTGAGAGGCATCTAAACACGGGGTTAAAGTCACTCTCCCACAATCTCTTGTTATCTTGAATCTTGAGTTCTTTGTGAAACTCTTTGCTATTGCGAGTGCTGAATCTACTGACAGGAGTCCCATAAATTGTGGTAAATTTACCTTTGGGATCGTCATAATAGAATGTATATTCAGCTGGGTATTCTCGGTATTCTCTGACGCCGTTCACTCGTTCTACGATGTGAATACGGTCTTTTTGCCTGTCGTACAGGGCATCAACGTAACTCATAATCTCTCCGTATGTGATTTAAAGCTCACACTCACTCTACATGCCAGTTTATAGTCAGGCGACGACTTAAAATATTTATGCAACAATCATTCGCACCAGGCCAATAGTGTCGATTGAAGTCAAGAGGATATAGTTGGCCAACATCCCAAAACTCTTGCGAGTCCACGCAGCCCAAGCATACATAGCACAGCCACTGATCCATATAGGATATAGGGCAAAAAGAGGAGGGTTAGGTACTGTGCAAGCCATAGTGAGGCTGCAACCAATACTAGTAGCCCAAGCAAGTAGCTCAATGCAAAACCTAAATGGATGTGTTTTGTAGTCATCTTTGATCCACAGGAAAATGTTGGCCAATATATCGTTCATAATAAATTTACAATCAGTGGTTTATAAAGTAATATATTGTTTCGTCTGATTGTAAAGTGCGTGAGTCACAGTGTTTTCCCAACAGTTTCTAGAATAGTGTTGAGTTCATCGTGATCACGATTGGTCTCACCCAACTTGGCTTTATGTGCAATTTTCAGTGCCTTTTTCAGCGTTGCTGGTTTGATTTCCAATTCTTCTGCTACTGCTTTGACAGTATCATTCAGACCTGCGTTGAGGTCTTCGATTTCTTGCAACACACTCATACCTTCATTGATGAGTTGTGTCAATTTGATTTTGGCTTCGCCATTGAATGTGCGGTCGTAATCGCTCATAAGTTCTCCTAAGTGATAATCTATTGTATAAGTTTATGCGTTGATTTTCAAGTTAAACGGTGTTATCCCTTGAATTGTTCCAGCAGAATAGTGATGGCTTCTCTGACACCGGGGTCGTGCATATAGTACTGCTTTAGGTCTTTGTCCAAATAAGCTGGTCGCTTCATTGGATCTCCTGCGATACTTTCTGACTTGCGTTTGTTTTCAAAGTAGTCCATATTCTTATCCAAATCATAGATATATGATTTTGGTTCTTGTTTGTGTCGCTTGGGGTCAGCACACAATCTATCTAAATTACTATAACTCCAAGATTGGAAGTAGTCTGTGTTATAGAATGTGTCTGCGTTGTATTGTACCAGTGTACTCTGTGCAATGGATTTTCTGCCCTTGCTGTCTCTGGTATCAAAGAATGGTCTCAGCATACTGAATTCCCATTTCAAATTGTAGTAATGCCACCACCACCAATCTGATATGGTGTTGATACCTTCAATACCGACTTCTTCAATGTTTGCGCTGACTTTATCTGTGTACCAATCGGCAAAACTCTGACTGGCGCCTTTGTTAACTATGCCCTGTGCAATCAATCTTCGATTGTTGCGCCAAGGCAGTAAGTGCTGTTTATCTGCTAACAGATACTCATACATGGGCATACTGGGTCCAAACAAACAATCTCCTGGGTCACCGTGCGCAACAATGTGCGATTTGACGAACTCATCAGTGACATTTAGTGTAGCAGTTTCACGGCATTCTATTTTGCCTTCTATGAATTCTTGATAGAAATGTGGGTTTTCTTCTACACTTTTTGCCGAATGATAGATAACAATCTGTTCTAGGTCGTTAGTGTTCTTTATCAAGGCACTGAGCACACAAGTGCTATCAATGCCCCCACTCCACATCACAGCTATTCTACGATCTTGTGCAAGCAACTCTGTTGCTCTGCGATCCAACAAGTCGCTTAACTTGTCCTGAACATAATACAATTCGGGAGCAGCAAATACGGGATTGCTAGTTGCTGACCAAGGATTAGTAAATGTGCCCTGTCTGGCTCTAAGATCGTGTAGCCCCAATACATAGAAAGCAATCTCTGCCCAATGTTGACCTTTTCCAGCAACACGCATCTGACGTATTGGCAAACATACCATAGCACTTGACTTTAATCCGGCTAAATGGTAATCTACGTAACGTGGGTTCATTGTTGAATTCTACAGGAATTTTAGAGGAAAATAAATGCTCACTTTACCCAGAGAATGGCGTTTATCTGGGATTCGGCAGCAGCCGCCGACACCTTCGTAACTAAGTACGGTCCTAAGGTAGGTGTTAAGAATATTTAGCGCGGAATGTAGCGTATAGGCTATATCTACTGGAATCTTTGACTGGATTAAGCATACCGTGTGGTAATCGTCTGTTGCAAATAGTTATGTAACCTGAATTTGGTACGAAAGCACAAGTATGTCTGCCTTTAGTAGTATACCAAGTAGTGCCAATATATGGGTCTAGACTTTGAATATAGACCTGAAAATGTGCATATACAACATTATCATCTTCGTGGAATGGAATCATATAACCAGGATCGTCACGCCAGACTCTGACCTGATTGCATTGTATGTTTTGATTGTCTAGTAGTTCAATGATACCAGACATATCAACTGAGGTCAATTCTTCTAAGATGCCATCATTGACCCAAGTCAATTCTTGTCTTAAATTACTTGCTGTACTTTGTACAAATGCTTCTTGGTCTAGCCCAAGCACAGTTTGTTTGATGTATTCAAAATCAGCAGAGTCAAAAAATTGACCAACACTCCATAGCCCATCGTCCAAAGGTACTACGTCTGATAGATTTAACTTGAGTTTTTTCATTAGAATAAGTCTGGGTTTTGGTCAGCAAAGTCACGCATCAACACACCCGCTTGTGCGTTGGCTTCGTTCTCGATCTCACTGCCAGTATCACCGTCGCCTGGTTGAATTCTGTCTTCTTCACGTTGTTTGTGATGTGTGAGTTCGTGACCCAATGTTCGCAGCACATCCATGATATGACGATCTCGGTATGCTACTTGTACGGTATTTGTATTTGGATCAAATAGACCAAATGTTGGATGTTCTGTAGAACCAATCTCTGCTACAAGTTTAATCTTTGGTAGTCGTTTAATACCCAAAGATTTAACGCAGTGTTTGACAAAGTTGTTGCCAACTCGATGTAGGTCTGGCTCGGCAGATTCTTTTAAGTGTTCTTTTTGGAATGTGTCAGCAAAGGCCTTACACATTTTTTCAATATCTGGATTGTTTGTGAAGCGAATATCAAAGTCGTTGTGCTCAACTTCTTGATGTTCTGGATCACGGTATCCGCAATAGACCACTTTAACAGGAGTAGTTTCAATCAGTTCGTTGCAGCTAATGCCCTGTCTGTCTGGCATATCATCTACACAAGGACTCAGTGTAGTAACAATCACAGCATCTTCGGGTATCTCGCCATACATACTCTTGAACTTGTCTAGTGCTCTGCGTTCAGCATGTGCCCACTTACCTTCAAAATGGCTAGTGGCGCAGACCTTTTTACCGTCGCCGATTACCGCAGCAGCAACAAGTCCACTACCACTGTCTTTGCGTTTGTTTTTGATGATCAGATCGCAGAGTTCTACTAGAACATCATCATAATCAGTTTCTTGTGATTCTGCTAGATCAAATGCTTTGAGATTCTTTTGTATCTGTCCTGGACGAACATCCTTGGTCAGACTCATACTATAACGAGTGTCTTTAGCTTGTGATTTCGTAGCAATCACGCCAGTACCACCAGCCTCAAACAACTCGTAGATATTCATTTCAAGACGCTTCTTAACATCCAGCTGTGTTTGCGATGTGCGTCCATACGCTCTGCTAAGAAGTTGCTGAATCCGTGTTCACCTTCTGCCTCAGCAACATCATAGACCATCTTTAACAAGATGCACATTTTGTCGCTGTCTTCTAGCAACATAGTGACCATAGCACCATCTGGGATGACTTCGGTTTGGTCTTCAATACGAGTAAGAACACTCAACTTGCTCAAACTACCTGGAGCGTAGCAGTCTAAGGCGCGCAACTTTTCAGCAAAGTCATCTATGATGCCATAGACTTCTTCGTAGATGTTTTTAAATAGTTCGTGGAACTGTTGAAAGTGAACACCTTCGACATTCCAGTGAAACTCGTGTGCCTTAAGATAGAAAGCAAACTCGCTGGCGAATGCGATTCTGGCTGCTTGCTGTAGTTGTGATAGTTCTTCCATACTGTATTTATATAATGTCGTATCCAGCTCGTTTCATAGCATAAAGACGACTTTCCATGATTTCATCTTCGTCAAATGGTAACTCTGTTTGCAACTCTTCTGGATCGTGCAACAACTCTTGTGTATGTCCCGGAGTTACCTTCATTGGGGCATTAGCTGGATTTTTCAATCCTCTGAGCTGACTTATCAAAGCATCTTTTTGGATTGTTAGTCTGGCTTTTTGACTTGAATCATCCCCGTAACTTCCAGGTATTTTATCCAACTGTTTTTGAATCAATTTGATCTGTTGCTGTAACTGTGTGATTGAGTCGTGATCATTGCTCTTAGCTGGAGCTGCTACTGGTGCTGGGGTAGGATGAACTTGTTGTTTTAGTTCATCTTTAGCAACTGGTTTGTCCAACTCTTTTCTAATCACTTCACGCTCTTTGCTGTCTTGGTCTTTTTTCTGTTGAACTGGCACATCTGCGGCACGGACTTTGCTTGGCAAAGTTTGTGTTTTGACTTGATCAACTCGTTGACTCAATCTGCGTAACAAATCTTGTTGCTGTTTGTTAACAGTTTCAACACCCTGTAACTCTCGTTCAGTACTGTCTAGTTCTGAGCTTAATGGATCTAGTTGACGCAAAATTTTGTTGACCTGTGCGTAGTTGTCTCTGGTCTGTTTAGCAACCCCGCTCAAATATCCAAACACTGCGTCTGTATCGCTTTGTGCTTCTGGGTTAGTACGGCGAGCAACTCTGATTAGTTCTTTACCAGCTGGGCTAGAGATAGCTTCGTTGGTCTTTTGCTTTTGTGGTTGTTGACGTTGTTGTTTGCGTTTTTCTTGTTGAGCAACACGTTTGACCATGTCTTGATACTCATCACCATAATCAGCTTCTTGGTCTTTTTTCTTGCTTTCACCCAAGCTGCCCATACCACTACCACCCACTGGGCTAGTTGTGTCTGTGACTGGAGCAATGCCGCCTCCGCCAAAGCCGCCACCGTATTGATCCTCACGAGTGTAGTTTCCAATTGGCTGCAGGATAAAATCCTCTGCACTTAACTTTTGTCTTGTTGGATCAGCTTCTGTTTTATGAACATATGTGTCGATGACTCGTTTAGCCATGATGTGATTAACTGCCTTAGCAACTATGATTTTTTTATTACTACGGTGTGGATTATAAATCACATTGACTTTTTGATCTGAGTGGAATATTCTAGACTCATCCACTTCGCCTCCTGGACTTGCACTACCCACTTGTTGTCCATCAGAGTTCATAATAAATATGGCCTCATTGCGAGCATTGGCAAGTTCTTGAGCCGCTTGAATAGCATCGCCTCCTCCCCAAAATTGACCAAGCATTGTGCCTTGCGCATCTGTTAGATTGAATGAATCGTCGTTGGTGTCATCGTTGTATTCATTTTCCTGTGGTCTTGCACCGCCTACGCCTACACGACCTGCATCGTCATTTACAAACACATAGATGTTGCGTTGATTTGCATATTGCTGTGCGGCATCTAGTGCATCTTCTTCTGAACCATTTATGATATCAACAAGACCACCTTCGCTGTTTGTTAAACTATATTGTCTTTGTTCTTGACGAGGCCAACGACCATACTCAACGCCATCACGACTGATAGTGACTGGGCGACTGTATTGGCTATACATATTTCTGGCAAGTTCATATGCTCGTTCGCTGTTGACCTGTGATGGATCATAGTGTTGCACCATGCTGCCGTTGTTCAGAGTCCACATGTCTTGTGCATTTGAATCACCACGTGGTTCTTGGTCTGCTGTGCGCTGACTTGTAAACTTGGCTGCATCGGCTTTTGGAGCTGCCTTAGTGCCTGGTAATGGAAGTGGTTTACTTGTATCACCACGCAGTGCTTTAACAGCATCAACAAATCCTGGATCTGTTTGTTTAATGGTCTGCATATAGCCAATACCAACAGCATTCTTATCACGGTTCTCGTTATACATACCAAATGCACTACCACGTTCAGTACCATGAGCGCTGAATTTATCAGCAAACTGTTCCAAGGTACTACGTTTTGTTGGGAACATTTCGAGGCGTAAGAAGTTTTCTGGTGCTGCCGAAGCAATATTTTCTTTTGTTGCTGTAGCAAATCCACTATCTGCTAATAATCGTTCGCGGGCACTTGGATCTGGTACAACTTTGACAGTTATTCTACCAGTACCGTAGTTAGATTTTGCCCAATATTTGGCAGCTTCTACTGCTTGTTCTGGTGTGCTACCACGAGTCGTAACAACATCAACAAAACGAACTGGAATACCACGAGCCGCAATAGAACGAATATCAGTTAATGCCAATTTATCAGAGTTTGAAACTTCAGGAGCTTTCATCATCTTGACCAACTTACCAACATATTCATCACGATAGGCAGTTGGATCACTTGCGATAATCATGGCACGAACAAAACGGCCCACTGTGTTGGCAATATCTGCTGCCTTGCTCAAATAGTCACCACCTGCGTGTCTGAATGAAACATACTTGCCGTTGAAGTTGACTGTAGCAAAGTGATCGCCGCTGATGCGTTTGACCATCTCTTTCATTTCTTTTTCTGCGTCTTTGAATGTGGTAGAACCAACAGTTGGCAAACTACCGTTACCCTTTAAATTATTGATAACACTGCGAGCATAGCTGTTGTTTTCACGGCCAAACTGTTTCAACACATAGTTGTCACCAATGAATGTTGCCAACTTTAGCACATCAAGTTTGTCCGGAATACTGACATTGATGTGTAGGCCAGTAGAGTTGTTGGTATAGAAGTTTAACTGTTGTGCTTTCTGATACCATGTGCGTAGTGCTGTCATTGCAGCATCTGCCTTCAGTGGGGGACTAACAACCTCTGCTGCATAATCGCCCTGATTTGGGCGCAAGCTACCGTCTGGTTCAATATACCAACGGTCAAGTTTCTTTGTTGCTTGGTGATACCCTCGGAAGATTTCCATGTTGTCACCAAACACATCTTTAAGATTTGCCTTCAAAAACTCAGCGCCGTCCATGTATTCGCCACTGTGGCTACTGCGTCTGCGTGGGGCTAAACTTGCTGGTTCAGCGGCCCCAGGAGTAACATAGTACCAAAGTTTTTCTTTTAGAGTGTCCGTGTTGTTATTAACGCGACCTTTGAATGCCCATTTTGCTTTCAATAAATCTTTAAGATTGTCTGTACCCATTGTTTCAGTACAGAACTCAGCAAAATGCTGTTTAAATTTATTAAGAAGTTCCGGTGTTTGCTCTTGTCTATAACTCCAGCCCGGAATATATTCACTGTAAAATTCATCTCTGCGACCATCTTCGGCGTTAGCAACTTGACTGCAACGACCGTCCACTGGACCAGTAGTAACACGATAGCAATGAAGCATTGCATCTTTGATTTGTGTGATTACTTCGGGGGTCAACGCACTTTTTGCAACACGGCCACTGAAATCAATATCAGTATAATCTTTGAGAACTCTGATGACAAAATCACGAGCGTTGACATCCACGGGATTACCCTCTGCGTCTCTGCCATATCTGCGTTCAGCGTCACCGTTCATAAAATAAGCCGTCATATTTTTGAACTCACGGTCTTTTAACAGTTTTTTTAATTTTTCTAAGATTGGGCTGCCTCTTTCGTCATTTGCTATAAGGTCCCTGACTTTTGTTTCTGCCCAATTTCTATAGTGCGCCCAAACGCTTTTGTACCCACCAGATGCAACCTGAACGCTGCTTTTATACTTGAACAAGTCATCAAAGACTTTTTGAAATTTATCGCTACCATGTGCGGTACGCAGAATACCATCTATCAAATCGTTTGTGGTCTTGCCCTCAATCCATGTAATACTGTTTGGATCATAGCCCGCTGGCACTTCTTGTGGGCCCTCTTTCCATGCTTTTACAGTTCGTCCTGGAATCAGTGTTTCAAACTCAAAACCAACCAACACACCTTTTTCAGCACCCTGACTAATAGCCTGAGCAAACGCTGAGGGGTTCATGGCTACTTCGTCAATATTGTCTTCTGTGACAGCCTCTTCTTCCATACTGCCGATTGGACTAACATCATTGTCTGTGCCCCAAGTAGCACTGACGCCATTGCCATCAGCCAATGCACCATCGATGCCGTTATTCTCTTGAACACCCATCATTAGACCATTAAAGTCTTCGGCTAGTGTGTTCTTCTTGGTGCCTTCAAATAATGTGTATAAGTTCATTTCGTTTGTCCTGGAACAGGGTTCTGCTGTGCAGTATTTGTGCTTTGTTGTGGTTGTTGACCCGCTGGCTGATTGGTACCAGTTTGTTGCTGTGCCTGTTGAACTTTAAGTTCTTTTTGCTTGTCTACTGTATCTGCTTTGGTAATCAACTGTTTCATTTGTGCAGCAGTCTGTGGGTTTTGCAAGGCCTTGCTTGTAGCAACTGCCAATGGTTCCATTTGCTTTAACTCTTGTGCATTTAAATCAGTGTTTGGCTTGTCATCAAGTTTAGTCATAGTATCACTGAACTTGACTTTATTTAATGGCTGCGCTGCACCCTGTTGATTTAATGCTGTAGATAACTGATTGGTATTCTTTTGAATCTGTTGCTGATCCATTTTCTGTTGTTGAGCTTTTGGATCGGGATTTTGATTTGTACTACCTTGTGGGGCTTGACTAGCAGCACCATAGCCACCAGTGCCACCATACTCGTTCAAGTCTTCTTTATCTTGCCACCAGTATTTTTGACCTGCCTGCGTAGCTTTGGTTGGACGAGCTTTTGCTTTTGGACCACGATAGCCACGTTCCCATGCTGCTGCACCTGCTGCTGCTGATTTGCCCTGTTTAACAAAGTGAGCAATCACTGCCTGCTTGCTGTCTAGTTCTTCTGCTATGAGTTGATTTATAAATGACTCGTTGATTTCGACTGGCATCATCTTACAAACTTCTTTTTTGATCTCTATCTTAGCACTGGGCACACGTTGTTTCAACATCATCAAGTCTTGTTCTGCTTGTCCAAGATTGTTATATTTTGACGCTGGCTTATCATTTACATAAAGAACAAACTCGTCTGCACTTTCTTTAAACTCTTGGAACTCACGCATTAATTGATGTGCGTTGGTACGAGGATTCTCTACTAGTGCTTTTTCTAGGTCTTTGATAATGCTTTCTTCTGCACTGCCACCAACCATTTTGTTCTTGGCCTGGCTTGCTTTGTCAGTGCCTTTCCAGTATCCAGGAAACTTTGGACCCGTTGGCTTCTTAGTATCGCTTTTCATACTTTCGTCAATGCGGGCTAACTTGCCCAACAGGTCTCGCATACTCATCTTTTAATCATCCCTGATTTCTTTGGCTTTTTGGCTTTGAATGGACTGTTCTTTTGGCTATAGTTACCACCAAACAATGTACCAACATTGCTGCCTTTACCAACGCTCATAGATGTAGCAATACCACCAGCACCGCCACCTGCACTGGCAAACTCCATCAATTTGCTTTCAAACATCTCAGCATAGTCTGGGCTTTCCTTCATACCAGGATAGCGCTGTTTGCCGGGCTGTCCTTCGTTGCCATCATCACGAATTGGATGTGCTTCGTCACTGTAGTTGCCTTTTGGCATTTTTTGCGCCACACTTTGCTTTTGTAGATAAGCATAGTTGGTTACCAGGTCGCCTGGAAAGTCTTCGTTATACGTAAATAACATACGAGCACGACGGTCACCTAGTTCATCACGAGCAATAGTATATGCCGCTCCTAATACTTCTTCAGCAGAACCTGACGAAACTAAATTGGGATTTTCATTAAAGACTTGTTGTGCCAACTGTTCTGCATAATTAGAGCCTTCCGCCACACCTTGCTCAAACATACCAGATTCACCACGATGCATTTCTTTTTCGCTGATCAAATACTGCATAACGCTGGTCAACATACCTTTGGCAGCGCCCATCTTTTCCGCTACCCATTCAGGAATATCATCGTCATCTCTGATGTTTTTGTTTAAGTACACTGCCACACGGTGTATGGTGTGTAGGCTGTTTTTAAATGTAGAACCATCGTGATCGGGTTCGCCGATGAATTCTTCGCCCACGCCTTGCTCACCAAGCCCATGTACTCTCAACGACTTCTCGTAATGAGATTCTTCATCGTTTGCTGGCTCATCGTCAAAATCATCAAAATCCCCATCAAATTCTTCTTCATCGTGATTGCCGTGCAAATCGTTGTAATAATCTTCATCACTGTCATAGTTATGAGGATTGATTTCATTGACGGTCTTGATAGATTCTGTCATCAATTTATTAATGTTAAAAAGATCGTTGGTTTTCATATTATTTTATCCGTGTTAGCGTATTTATGCGAAAAACAATCCGCCGCCTCTGACATTG